>Ga0233412_10001704_pt1 | contig 11122 bp, 7 predicted proteins | sample Na_anoxic_4_MG_FD_180667 | JGI IMG/M metagenome (GOLD analysis project Ga0233412, IMG submission 180667) | Seawater microbial communities from Saanich Inlet, British Columbia, Canada - Na_anoxic_4_MG | ecosystem: Environmental > Aquatic > Marine > Inlet | place: Canada: British Columbia... | reverse complement strand
TGCTAAATTGCGGTATGGGACTGATTGACATTGGAGACTGGTCAAAAATTGGTGTGTTGGAAAATTATTCTGGAGGTCTCTGGTACCGCAAAACGGTGGACTTGACAAATGAGCAGGTTCAAAATGAAGTACTGCTTAACATGACAGATGTAGTTGCCACTGCCGAAGTTCATGTAAACGGAAACCTTGCAGGGATAAGAGTTGCGCCGCCATGGAAAGTAGATATATCAGAATTTGTTAAGCCCGGCAAAAACAAGATAGAGATCTTCGTTTGCAATACACTCTCAAACCATTACTTGACAACACCAACATGGTATAGAGGTTCATTACGTTCAGGTCTAATTGGTCCTGTAACTATTGAATACAAATAGCATTACAACTTTTAATGTGTTATAAAGTGATTAGAGAATTTAAGAGATGGGTATTTGATCTTGGGTGTGTTGCCCAAAATTCAAGAATACCCTGAACGGTTACCAAAAATAGAAGAGGATTTTCGAATGAACAGCAACAGAATCATCCAAAGTTACATTTTTTTACTTGTTTTAATGGTTCTAAGCAGCAGTTTTGCTGGTGAGCTTATTGTTGTCGGAGATTCTCCGAGAGAGAGTAAGTTCATAAATAACGGGTGGACTTTTTATAAAGGTAGTCAACCCGGGGCCGCGGCTGTCAATTTTGATGATTCATCCTGGGAGCAGGTAGGACTTCCCCATTCGGCGAGCATCCCATACTGGATGGAGACGAAGGTCTACGAGGGGGATAGCTGGTATCGCAAAGAATTTGCCGTTGATGCAGACCTGGCATCCCGGCGTGCGTTTGTTGAATTCGAGGGGGCGTTCCAACATTCCTGGGTATATCTCAACGGCAAGCTGCTCGGTGAGCACAAGGGCGGCTATACCGGCTTTTGTTATGACATGAATCCGGCTCTCAATTATGGTAGCAGAAACGTCTTAGCTGTGCGGGTTAAGAACGGCTGGGATGCCACCATCGCTCCGCGAGCAGGGGATAGTATTTTCCCCAATGGGCTCAATCGGAATATACGCTTTATCATAACGAACGATCAGCACGTCGATTGGTGCGGTCAGTTTATTACCACGCCCAAGGTTAGTGAGAAGATCGCTTCGGTACAGGTTAAGACGGAAATCAAGAATGAAGCTACGGCTGATACATCGTGTAAAATACTTGTAGAAGTTATTGACAGGGACGCCAAAATTGTAACGCAGTCAAAAAAGGAGGTGACTTTACCGGCTTCTCGGGTGACTGTGGTGACACAGGATTTACCTCAGATCGCCAACCCTCATCTGTGGTCGCCGGAGAGCCCGTATCTTTACACCGTGCGCACTCGCCTTTTGAACGGAGATAAGCTCGTTGATGAGTATCTCGAAACTCTTGGAATCCGCTGGTTCGAATTTACGACGGATAACGGTTTCTTTCTCAATGGCAAACATCTCTATCTGTGGGGCTTTAATGTCCATGAGGATCGTGCTGGCTGGGCTTTTGCGGGCACCGATGCAGGCATGTATCGGGATATGAAGATTATGAAAGAGGCGGGAGCCAATTTTATTCGGGCCTGCCATAATCCTCATCCTCGGGCTTTCTACAGGTCCTGCGATGAGCTCGGTCTATTAGTGTGGGATGAGCTGCACTTCTGGGGACGTGGCGGATTCAAGGGAGGCGAAGAGGGTTTTTACATGGCCGAAGCTTATCCAGCCGTACCGCAACCCCGGCCTGAATTTGACCGGAACCTTAAGTCTAATTTCCGTGACATGATCAGGGAGCACCGCAATCATCCCAGCATTATTGTCTGGAGCCTCGGTAACGAGACGGTCATGCAGATGAAAGGGCCGCTTCGATCTGAGGTAAAACGAATGTTTCTGGAGCTGAATGATTTGGCCCACAAACTTGATCCAACTCGACCAACCGGCATGGGAAATGGTTTAAGGGGGCTTGCTGATATAGAAGGGTTCAATGGCGGCGGACCCAAGACGAAAGTCGGAGACAGACCAATATTGACGACAGAATTCCATCCCCGCCACACCCCAGCTGAAGACAAATGGCGTTGCGGAGCGATAGTTTGGTCCGGTTTTGCGTATGGCAGCCACTGCAAAGACGGAAAGACTGGCAAGAGCTTTAGTTCGAGATTTGGTCTCTATGACTATCATCGGCTCATAAAAAAGAAGTATCGCGGCTTGCTCAAAGAGGGCTCTTCGGACAGGGAAATAGCACCGACAGAAGGAACGCCTGACCGTCTTTCTCTGACAGCAGACAAAAGCGTGATTCGCAATGACGGTACCGACGATACCCAACTCGTCATCAGTGTTCTGGACAAGAACGGGAAGTTGATTAACAATGATATCCCGGTCACCCTGAGCATTCTATCCGGCCCCGGCCTGCTGCCAACGGGCCGCATCTGGAAAACACGCACGTCCAACATGGGCCGCCAGGCAATTGAGTTCCGCAGCTATAAGCCTGGCAAGACGATCATCGAAGTGTTTTCGCCTGATGTCGTGTCTGCAAAAATTGAAATAACCACCATTAAAAAGGAGTAGCCGAAATAATTTTAACGATTAAAAGGCACGAATATTAGTTGCCAGTCTTATCAGTCTTGCTTTACTGAATCTAACCGGGAATGTTTTTGCCGCCGTTGATACCGCAGTATCTGCAATTTTTATCAACGGCATGATTTGAAGGGCATCAACTGTTCACTCCTTGTGAAAAATAACTTTAATAACAAAAACTTATGAAGTTTAAGAAATAAATCTCATTACAAAAGAAAGTTGGTCATGAAGAAAATATTTTTGGTGGATATGTTATGTGTGACGAGTTCGATTATTACTCAGTTTCGAGCACAATGATAGAATCAATTTCATCTCTATCTTTTACCGGCAACTCAATCTCAATACCAGCAGCGGTTTGTTTGACACTCGGCTTTTTCACGTTGAAACCTTTGTACCGAACGATCTTCTTTTCCAAAGCAGGCAGCACCAGCGGTGAACCGTCTTCGGGCCAGTTCAGGACATGCACATAAATCTTGTTATCTTTTTGCGTCGTTCCGCCCCAAGGGCCATTATGAACAGGGCCGCCACGTGTGCCATAGACACTTTTGCCGTTCTTCTTAAGCCACTTCCCCATTTTTTTCAAGATGGCTATCTGATCAGCAGGAAATTCACCGGTTGGCAAAGGACCGACATTGAGCAGCAAGTTGCCGTCACCGGTAACCGTATGGACAAATGTCTGAACGGTCTCTTTATAAGAAATTGTTTTTCCGTCAGGCCGATAGGACCATCCGCCGCCGTCTTTGCACTTAGTCATGGTCATACACGATTCCCATGCTCTGTCTGTCTGGAACTTACCGATTTTTTGCTCCGGCGTATCATAATCGCCTAAAACCAGTTCCTGAAGTTCCTTGCTTGGAGGTGAATCCTTCGCACCTTTTACAAATCTTGCGGCACGGTTATTGACAAGAAGATTTTCTGACTGCAGCGAGTACATCATGTCAAACAATTGCTGGAAAGTGTAATCGCCCCAGCCGCCGGATGAATGATCGAACCAGACAATATCTACTTTTCCATAGTCGGTCAATAATTCGCGGACCTGGCCTTCGTAGAAATCGTTATACTTTTTGTTATCGCCAACCAGATAGTCCGGATGCGACCAGTCGCGAGTTGAATAGTACCAGCCCAGTTTCAAACCGTATTTATGGGCTGCGTCGGCAAGCTCTTTACAGATGTCACGCTTGAAAGGAGTATTGGCAATATTATAATCCCTCAGCTTTGTATGCCAGTTCGAAAATCCGTCATGATGCTTTGCGGTAAACACAACATATTTTAAGCCCGCCTCTTTTGCCACTTTCATCCATTGGTCGGCATCAAATTTCACAGGATTAAATCTTTTGTAAAGATTGTCATACTCTTCGTCCGGCACAAAAGGACCTCTTCCAGGGTGATCGAACGGATGGCTCTTACGTGCCCAACTGATCTCGACACCCTTAAGGCTCGAAGGCCCCCAGTGAATAAAGAGTCCAAACTTGGCATCGCGAAACCAGTCTAATTTATCCTCCGGGCCCTTTGCTTCCTTTGACTCTACAGCACATCCCGTCAAAATCAACAGCTGAAAGACAACGGCACACATTATTATAGCCGCTCTTAAAATATTATGATGAGTTCTGATTACATTATTTTTCTGCACGTTACACTCCCAAATAAATAGAATTACGTTTTGTTAAGGAATCTCGGTAAGCTTGGAACTCACTCTAAGACCCTGATTATCAACAAGATTGAAATAATAGACGACCGTACCCGGTGGCAACGTACCTGTCAAGGTTTTGTTTTGAATGTCAAGTGAGCTGCATCAATAAGGACGGTCTGCTCAAACCGGATGAATATAAACCGTCTGTTCTTTTCAATCACGTCGATGCAGATGATGGCGGTACGATAACGCTCGAAGAATACCAGGCGATCTATGCGGTATACTTCAAAAAACGTGATGTTAATTCTGACGGCAAGTTGGATGAAAGTGAAATCTGGAAAGTGAAATAATCAAGCGGACAGTCCAGCCTCTTTTCGATACTTCTTGCCTACGTTTTTATAATCCAGTCGTGAAGAACATGTCAACTGTTCCACTTCCCATCTTTTGTCGCGAGTTTAGAAGTGATTTCATTTAGATATTGCTGGTTCTCGTCACGGTAGCGACTTGGGCTCATTCCGGTTACCTTGTGGAATTGTTTATTGAAGTACTGCGGGTCACCGATGCCAACGGATCTACCAATTTCATAGATAGTTAGTGTGGTAGCAGTTATTAATGATTTCGCTTTGTCGATTCGCCTGTGTAAAATATATCCGCCTATCGTAGTTTCATACTGCTTCTTGAATTTTTGGGATAACGTGTTTGGGGCAATGTTGGCCTGTTCGGCTAGCAAGGCAGTGGAAATTGGCTCATCAAGCCTTTCATCGATCCAGGATAGCAATTGCTCCCAGTTAAAGCTGCTGCTGGAGCGTTTATTCTTTCGAATTAAATTTGACGGAACAGAAATCGATATAAGCAGTGCTTTGAGCCTGTACCTTGCCTCAAGGCTCATAATGTCCGTTGCTTTGTTCGTTCTCAGGTTATTGAATAATGAGCTAATATACTTGAACTGTTCACGAAAAAACAAGCTGTTTACTCCCAAGGGAGTATAGACCGGTATTTCAACTGCCAAGTCTTCCTGCGTTGGGGTATCATTAAAGTGGACGCACCAGTGTTTGCCTGGTTTGTCAGAGGATATGCTATAGACACTTCCGCTTTTTATGCAAGTTATATCGCCCGGTCTGACCCTGAATTCCTCAGAATCAATCCTTGTGGATGCATCGTAATCATAAAGATGAATCGCATCGGTTGGATTGCAATATGTGAATTCAGATGTAGGATTAATCAGCGGAAATTCGCCGATCCGATCAATTATTGGAAGCTGAAGTTTACTTATCATTAATTGCATACCAGCAATATACCACGATACGTAAAAAAAATCAACTAAAATATTACCATATATCGTAGATTTGCCCAATTGACAGTTTTAGTGATATGCGGTATAATTTGAGCTATGATTATTATAGTAGGCTTTAGCAGCATCTGGCATAAAGTTCGAACTGGTAGAAAAATGGCTTGTACTTGCCTATAAGATAGCGACTGATTACAACTACCGGTTTCATTTTGATAAACCTGCATTTTAAAGATATATTAGGGGTTATTTGTGATGCATAGAGAAAAAATAAAATTAATTTTAGCCGGTGAACCGGTTGATCGATGCGGCCTTTGGCTCGGGAATCCTCATGCGGAAACCCTTAAAATCTATTACGACTATTTTAAAGTAAATTCTGACGAGCAGCTTAGAGAAACTCTCGGCGATGATATTCGGTGGATCAGGCCCGACAGGATCGGCAGCTACTATCATGACCCAACGGGCAAGACCAGTTTTGACAGAGGATTTACCGAACATACTTTTGGTCAACCCGGGCCTCTGGCAGATTGTGAAAGCATAGGTCAGGTTGAAGAATTTCCATGGCCTGATCCTGAGTGCCTAAGGTTTGATGATTGCCTGAAAGTGCTCGATCAAACAGGAAATTACTATCGCATGGGCGGTTGCTGGACGGATTTTTTTCACCAAGTGGCGGATCTTTTCGGTATGGAAAACTATTTAATGAAAATGTTTACCAACCCGGATGTGGTTAATGCAGTGACGGAACGAGTTTGTGAATTTTATTTAGAAGCCAATGAAAAGTTTTTTGAATTGGCTGGCGATCAAATTGATGGATTCTTTTTTGGCAATGACTTTGGAACCCAGCTTGATCTACTTGTGGGGCCGGAGCAATTTGACATGTTCATTTTGCCATGGTTTAAGAAGTTTATTGAACAGGGTCACAGGCATAATCATCAGGTTATTCTGCACTCCTGTGGTTCGATTCATAAAGTTATTGACAGGCTGATAGCTGCCGGCGTGGATTGTCTTCATCCCTTGCAGGCAAAAGCGGCAAACATGGATGCTGATACTCTTGCAAAAGATTTCAGAGGCTCTGTTGCATTCATGGGTGCGGTGGATACACAGTATCTGCTGGTCAACTCTTCGCCGGAAGAGATCAAAGCAGAGGTCAAGCGTTTAATGGAAATTCTCGGCCCTCAATTTATAGTCAGCCCCAGTCATGAAAAGATACTGCCTAACATACCACCTGAGAATATCAAAGCAATGGCGGATGCGGTAAAGTTTAAATAAAAAGTTATAAAGGAAAGAACCATGATGAAGAAAATAATATTGACAGCTAACCAACTTTGTTCCGCAGGATGTTCCTGCTCTTATAGAGTTTGTGGGCAGAGATCGTTTTGTAGGACGTCTGGAGCATGGATTTGAAATATCCGAGCCATTCCGTTACTTCCCTCCGGGAGGCCAGTGGGTCTATCATGGCAACCAGCAGGCCATGCATTTTTCCTTTCTGTTCAACTGGGCGGGAAAACCTTGGCTGACACAGAAATGGACTCATTCGATTATGAGTCGTTATTATGGACGTGGCGTGGCCAATGCCTATATAGGTCAGGATAATCAGGGACAGATGAGCGCATGGTACATAATGGATGCAATCGGTCTTTTCCAGACGGACGGAGGATGCCGCGCAGAACCGATCTATGAAATTGCGAGTCCGCTGTTTGAAAAGGTCGTCATCGATCAGGGGCGGAGATATGGTCGAGGTAAAACATTTACCATTGAAGCTAAGAACGCATCTCGAAAAAATAAATATATTCAAAAAGCAATGCTTAACGGTAAGGTTTTGAATACATTTTATTTTCCGGCCAGTGAATTGCTCAAGGGCGGATCGTTAGTATTGGAGATGGGCGATACGCCTGATAAGAACTGGGGAATGGTTATTGATGATTAGATTGGATATTGAAGTTACGTGCAATTCTTTTTGATTGCACGTACAAATGTACCACATCGACGAAAAAATACCACGAGAACTGTACCATATATTGTGATTCTCTCCAATTGTTTTTCTAATAGCATTGTGTTATATTAAATATATGATTATTACGGCAGATTTTGGTGGCACCCGCACAAAGCTGGGTGTGGTAGAAAATGGAAAAGTTCGTGCCCATAAGGCGATTGATTCTTATGCTGGCTTACCATTTTCTAAATGGATTCATCTCTTAAAGGATGATCTACAGACACTTTGTTCAATGGCAGGATTACGCCTTTCTGAAGTTGAAACAATGGTATGGGCTATCCCTCTACTGGTTGATCCGGAACTTCGTCATGCGACTTGCAGCTTTGGAAAGTTTGAAGATGCAGTGCAAAACAACTTCTGCGACAAGGCTGAAAAGATAATCGGCATTCCTTTGTTGTTGGAAAATGATGCACGTGCAGCTGTAATTGGGGAGTGGCAAGCCGGCTCGGCTCGCGGCAAAGACAATGTTGTTATGGTTACACTTGGCACAGGCATTGGAACAGGAGTGATCTTTGAAGGCAAACCTATGCGTGGCCGAAGCGGTATGGCAGGAAATCTGGGAGGACTTTCAATTACACACATGGACTCAGAGGGACTTAACGGCAGGCCGTCAGGCTGCACCGAGAGTCAGGTTGCCACATGGGCTTTGTCGGAGAGAGCTCGGCGGATAGAAGGTTTCAAAAAAAGTACTTTATCAAGCGTGTCCAATATAGATTACTTGGCGGTTTTTGTACATGCTCAGCAGGGGGATGCATTGGCTTGTCAATTGCGAGGCCGTGCATTGAAAACATGGGGAGCATTAGCCCTTAATATGATTCAGGCATACGACCCCCAGTGCCTCGTTTTCGGAGGCGGAGTCATGGCAAGCGAAAATGAGATACTGCCTGCGATAAAGGACTTTGTAACTTCCCATGCTGTTCAGCCCGCTGGTCCGGTTGACATTTTGGCTGCCGAATTGGGTGATCATGCAGCCTTGATCGGCGGCGAGTGGATTTGGAAGACGAGAGTAAGACGGGCACCGTTGCATAAACATCCAAAGATTAAAATCATGGAATCTCAAAGGAATAAATTTTTGATTAATGAAGAAGATAATGCAAAGCCAATTAACTCATAAAAAGATTCACAGGGCTCATTTACCTTTTTTGACATACATATGTGTCGCCTCTGCTTTAGGGGGCCTTGTATGGGGTTTTGATGCTATTGTTATTTCTGGAACGATCAATCCGGTTATTCAGTTGTTTAACCTTTCTTCGACGATGGAAGGTTTTTTTGTCAGTTCCGGTCTGCTTGGAGCTGTTATTGGTTCTGCGCTAGCTGGTTGGTTAAGTGACCGTTTCGGTCGCAGCCGTAACCTTCTGGCTGCCGCCATTTTGTTATTGCTCTCAGCCTTAGGCAGCGCCCTTGCCAATAGTATTGAACTGCTGATTTTTGCTCGCTGGCTCGGCGGTCTAGGGGTCGGTATCTCCGCGATGGTCTGTCCACTTTACATTTCTGAAATATCTCCAAGACATCTGCGAGGCCGTCTTGTTGCAGTCTTTCAGTTTGCTATAACTGCTGGTATTCTGATAGCGTTATTTAATAACTATGGTTTGCACCAGTGGGCAAAATCCATGTCTGAGACAGCTACAGAAGGCAGTTTCATAAAGTGGTTCCTTGTCGATCAAACATGGCGTGCGATGTTCGGTTCCGAGATGATTCCCGGCTTGTTCTTTTTAGTCATGGCTGCGACTTTACCGGAGAGCCCGCGTTGGCTGGTCAAGGCGGGAAGATGCGAGCAGGCAGGCAAGGTTCTGGAACGTATATTTTCTATTGGTGCTGCAGATGAATTGGATGAAATCCAAAAGAGCATTGCGCAAGAGGATACATCTAAAAAGCGATTTCTCGATGTCTTTAGCGTTCGTTACCGTAAACCGCTTATCATAGGCGTACTTCTGGCGGCATTCGCACAGTTTAGCGGTATCAATGTTGTATTCTACTATGGCACATCTATGCTGGAAGATGCCGGTTTGAGATCAGACAGTGCTCTTAGCGGTATGGCCGTGATCGGCTTTTTCAATATGATATTTACACTTATTGCAATGGGTTTCGTGGACAAACTGGGACGTCGAATGCTATTGCAGATCGGAACCATTGGTGCTATTGCATGTCTGTTGGGTATTGGAGTCTCATTCAGCAATGGCGCCAATAATATGCTGATTGCCTTGATGTGCGGGTTTGTGGCATTCTTTGCATTTTCTCTTGGGCCAATTAAGTTTATCTTTGCTTCGGAAATTTTCCCGACTAACATTCGTTCACATGCAATGTCGATTGTTATATTGACTATGTGGCTGACGGACACACTGGTTGGTCAGTTTACACCAATGTTACGCGATGGTGTCGGCCCTGCGATCACCTTTGTCATCTTTGCCTGTATACTGGTACCTCAGGTTTTCATGGTATGGAAGTTTATGCCGGAAACAGCAGGGCGGTCTCTGGAAGAAATCGAAAAGTGGTATAAGAAATAAATTGTATGCCGACAATGACGATTATTCTCTCAGAACAGACACGAAGCTGTTATGGTGGAGTTAGACTGTAAAAAATGGATTGGAATATTTCTATAGTAAGTTTTATGAAGCCTAAAAACCGCAAAACTAAACTGTACACCAGGTTTATCAATAAATTCACTTTCAGCCTGTGCTTGTTTTTAATTCCGTTCTTGTCCATGTCTTGTTATGGTCAGGTTGGGGAGAATTTGGCGCCGCTGGCCTCGCTCAGCGGAAGTGGGAATGACCTGATGGCAGCTGTTGATGGTGTAAAGCAGCATGACGGAACAGGCGAGTGGGTTGGTGGAAGTCCGAACAAATGGTACGGATGGATCGACTACCCAAAGATCGAACTGAAATGGGAGAAGCCGCAGAAGGTCAATAAGGTTGTTCTTTATGATCGTCCGAGTAAAGAAGAACATATGGCTGCGTGCGTATTGAAGTTCAGTGATGGATCCAAAGTACACGCCTTTGCGGTTCCAAACGATGGTTCGGCGAAGGTCTTGGTTTTTCAGCCCCGCACGATTACCGGGATGACATTGGAAGTTGTTGATGGCATTGGAAAGAACATAGGTCTTTCTGAAATTGAAGTTTATTATGACCGGACAGCTAAGGTAGCGGATAAAGGTACAAAGAAGTTCACCGATTATGTTTCCTACGTTGATCCGACGATTGAAACCGGTCGCGGACGATGGTTTTTTTGCACTCCAGGTAGCCGGCCATTCGGCATGATCTCTGCGGCAGCTTATACCCGTAATAAGAATCAGGGCGGGGGCGGTTATAATTACAACAGTACGGAGATTCTCGGGTTTGCTAATATTCATGCGTGGATCATGTCGGGGATCAATATCATGCCGACGACGGGTGATGTAAATCCAAACCTTGGTGAAAAGGAGTGGAAGTCGAGTTTTTCGCACGATGGCGAAATCATGGAGCCGGGTTACCATAAAGTTTTCCTTGATCGTTATAAAACTCAAGTTGAATATACATCGACCGACCGCGTTGCTTTTTATCGACTTAAATATAAAGAGGCGGCTGATGCAAAGCTGTTGCTGCAGCTTGGTGGTTTCGTTGGGGCTGCGAGCTATGTGGACGGCAAGGCGAAACTGGTTAGTCCTACGCGTATCGAAGGTT
>Ga0233412_10001703_pt1 | contig 11122 bp, 17 predicted proteins | sample Na_anoxic_4_MG_FD_180667 | JGI IMG/M metagenome (GOLD analysis project Ga0233412, IMG submission 180667) | Seawater microbial communities from Saanich Inlet, British Columbia, Canada - Na_anoxic_4_MG | ecosystem: Environmental > Aquatic > Marine > Inlet | place: Canada: British Columbia... | reverse complement strand
CAAATCCGAGGAGTGGATAGTTCGGGGGGCTTGTTGTGATTTGGAGATATATATGAGCTACACGCCCCCCCCGAACTATCCACTCCTCGGATTTGTTCAGGCGACCGCGATCAATGGCGCGGTGCAGGATCTTGTATTCGATGTGCCAAACGACATGGAGACTACTGAGGCGGCTGGTCGGACAGAGTGTCGCGTAAACTCTCTAGTCATCATTCGCCCAAGTCGATCGAACGACGACCCTGGGCAGCCTGCATCATCATATTGGCCCACGACCGACACGACAGTCGACCAGGCATATCAAGGCAAAGTCTCGAATGAGACAACTTGGTTTAACCACAGCAGCCCAGAAGCCATGACCTATAGCGACCACATAGACGTAACTGGTGGGCCGTCACTGGGGTCGGGGTCTATTCATTTTACAAACTATTCTCATGCTCAGATCTGGAGGACAGGGTGAGTTATTTACAAGGCAGCATGTCGACATTAAAGATGAGTTCTTATGTGGCTACATGTATTAATAATCAGTCGATCAGTACAGCGGCATATCAGAATGTCGGGCTCGATGGTGCAATGGATACAAATGTGAATACATTTGGCACTACACCGACAGCCTCAACATCTACAGATAGAATACTATTGCCAGCGGGTAAATATTTTATACAAGCCAGACTTGCCATCTATCGGTCGTCCTCTAGCACTTGGGGCGGTCAATGGTATATATTCAAACGATCTGGCGCGTCTAATGTTCAGGTAGGTTATGAAGGGCGGCGCTACGGTATTGTTTACATCGGCGATCCGCAAAAAACTAGTTCAGCTAGAGCATATGTTGAAAGCGATGGAACCACAGAGATAGGCGTTGAGGCTCAAGCGATCAATGCAACGATCACTCTCAACTCAACGGCGACTTATGGCGCTCAGTATTCAGGCAAGAGCCGGATCTTAATTTGGCGCGTATTATGATTCAACTAGCACAACTCATCAACGCCGAGTCGATCAAATATATCGCCCTCGGCTTCGTCGCTCTCACCGTCGGCGCCCTCGGATATAAGGTCGGCTATGATCGCGCCCATATTCCTAAATCTGAAATGTGCGCCGAGGAGCTCATCGGTCTCGTTCAAGAGCGCGAGAAGTTTATCGCTTGCGATGTCGATCGCCAGGCGGCGGCGATGAGAGGCATCGCAGATTGCACTTTTGAAAAGTGTCAGCCTCTCTGCGTCGGCGCGGTGCAGAAGGCGGTCGAAGACTATATTGCTTTAGAGAAAGAGATTTTATGTACACCGGCGCGATGATCCTTCAGCTCTTCTTATTCGTTCACTCTCCCGCCGCTGAGATCAAGATCCCCGGCGGCAAGATCATCGGTCGACCCGTTCCGGCGGGAATGCTATTGCAAGAGAGCGGGGTCTTCCTGAGGCCTCAAGACTTCGTCGTCGTCAAGGGGCTCGTCGAATCATCTCAAGCGGTCTGTGATTACGTCATTCAAGAGGCAGCGATACAAACTGAGGAGGCATTGAGAGCAGCGCATCAAGATTGCGCGACGACTCAATACGACTCTCAAACTTTGATCGAGCTCTTGACCGCCCAAAGCGAAGATCTTAAAATCAAGCTGACCGAGAGCCGAATCAAGACCCAGATCGCCAAGTATGTCGCGATCGGTCTCGGCGCGGTCGCCATTGGTACATCAGCCTATTTGATCGCGAGGTGAGACTATGACAATCGACGGCAACACGATGATCTCTATCACCACGATCGTCGCCCTCGGTGGCCTCGCTCTCGATCACTTCCGAGAGAAGGGGCGGGATCGTGAGGAGATGGGGCGGCTTAAGCAGCAGGTCAAAAGTTTAGAGACGCGGGCCTCGGTCGCCGACCAAAGGTTCACGTCGATAGACTCACAATATACAGAGATCCGCGAGCAGCTCGCCAGGCTCGAAGCGATCTTGACTCAGCACTAAAACGGCACCGACTCCATATCGAGCTGAGGGGTCGCGCCAATGACGACGCTCGGAGGTTGAGCGCCCTCGCCGTATTGCTTCCACAGCTCAACACGCTGAGCTTGAGGCAAGACCTGGAGCGCCATCTCGACTCGCATCTCGGCGCGGGTCATTCGCTCACGTCGCGCATAATCACCGGGGTCTTTGCGCCAATGGGGATCGTATGCTTCGAGGGCTGCGATGGCGTCCTCTTCGAGTGAGAGAGGATCGGCTTGAGGCTCTGGCCTTGGCTCGGGACTTGGCTCGGGCCTTGGCGCCTGTGGTCGAGGTTGAGGTTGAGGAGGGCGAGAGGGTTGACGCTCTTGACGCGGCGGGCGATCACCGACTTGAGCGAAGATAATCTCATCGCGCTCTTTGTCATCCTTGATCATCCCCTCGGCGAGCTCGTCGGGTGAGTATGTCTGACCGATAATCTCAGGATAAGCGACTCGGAGGAGGGCGGTGATGCATCTCTTATGGAGCATATTCTTCGGCATTGTCTGCCATTGCTTCTGCTTCAGGAAGTCTCTTTGCTTGGCCTCCTCGATCGTGAACGTCCAGGTGTGCTCGAACTCCCATTCGAGCTCATCGGCGCGCTTCGTCGCGATCGTGCAGATCTTATCAGTGTGCTCGATAATCCGAATGTAGGCGCAGATCTTGACCCCATTCTGATCAACATAGCGACGGACGACACCGGCCATCGCGTCGGCGTTGAGTGCCGGTTTGCCCTTGATGATGTATGTATGTGCGAGAGTGACCGCGACATTCCCTTGATAGAGATGTCCGAATGTGAGGAAGGCCTTAACGTTATCGTTAAAATCGCGGTCATCTCTTGATAGATTGCGAATGATTGAAAGTGTGGAATCGTTTAACATTATAAATCCTTATGCGAAGATTTGATTGTTTAGGCGAGAAGAAGAAGCTCGATAAAAGCGTCTTGATCTTGGCGGGGTTTGGTGGACCAATCGTAGACAATCCAATTATTAAGAAGACGAGCGAAATCGTCGGGCGATATGTTCAACGCGTCAATCGTCATGTAGCCCTTATCGACCATCAGCTCATCGGCGGCTTGCTCGATGTCCTCTTGAGTGATCACGCCTTGAGAGAGAAGGTCATCGATCTGACACTCGAAGATTCGCTCGAAGCGATCGAAGCAATCCCATAGAGCGCGTATCGTTGTATAGTTAAGGGGTGATGGAGAGGTCATGAAGAGAGGCACCTCGACTTTGGGCGGGCGGATTGAATCGAGCGCCATATTGATAATGAAGAGTGACGCGAGAACGATTAAGAGAGATGAGATGATCATTGATTAATCCTCGATCGAGACGTTATTGAGAAAGTGAAAGGAGAGATACGGAAGGCCGGTGAGCTCCCGAGCAGCTGCGGCCAGGTCTCGGGCGGACCGGGCGGTGCAAGCTCGATGCCCTCCAAGTATTCGAGAGATTGAGCCTCGATCGATGCCGGAGAGCTCGGCGAGGTGGCCGAAGTTATAGCGCTTCTTGGCGAGTGATACTTTGATCTGGTCTTTGAGTGTCATACCCACACCCCGATCTCTCGATCTGAGTGAGCGTTCAAGACTGGATGAGATGGGATTCGCTTAAACATATATTGTCTCCTATGCTGTGGGGCTTCGTACCCCTTCACCTAGAAAGCCCCCTAACTCGGAGAGCTAGAGGGCGGGTGATGACCTTGAGGTCGAGGGCTTACTTCTTGAGCAGCGCCATGATGTCGGCAACGCTTGCAAGCTGATCGCTATTGTACCAAGGATCGTTGGCAGGCGGGAGCTCCTCGGCGAAGCGGGGAGCGGGGATGTCGACCACGCCGTAAGGGTTAAGGCTCATCCGAGCGAAGAAGGGCTTCTTCTGGTATCCGCTCATCTCGTTCTTATGTGCCGCTGGAGTCTTGTGGTTGTTGTCGCTCATCTTCGCTATCCTTCTGACCTCTCGGTCGGTGTTGATGTGTCATTGATAACACTATAAACGGAGTCTGTCAAATAAACTTTAGCAGATGAACAAAATAATTTGACACGTCACAAAATAGCCCCTATATATAAGGGGTATTAACTTGCATAAAAGGAGGGGAGACAATGACAGAGAATGAACTTCGACGCTTAATCCTAAAGCGTCCAGACTTATCAGCCGGCGCCAAGATCGCGCTTCTCGGCGTGATGCTTCGCATCGACTGGGAGACCTGGAGCGGCGAGTGCTCGGTGACTGAGGTCATGAACCTCACAGCTCTATCGAGGAGCGGAGTTAATCGCGCATTCGTTCAACTCAAGGACGCGGGTATCATTGAGAGGTCTCACACTCAACGCGGTCCGCGAGCTGACCGGGCCAAGATGAGAGTCAATATCGAGGCTCTTCAAGACCCCGTCCATAATGTGAACAGTTCACAAAAGGATAAGTTAACTATCCATAAAAAGAACAGTTCACGAAAGACACCCATCCATAATGTGGATACTAACGGTACACAAAAGAATAAGTTAACCGTACATAATATGGATACTAACCGTACACATTATGGAGAGAGTCAACCCTCTTCAACCATAGTCAATAATAATCAACCAACGCACGAGGCGCTTCCGGTCGCCTTGAGGGATCGATGCTATAAGCCTGAAAGATATATGCCCCCAGATCTACACGATGAGAAGAAGAAGAGAATGAACACTCTTCAAGAAGCCTTCTCTCGATGCGGTCTGGAGCAAGAATATAAAATCAGATGGATTAGATGGTGGCACAACTGGAGGGTCGAGAATTACCCATTATGGCATCACATCGATTGGGTCCAATATGACATCGACGTCATCCCGGCGGTCGAAGAGATTAAACGAGAACAAGAGGAAGCGAAGAAAGTGAGACACCCAAACCAATGGTAATGCAAAATCTAAAAGACACGCTTGAGAAGAGCGGGATCGAGAAGGCTCTTAATCGGATCAAAGCCGTCTCCGATCAAAGACGAATCGAACGCGATGAGCCATCGCCTCAACTCAAGACCTGGCGCAACCTTAGACCTGATGAGCTCCATCAAGGCTATCTCATCCCGAAGGGCGGATACATCTCGACGATCACCCTCGACTATTGCGGGCGCTGTCAAGAAGGCTTCACCTTCAAGAGCGATGGTCTGTATCAGACCGCATCATTCTGCCAAGACTGCGAGATCCCCCGGCGGCGCCTCAAGAGAATCGAGCAAGCGCAGCTCCCTCTCGATGCCCGAGACGCTCACATCGGGATGTACGACTTCGACTCAGTGCATCAAGAGAACCAGGTTGCAGAGATACTCAGCTATAAGCTCGGCGAAGATCTGCCCCCTTCTATGCTCATGCACGGATCAAGCGGGAATGGAAAGACTACCCTCCTCTATGCCATCGCAAAGGAGCTCGCTTGGCGCGGGATGAAGGTTCGCTACACTACCCATACTCGACTATTCGAAGCCGAGAAAAGATCTTGGAAAGGACAGGACAAGAGCCCAATGGAGTCATGGCTTGACGGGATCGATGTTCTTCTCTTCGATGAGCTGGGCGGGATCGGTGGCGATGCTCGGGCGAGTGAATGGTATCGAGACAAGACAAAGGAAATGCTCGGGCTCATCTATGAGCGATGGACCGCCGGCGAGCTCGCGGTCATCATGACGACGAACCTCTCCCCAGCTCAGATCGTCAAGCGCCTTCTCGACAATAGCGGCGCGATGGTCTCCAGACTCAAGAGCATCTTCCCCGATCCCGTTGAGATGACAGGACGTGATCGAAGAGCGAAGCAAGAAAAAACTATTTGGGATATTTGAGAATCTGAGATATGATCATTGATCTCGTCGGTGATGAACTCATTCGCAAGATAAATCAACGGGCGTAATGGTTTGAGGTCGGTCTAATTCTAGGTCGGCCTCTTCTGTTTTCGGCGCCGAAAAAAAAGAACCCCTCACCCTAAGAATCAAGGGCGAGGGGAGATTTACACCGCGGTGAGATTAATACTATATGCCGAAAAGAACAAACCCCCCGACCAAAGAATTAAGGTCGAGGGGCTCTACATCAAGATCACTTTCTCAACATTCACTCATGCTGTCAACCTGTATTATCAAAATTATAACTTGATTATATGATCGATGAGCGTATGATAATTATCTATCTAAAGCATAAGGAGAGATGATGAAAAGAATCTATAAGAGCTGGCCGGTCCATAATCTCTTGGCTCATCCGCTGATGGAGCTGCTCCACCTGATCAGCTTCGGGAGACTGGAGGCGCTCGGGAATATGATCCATGACGCGACACTCCCAGACCATACACAGGGAGAGGGGCGAGGAGGGGCGAGGATGAGCGAAGACTTAAAGGAGGATCTTTGCACACTACAGAGAAACACTAAAGGAAGAGATCGGGGGGCATACTTTGGAGAAGCCTTGCGTCTTTATGGCTTAACTCGGGAAGAGCTGAAATTGATGATAAGAGAAGATCACGAATTTTATATGGGAATGGTGGAAGCATATTTCGAAAGCAACCATTCGGAGCTGTCAGACCTTCCGTGCATAAATGGATATAGCTGGGAAATGCCAGACTAAGGAGCTGTAATGAATAATGTTGATAAATTAAAGGATATTCTTATTGAGCACTTGCCGCTTCCGGCGATCTTGTATCGAGATTCAGGGAATTATGGCGAGCTCCCCGACATGCAGTCAAGGCCTCTGCACAATCGGACCGATGTTGATGTGGTCTACTGGAGGACGCTTGATTGTATGATGACAAAATCGAGGGAACTCTCGCCAGGTTTCGGATTCGATGGGAATTGGAAGGAGGCGATCAAGGGCTATTATGAAGCTGACAAGGAGAGAGGGGCCTCCATCGCCCGCAGCTATGGGCGCGTGTATACGTCTAACCTAAAATATTCTAGCTTCGGCGCAGCAGAGCGGGAGCCGGCGTTCGGCTGGGATGATGGGACCCAAGCGTACAAGGAGGTACTGTCTGCGGTCCCGACGACGGTGATGCTTACAGCTATTGATAAAGCCTATCTGCCTTGGATGATGCCGGCAGCTTTTCATAAGACGGGCGGCGTCGAGGAGTGGAGATCGTTGGCTTGGCTTCTAGTGTTCGAGGGCAAGAGCAACTTTGATAAGATGCAAGAAGAGAAGGTTGACGCCGATCGGCTGTCATTGTTTTTTTATTTAATAGAGAGAGGCCTCAATCAGATGAGGAGGATCGACACACTCGCCCAGCGGTTCCTCGGCGGCGAGGAAATCCCCTCGCATATCCCAAATCAATGTGGGTGCGGGCTTGATGGTCACTCGGTACTAAGCGCATGAGCGAAGACACATTAAACACGATAACGATCATGGGGCGCGTCGGTTCCGATGCCGAGATCAAAGACATCCATGGGAACAAGCTCGCCGAGTTCAGCGTCGCCACCGATCGCATATCTAAAGATCGAAAGGTCGCCGACTGGCACCGGGTAAAGGCTTGGAGATACACCGCCGACCGCGTCCAAAACTGGGAGAAGGGCGACTATGTTTGGGTCGAAGGTGAGCTCGTCTCGGATCAATACGAGAAGAGCGGGATTAAGATCACGGCGTGGTCTATCGTGATGAAGCGAGGGCAACGGATCACCGCAGCTCGACCCCGCCAGGTCGGCGGTGGCTCTCAGTGGTAGACCGTGACCTCTCGACCGGGGAGGCGGTCGCGCTCGTCGCCCCTCTCTCTCAAGTCCTTCGAGTCTTTGTGAACCTTCACAGGATGAGAGATCAAGAGATCGATGGCGTCCCTCGACCTCCTCAGCAGATGAGAGAATTTCAAGACAGAATCACGGTCATGCTCTGGAATGTCCGCGACGAGATGAGGCTATTAAGGGAGATCATCGATGGTGAAAAAGAGTCAAAAGAATACCGTGACGCGCGCGCGAAAGTCGGGCCGACGGACAAAGAAGAACCAGGCGACACTTGACGGGATCATCGAAGCTATCAGAGTCGGGATCACATTTGAGCGCGCCGCCGATCTCCATCGAGTGCATAGGACGACGATCTTGAAATGGAGGAATGAAGACCCCGACTTCGACAAAGACATCCTCGAAGCTGTCGCCTACAGTGAGGCTATACTTCTCCAACGGATCGCGGACAAGTCGACCGACGATTGGAAGGCGGCCGCTTGGATCCTTGAAAGACGACACCCCGCACAATACAGCCAACGCCGAGAGATCGACGTGACGGTCACAAAGTCCGACGGCAAAGACGAAGTCGTCGCGATGATGGAGCAGACGAGAGAGCTATATCTCGGCGCCGAAAATCAAAAGATCGAATCCGAAGACTCGACCGATTGACTCAATACCTTGCATAAGGAGACCTCATAATAACATGACTAGAGACGAAATAAAAGAGCGCGCTCGACAGCTCAAGACCGAAGGCGCGGGACGATCAAATAAAGCGGTAAGAGCGATCCTCGCCGAGGAGCTCCCCGCCGATCAATGCCCGTCTCTCCATCTCGTCTCGGAGTGGTGTCGAGGTCTCGCAGATCAGAGACGCGCCCGCGCGCGTGTCTATACATACGAAGAGGCAGCGGAGCGCAAGAGAGCCTATCAAAGAGAGTATGCTCGACGCCGGCGCCAAGATCCCGAGTATCGGGCGGTGATGGCCGAGAGGTCGAGGAGGTATCGAGATGACTTCTGATGAGGCGAAGCGACTAGAGAAGAATCGAAAGTCGAGGGAGTATTATGCTCGGAATCGTGAGAAGGGCCGCGCCCGGTCGCGAGCATATTATTGTTCAAAATACGCTTCGATCTACTATCAAGCGAATCGGGAGAGATACGCCGCATACTATCAAGCGAATCGGGAGAGGTTGAGAGCGGAGGCTCGCGCTCGTTATCATCGATTGAAGGCCGAGGCGAATGACGCTCAATCTTAACGAACTCCAGCGCCACATCATCACCGGCATCCGTCGAGAAGATAAGATCGTCTCAGCTCGATGCGGATGGGGATCGGGTAAGACCTCGGGCTTGATCTTCGCTCTTTGGTTTATCGCCAAGACGCGACCGGGAACGTCGAGCCTATTGGTCACCGATACAAACGGGAGATATAATAGCGTCTTAATGCCCGAAATCGAGAAGTGGCTTGAGCCGATCGGGTGGGTTTACAATCACACTATGAGAAGGTGGACCGATACGAACAACGGCTCGACCGTTTGGTGTCGGTCCTACTTCCGCCCAGGTACAAGAGACGCGACTCATAACCCGCTCGAAGGGCTCAACGTCACAAGCGGTGTTGCCCTCATCGACGAGTGTCAGACTCTCGAAGCCGAGGTCGCTCACAAGGCTTTAGGTCGTCTTCGATCGGGACCGTCTCCGATACTCGTCCTCGTCGGTCTCCCCGTCGTCGACGCTTGGTGGTGTCAAATGGCTGAAGACGCGGGCTATGATCCGCTTCTCTTCAATAGCTATGTGAACGAATCGAACCTCGCCGCCGAATGGTTTGAGGCTACCAAATTACTCCCGCCTGATGAGCGCGAGGCTATGGTCATGAACCGGCCAAAGCCTCCGAGCGGTCTCGTCTATTCCGAGTTCGATCCCGAGACACACATCATCGATGGATGGGAGTATCGACCTGAGATGAAGGCGAGGATCGCCATCGACTGGGGATTCCGTAAGCCCTCGGTCCTGGTCATCGCCTACGACGAGGAGCTCCAAGCCTCGGTCATCTGTCAAGAGTTTAACCCTCACGAAGTCACAATCGAGCAGCTCGCCCAAATGATCTTGACTGTCGCTTGGCCTCGATCGCTCCAGACTCAAGCGCCATCAAGTCGGATATGGTTAGACGCGGGAGTCGCTGACAAGGCGGGCGCGGCTCGATCAGATCATACAGGGCGATCAGCTTTTAGGATGATCAAGCGGCACCCCGATCAAGGCGGGATCGGGATGCCTCTCCGGTGGTCGGTTGATCCGATCATGACCGACATCCTCAACGGCGTCCAAAAGTTAAAGAGGGCATTCCACCGCGGACGCTATCGAGTGACCAGGGAAGTATGGGACCAAGGCGAGAGGGTCAAGGGTAACTCGATCAGGCGGGCGCTTATGTCCTACGCTTGGGACAAGCAAGAGAAGCCAAAGAAGGATGGGCGAGAGGATCCCCTCGACGCTCTCCGATACGATTGTATTTATCATTATTGGTCAGACACCGACATCGAGCGAACGGCGGGAAGCAGCCGAACGCCGAAGAGCCGAAAAGTTAAAGTCGGCGGTGGCCGAAAGGATTCGTTTTGATTCACTTGTCTTTATTCGTTTTAACAATCTACGCCTTGAGGGCGCTCGATAAACTGGGAACATTCGATGACTGAGAAGCAAGCCTGGATGATGGTCAGCCTCGCGAAGAGACTGATCACCGACGCATATCACGACATGGAGCATGATGACTTTATCGAGTCGTTTAGGCTCTATACCCAGATCATTAAGGAGATCTTCGAGGATGAAGCCAAACCGGAAGCGACTTCCTATTTAAGTGAGGGGGGAGATGAATGTGGATAATCCCAAAGAACTTACACATATCTCGCTTTGTGCCGGATATGGAGGCATTGACCTCGGACTTAGACGAGCTCTCGGCGATGTGCGAACAGTCGCTTTTTCAGAGATCGAAGCCTTCGCTTGCGCGAACCTGGTCGCAAAGATGGAAGCGGGCCTCTTGGAGTCCGCGCCTATTTGGACGAATCTTAAGACATTCCCATGGGGACGGTTTCGAGGAAAGGTGGACATCCTCTCTGGGGGCTTCCCTTGTCAGCCCTTCTCTTCAGCAGGACACAGAGCCGGAACCGAAGACCCCCGACACCTCTTCCCTTTCATACGCGAGGGGATTAGAATTTCAAGGCCTGCCGTTGTTTTCTTGGAGAACGTCGAGGGGATCTTGTCGGCTAAACTCCAAGGGTCAGGCTGGAGAGATCGAGCAGGAACCCCAGTTCTTGTCCATGTCCTTCGAGAGTTGGAGCGATTGGGCTATCAAGCAACGGCGGGAGTGTTCTCGGCGAGAGAGATCGGCGCCCCCCATAATCGGCGGCGAGTGTTCATCATGGCGATCGCCGACAGCGTTGAACAGCGGGGCCGAGAGCGGGTTAACCGACGAATCGATGGCGCTAGATCTTCAGGTATACGCTACCCCATGGGGCGAGGGCGAGAACAGCATGGATGGGAGCCGATTATGG
>Ga0233412_10001702_pt1 | contig 11126 bp, 2 predicted proteins | sample Na_anoxic_4_MG_FD_180667 | JGI IMG/M metagenome (GOLD analysis project Ga0233412, IMG submission 180667) | Seawater microbial communities from Saanich Inlet, British Columbia, Canada - Na_anoxic_4_MG | ecosystem: Environmental > Aquatic > Marine > Inlet | place: Canada: British Columbia... | reverse complement strand
TAATAATGTTAATCAAGCAACAGTAGATGTTAGTACTCCTAACGCTTATACTAAAATATATAGCTATGACGAAGGCGCTTACTTGGATGGTAATGTCCAATATAGAGCAGGATTTGATAGAAAACAAAACAGATATGTAGCAGCGATACCAAACAATTCACCTACACCTATAGCTGGACAGGTAATAATGGGGCCTAGCAGTACAGGTATAAAAGCCTACTATGCTACAGTGACTATGAAAACAGATGCTACAACGGATCCAGGTGGATTAAAAGAGTTATTTGCAGTAGGTACAAATTATGGAAGATAAAAAACAAACAACATGATAGAATTTTTAGAAATATTTTTCTTTGGACAAGGTAATGTTCAAATGGCTGAGCCAATAACAGCGGGTGTTGCAATTGCAGGAATTGCGCTTAATGCTCTAGGTGGTATTTTTGGAGCTGGAGCTGCAAAAAAAAGAGAGCGAGCAGCAAGAAGAGAAAAAGAAAAGCTTCAAAGAAAATTAAATTATTTAGAAAATAATAGACAAGACATAATTAATCCGGCTGAAGGAGTAACGAACCTAAGTGGGTTAGCACAAGATTTGAGTAGTCAGTTAACTAACAACATGGCTAATTTAAGTGTAGCCACTCAAGCGGCTGAAATGGAGATAGAGCAAGCTGATATATCACTTGCTAATACACTAGATACTATAAGAGCAACTGGAGCCGGAGCAGGTGGCGCAACCGCGTTAGCTCAAGCAGCTTTGCAGAGTAAAAAAGGTGTATCAGCTAGTATTGAAAAGCAAGAGGCTCAGAACGAAAGATTAAGAGCACAAGGTGAACAACAATTACAGCAACAAAAACTAGCTGAACAGCAGAGAGTTCAAGGTATACAAATTAGAGAAGGAGGTAGAGTACAAGGTATGGAAATGCAAGGTAGGCAATTTGCTTTTCAAACTCAGGAAAATAGAGAAGGTGAACAACTAGACAGGGTTTCTACTCAAATAGCAGGATCTGAAGCTAGGGAGATGCAAGCTAGCTCGGATAGAACAGGCGCTCTTACAGGTATGATAGGGGGAATAACTTCTATTGCTGGAGCAGGGCTTTCTTCTGGTGCTTTTAGTGGAGGTGGGGCCGCAACCAACCTAACTCCTCCAGACATGACAGGTATGATTTATAGATCTGACCGTAGATTAAAAGAAAATATAAAAATAACAGGCAAATCAAAAAGTGGTTTAAATATATATAGCTTCGAATATATCGACAAATCTTTTAGTAAAGAAAAATGGCAAGGCGTTATGTCTGACGACGTTCCGCAACGTGCTGTTGTTAAAAATTTTTTAGGTATATATGACGGGGTAGACTACTCTAAAATTGATGTAGAATTTAAACAAATATAACATGAGTTATAGAAATCCACAACAAATCGTAGACACACAGTCAGGTCAGCATATTCAAAATATGCTTAAGCAAGTTACAGGAGCGGCTACAGGTACTATAAAAACAATTCAGGATAAATACAGGCAGCGTGAAAAAGAAAATATAGCTGAGCAACAACAAATAATTAAAGGGGTTGCTAAAGTGGCTAATAGCGCTAACGCTGAGGATATTCTTAACAGCGGCACAGATTGGGCTCCCGCTATAAGAGAGGGAGTTGCTAGATACCAAGTATTATATACAAAATCAATTAAAGATCCTTTAAATTTTTCTACTCAAGATGCTCAAGAAATGTCATCCTTAGCTTTAATGGGCACTCAAATAAAACAACAAGCGATCGAAGATCAAGCAACTTTCGATGAGTATAGTAGCGCATTCGAAGCCGGAGTTGGTCAGTATGATGGGTTAGATAAGTTTGCTGATCCTAGTATTTATAAAAGAATTAACATAGCAGGTAGAGTTGGCACTACACCTGGTAAATCTATAGGTACATTTAATTGGAATCCTAAAACAGGTGGTTTAAGTACTAAAGTAACTTCATACAACGAAGGAGGCGAGGTTGTTGGTACTAATGCTAATAATACTTCAGAGCTCCCTACAATAGCGAACCCTACTAAGAATATGGAAGAAATAGATAAAGCTATCAAGAAAAAAAATGAAGACTATTTTAAAAATCAAAAAACCGTAAGTGAATATAATAAAGAAACTGGTATAACGACTAAATCACAATACACTAATATGGATCAGTTAATTGCTGATGTTAGAGCTCTATCCGATTCTTATATAGAAGGTTTAGGTACACAGGGAGCAATTAGATTAAGCAATAATAAAATGTTAGGCTATATGGAACAGGTTAAAGTTCCAGGAGGGGTTGACTTAGGGGCAGTAGGAAACATTATAGATCCAGAAAAAGCTACGTGGGACTTAGATAAAAATGGCAATGTAAGCGATCCTCAGCTTGAACGAATTAAAATAGCTTATGCTAAAAAGTTAATTGATGACAGAGGCTTAGGTAAAGATCCTAAAATACTTGATAAAGTAAGAGATAAAACAACTCCACCTAAAAAACTAACAGCGCCAGAAAAAATGTATAAGGATCAATTTGAAATGGCAAATACTGCTATGAAAAATATGAGTAAATTAATGAAAACTCCACTAATAGAAATAGGAAACAGAAAGTTTACCAGGGATGAACAAGGAGCTTTTGTGGATATAATTAATGAATATCGGAAAGAAGCAGAAGGAAAAGTGCAAACAATGGAGAAAATGAAAGCTGATTATATTTTAGAAGAGGGTGAGGCTGCATGGATTGAGAATTATGGTAATCTAGATTTAAATACTGTGGGATATGTAAAAAAATCAGGAAAAACCAAAGAAATCATAGACCTAAACATTGGAACGTATGGCCAAAAAATAGAAACGTTTGTGGATCTTATATACCCTGGTTTAAGTAAAACTAAAAGAGACAAGATGAAAAAAGGCCTAAAAGGTAATGAAGGGGAGATTGTAATGGATTATTCACAATTTGAAGAGTAAAATAATTAAATAAAATAAAATTATGCCAAGATATAAAGTAAACGAAAAAACTTATAATTTACCTGAGGATAAAGTCGAAGGGTTTTTGCTACAATTTCCAGATGCCGTAGCTATTGAAGACGAAGCGCAGGATTTTCCAACAAGCACTCCAGCGGATGCGGATGCAGTGCAGCAACCAATGACAGCATCACAAGCAGGTTTTACGGAATCACCCTCGGTAGATACTCCTTCGGAATCACTAGATCCTGATCCAATTGTAAAAAAGAATACTCTAAATACTTTTGTAGAAATAAAACCTACAGAAAAAAATGAAGACGACGATGATCTATTTACTTTTGAAAATAAAAAAGTAAATACTAATGACCTGGAAAAAGTTGGTTTTGAGATAACAGAAGAAAGAAGTATGTCTAACCAAAGATTAGGAGCTATAGATAGATTAACAATTACAGCGCCTAACGGAGAAACAGGAGTTTTTAATAAAAAAGGAGATACTAATAATATAAATAATTTTTTAAAAAATAATTCTGCAGATGTTGCCTCTTTTAAAGCAAATAAATCAAATAGAATTAGATTTAAAGATGAAATAAAATCATTATATAAAATAAATTTTAGAAATATTCCTGCAGGCGAATTAATAAATAATGAAGATGAATACAATTCATTAAAAGAATTAGCTGTAAAAGAATATAATAACCTGAACAGATCAAGCGCAGAGGAAGGTAATGTATTTGGATTTGGCGGTAAAACTGCTTTGGAGGCACAAATGATGTCAGAATACCAGGTTGACAAGATTATGAAAGAGGCTGTTAACGAAATGTATATAGCTGAAGAAAAAGAAAACGAAGATTTATCTAACGAACTATTAGCTAAACAAATAGAAGAGACAGGTATGGCTCCTCGTGATTTTTTGAAAAAAGAAACAACAATTGCTGGTAAAGAAATTTTAGATCCAAATATAAGAGAAGCAACCAGTATTGGTAGGAAAATAAATGAATTAAACAGCCAAGCTTTAAATATAGACCCTTATTCTATAGAGTCATTAAATTTTAAAAAGACAATAGATTCTTTAAAAAGAAAACAAAATCAATTTGTAAAAAATTACACCGGAAATGAAGCTAAATACTTTTTAGACTTTAACAATCAATCGGTAGAATATAATAAACTTGAAAACGAAGACGAAGGAAACTTAGACATAACTAACAAGGTAGTTCCTGTTATGCAAAAAATATTAGCCATGAAAGCTAGTAAAGGCTCCAGCGCTGTAGGTATTGATTTCTTAAAACACAGGTCCGAAGGTAGATCTTTGATGGATGAGTTGAATAAACGCATCGACGTATCTACTAAAAAACGTGGAGGGAAGATGACTATAAGCGAAGGCTTTGATAGAGGTAGCTGGCAGGGAGCTCTTTCTCAAAAAATGCTACGAAAAAATGCTGAAGAAGGTGTCATTAAAGCTCAGCAATTTGATAACTTTAAAAATATTAAAGTTAAAGACTTAGTTGACATGTATATTACTAGTAAGGGTTTTATGCGAGAAGGTTTTGGTGATAATTTACAGGGAGTACCTGCTGGTTATACACCTACAAAAGGTGAAGACTCTATGACCCAAGCATATGATTCTGATAGTATTAAAGATTTAGCTGATAGATATTTAAATTATTTAGCAGAAAAAAAAGCATACGAGGTCGGTTATTTAGCTAATATAGATCCGGCTAGCATAAAAAGAACAGGATTTTTTGGTGCTTTTGGAACTTCAGTTGCAGAATCATTTACTTCACCTGAGCAAGTAGAAAGAAAATTTGGATCAACAAATTCCGAGATGCTTTCTAAAATAGAAGATATAGCTATAGCTAATAACATAGAATTATCTACCGAACAAAAAAACAACTTTAAAGAAACACTAGGTGAATTTACTGGAACTGCTGGAGGACAAGCGCCTAAGTTAGCTATTGAATTTGGAGTTGCTAATGCTATTTCAGGCGGTATATTAGGCATAACTGGATTTGGACGTTACTTAGCTACTTTAAAAACTGGAAAATATTTTAAAAACGGAAAACAAATTAGTAACAAAGAGGTTGCTAATTTAGCTAACGAAGCGGGTTATGGTTTAAAAAACGGTAAAGCTGCTTCTGTTACATCAAATACAGTTAAAAATTTTCTTAAAAGTAAAAAAGCTTCTGGTTTAACAAAAAAAGGTGGAGGTATTTTAGATCAAGCAACTGCTTTAGGAGCTGAATCTTTTATTGAAGGTGTAAAAATGGACCAGCTATTTGAAGATGGTTTTAACACAGGTCTTATGTTTATACCTGCATCAAGAGCAGTTGGAGCTTTATTTAAAGCCGTGCCTAAGTTTAATTTTATAAAAGGATCTACATATCATAGATTAAATGAACTAGCCTTTAAACCTGCTAAAAGTGGATTATCTTTAATCCCTGCATCTGAAGCAGCGAGCTTAGGAGAAGCAGTAATTGATGATTTCATGGAGAGGAAAGACTTTAAAACTTTTATAGATGAAAACTTTTCAGACGCTCCTGGATTCGGCGAAGGCGGAATAAATAGAAGGCTGCTAGGTCATTTTATAACTGGTTCTGCGTTAGGGTATGCGCATGTTAATTGGAACAACGTTAAGTCTACTACGAACGGGGCAAAAAACATGAATGCTGAAGCTCTAAAAAACTTATATAATTTAGTAGAGGCTAACGGAAGCCCTGAAAGTGCTAAAAAAAGATTAATAGAACTAAGAGAGTCTATAGTGCTAAGTGAACCCGAACAAAAAGAATTAGAAGATAAAGTTAAATATTTAGAAGATTTTTCTAAAAACCAAGCACTTTATAAAATGTCTCAGGATTATTTAGATGCCGGTACTTCTGCTATGGCTGAAACAGATCCTACTATAAGAGCAAGAGAGGCTGATTTAGAGATACAACAAGCTAAAAAAGATTATAAAAAAACACACGGGGAAGATTTAGATTTAGATTTAGACTTTGCTAAAAACGGAGAAGGGCTTGATGGTAAAAGCGCTGAGTATATAAAGTTAGCTGAAGGTAAATATAAAATTGTTGTAGATCCAAGAAAATACAAAAAAGGACTTATACCTCACGAACTAGGTCACATGTATTCCGACATTTACAAAATAAATGATCCTAAAGGAATGGGTGAAATAAAAAACTTTTTAGAATCTACCGTAAAAGAACAATTAGGTCAAGATATATTTAGGACTATAAAAGAAGAATACTCTACTAAAACAAAACAAAAAGAAGAGAGTTTTAATGAAGAATATGTAATGGCTCTTGTTCAAAAGTTAGGTGAAGGTAATAGTAACTTAATAAGGTCAAACAGTTTTGGTAAAATAAAAATTCAATTACAAAATTTATTTAACAAAAGAATTGCTAAAGTAAAAGGAGAGCCCGCAAAGTTAGATATAAATACTCCTGAGCAATTATTAAATGTATTAAGTAGTATAGCATCGGGTAAAAATGTTGCTGCAAAATATAAAGAGTTATCTGGACTTATTATTAATGGAAACAAAGTTTTTAAAAACACAGGTGAAGTTGTTGGAGTTATAGGTGGATTAGAAAATTCAAATAGAACCAACGCTCTTTTAAATAGGCAATCTGTTTTATCTGCAAAAGAAAAAAGAACTGAAGCAGAAGAAAAGGAATATCAACAAAATATAGTAGAGATACAAGAAGGTGTTGGTAAGATGGCCGGTAAAAAAGCAAGTGTAGAACTAGATGAATTTACAAAAGAACTTGAAGACAAGCTTTGGGATGGTGAAATTGATGAATATGAAATGCAAGCTCAGTTAAGCAATTTTAAAGCTAAGCAAACTAGAAAATCAAAAGAAACTACTAAACCCAAAAAAGTGGTTGATATAGATGATGTTATAGTAAGCGATACTAAATTAGACGAGTTAGCTTTAAAATACCAGTTAACACCTGAGGATGTTTCAAGAAAAGAAAAAGAAGATTTAGAAAATCAATATACAAAACTTGCTATAAATTCTTTACAAAGATGGGCTTACAGCGGAGGGCGTAAAGTTCCTATAAAGGAAGCTATGAAAGATCCTGAAATAAAGCAAGAAATTATTCAGGAAATTGCTATGGAATTTAATAGTGTAATGAAAAATTACAAAGCTGTAAATCCAGAAACAGGTGTTGCTCAAAAACTGAGTACTTATATAGGCAATACAGTCGCTAGAAGGGTGGGTCCTAAAGTTGTTGAAAGATACGCAAGAGATTTACAAAATGTTTCAATGTCATCAGGCGTAGGCGAAAGCTTTACATCTTCTGAATCAGCTGATCAATATGTGCAAGAAGGTGGAGATGGTGGACTAAAAAGAAAAATAGATCCTTTAAAGTTTGATGTAGCTTCACAAAAAACAATGGCTTTAAATGAGGCTGTATTTCCTGAGTTAGTTGAATTACAAAGAATAGAGAATAAAACAGCAGAGGATGAAGCTAAGATAGAAGAGACAAAAACTAACATAAAAGAAACCATTACTCCTGACTATATTCAAAGTGAAATTGCGCCAAAGGTAGGTGAAGTTTTATTCGATATAGATGCTAAAAAATTAACAGAAGCTAATGTAGCAATTACTTACGCCGAACCTATAGTTGATGGTATTAAGCAGCTATCCGAAGCTAAAAAAATTCAAACATATTTTAGCAAAGGGCAGAATGCAAAAAATTATATTAAAATATTACCTGAATTTAATGTTGCTAGAACAGAAGCTGAAACAAGTAATCCTTTAGAAACAATATTAGTTGACCCTGAAATAAAAGGTAGATCTGTATTAAAGGCTAATAATTTAAAAAAATACTTTTATGAAAAATATGTGGATCCAAGATCTAAAACAGATAAAGAAAGAGCTGTTACAGATCCATCCGGAAGAAGTAAAGGTAAAAAAGTACAGACGGGTGTTGTTAGATTAAAACCTCAATTCAGAGGTGAAATATCTCCAGAAACAGTACAAGACTTTTTAACTGAAATGGGTATTACTCCTTCGGGAGAAATGAATATACCTCCTTCTAAAAGAGTTAACGGTAAAGATTTAAGATCAGTCCTTGGTAGATTCTTACTAGGTAATGCAAAATTGCTATCAAATTTAACAGCAAATAAAATTGCTAGACAAAAAATTGAAGGTTTTGAAACTAGTATTCCAAAAGAAATAGATCAAATTTTAGCAAACATAAAGTCAGGCACAAGTCCAAATATGGCTTCGCTAGAACTAGACGCGTTTATAAAGAAATTTGTTGAAAGTCAAGGTTACAGGGATTATAAACAATATTTAGCTGCGGATCAGGAAATTAAAACTATTAAATCAGAAGTAGCAAAAAATTTAACAGATATAGATTATTTAGAAAAGTTGAATGAACTTCACGGCATAGAAATAAACTCTAAAGATTTATTAGAGCCTATGGCTGACTCCTCTTCAGGTACTCAAAATTTTAGTTATAAAGAATTAGTTAGATTTGGAGCACAAAAAAGAAAGTTTGCTGAGTTTTTACCTAAAGAATTTTCACAAATAAGAGGTTTATCTGGCTATATATTAGGTAGACAATATAGAAATGATTTAACAGGCTTTAAAAACTTAGGTAAAGAAGGTGCTATCAAAAAAGTAGTTAATGAAAAAGGAGAAGAAATGTTTATTGATCAACTTCAAGACATTATACTTCCTGCAGCAGAGCTTAATAAACTATTAGATGTAGATGTTAGTAGCAACAAATACAGTTTTGAAACAAAAAAACTATCTACCGAGCTAAATGAAATTTTAAAAGGTAGAACATTAGAGTCAATTACTAACCAAAGAGCTAAAACTTTAAAAACAAATTTAAAGAAAGCTCAAAAAAACAAATCAAAACAAGCGGAAATTATTAAAGCAGCAGTAAATGATAAAGCGAACAACAAAGCTAGAAATATAGCATTAAATTTACTTAATAGTTTGAAAGTTGATTATGTTAAATCAACAGAAAAAGGTAGTAAAGAAAGAAAAGAGGCTTTAACATATATGACTAGGCTAGCCATTTCTACATCAAATATTCATTATGGGGAAAAATCTTTAGTAGAAATAGTTGGAGGAGTTACAGGTAAGGGTGAGTTTTATTTAGAACATTTAGATACCGCAACAAAAACAGGGCTTAGAGGATTAGACAATATCTATTTTGGCACAAACAATAAGCTACAAAGTAGAGCTATGTTAGTACCTAAAACTTTTGCAGCAAGAATGGATAAAAAAGTTAGCAAGACTTCCATGAATGGTATGTTAAGGCTTCTTCCTTTTGCAAAGACTAATAATATACTTATAAAAAACAATAAAGGAAAAGTAGTCAAATTTAAAGAGTACCTTAAGAATCCAGAAACATGGACAATAAACGATCTTAAAGCTCACGCTCAAGAAGTTAAAGAAGCTGAAAATACAGAAAGAGCATCTTTAGACCTTAGCAAAACCTTTAACAAAATAATAGAAGGCAAGACCGGCATAAAAGCTAGTGATGTGTATAGCAAAAGTAGAGGTATTAAATCCGGTAAAGGTAAAGGTATACTAGATATAATACCACCGTCCGCTGAGGACTTTGTAGGGTTACTCTATAAAACTTTAGGTAAAGGAAAAGAAGGTGATGCCCAAATGGCTTGGTATAAGGAAAATTTAATAGATCCTTTTGCTAGAGGCGACGAAGCTATTACTAATGAAAGGAATGCTTTGATGCGAGACTTCAAGCAAGTTAAAAAAGAAATTGTAGAAAGCATTGGAGGAACAGATTGGAAAGGTGTATCACCTTTAACTAAAAAGCTAAAGGCTACTATAGGTGATCAAGTCTACACAGGTGAAGATGCTGTTAGAATGTACATATGGAAAAAGCAGGGTATGGAAATACCTAATATAGATAAAGCTGAAGTAGACGCAGCGGTAGCTGAAGTTGCTAAAGATCCTATGCTAGCAGATTTTGCAAACAAAATTAGAACAATAAATAGGGGTAGACTATATACAGCTCCAGAGAATCAATGGGTTGCTGGTAACATTGCTACTGATTTTTTAGCAGGTGTAAACACTGAAGGTAGAGCAAAGCATTTACAAGAGTGGCAAGCTAATGTAGATGCAGTATTTTCTAAAGAAAATATGAATAAGTTAGAAGGAGCTTTTGGTACAAATTACAGAAAGGCTATGGAGAATATGCTGAAAAGAATGAAAACTGGTAAAAATAGAGATGTTCCTAAAGATAAATTAAGTGGTAGAGTTACTGATTGGATTAATAATTCTACAGGAGCTATTATGTTTTTTAATCAAAGATCTGCAGTACTTCAGTTAATGTCGGCTACTAACTTTGTTAACATGTCAGATAATAATATATTTAGTGCAGGTAAAGCGTTCGCAAATCAACCTCAATACTGGAAAGACTTTAAAATGTTATTTAATTCAGAATACCTTAAAAACAGAAGAGGAGGCCTTGAATTTAACGTTACTGAATCTGAAATTGCAGATATAGCTAAACAAGGCGGTGTTAGTGGCGTGATTTCTAAAATATTAAAAGTAGGATTTACCCCAACACAGATAGCAGATAGTTTTGCTATTGCTGCAGGTGGATCTACATTCTTTAGGAATAGATATAAAACCTATTTAAAAGAAACTAATGCTGAAGGCGAAAAAGTTTATACTGAAAAAGAAGCAAAAGAAAAAGCATTTTTAGATTTTAAAGAGACAGCTGAAGAGTCACAACAATCAAGCAGACCAGATAAAATTAGTCAACAGCAAGCAAGTGACTTAGGTAGACTTTTATTATCTTTTGCAAACACCCCTAGTCAGTACGCTAGAATAATTAAAAAAGCTACATTAGATCTTAAAGATGGTAGAGGGGATGCTAAAAGCAATATATCTAAAATAGCTTACTATTCTTTTTTAACAAACTTAGTCTTCAATGGTATGCAAAAAGCTTTATTTGCTGAAGCAATGGGAGATGATGACGAAGAGCCACGCACTGCTGCCGAAAGAAAAGCAAAAGAAAAAAGACAATCTAAATATATAGATGTAGCTAACGGTATGATAAGTTCATACTTAAGAGGTACAGGCGTTAGAGGTAATGTCTTGAGTACACTTAAAGATATGGGTCTTGAAATATATAAACAGCAAGGTAAGACTGTTCAAGATTACGACAGAGTTGCAGATGCTGC
>Ga0233412_10001701_pt1 | contig 11127 bp, 12 predicted proteins | sample Na_anoxic_4_MG_FD_180667 | JGI IMG/M metagenome (GOLD analysis project Ga0233412, IMG submission 180667) | Seawater microbial communities from Saanich Inlet, British Columbia, Canada - Na_anoxic_4_MG | ecosystem: Environmental > Aquatic > Marine > Inlet | place: Canada: British Columbia... | reverse complement strand
ATTACTTCTTCAACTTCAGTACCAATACAATCATCCATCTTTTTAACAGGCTGACCTAATAACTTAGAAATTCTTTCACCAATTAAATTAACTCTTAATTCTTCCATTATCTTACCATTTGGTCTGCCGAAATGGCTCAATAGGATTATTTTTGCATTATGATCTTGTAAATACTTAATAGTAGGCAAAATAGATTTAATGCGAAAATCATCAGCAATTTCTCCGCTCTTTAACAAAGGAACATTAAAATCAGCCCTAACCAAAACATGCTTATCTTTAAAATTAAAATCTCTTAAAAATTTCATAAAACAACCTTATTAATAATTCTAACAAATTCACTTGCATTAAGAGACGCTCCTCCTATTAATAAGCCATCCATACTAGCACTCTTAATATAGTCAACTGCATTTTGACTTATAACACTACCACCATAAAGAATTTTAACTTTTTCAGCAATTGACCTGCTATAAAGATTCGTCAATGTTTTTTTTATTAATAAAGCTGCTTTCATAGCATCATCAGGCAAGCATGGAATACCTGTTCCAATTGCCCAGACTGGCTCATAAGCAATAACAACGTCTGAAATTCTTGATTGAGAAACTCCTGCTAATCCTTTTTCAACTTGTTCACTGATAATTAGGCTCATTTCATTTATTGGTTTTCCTTCGGAATCAAAAGAATCTCTACTTTTTTCACCAACACATAAAATAGGCTTGAGTCTGTTCTTTAAAACAGATTTGATTTTTTTATTAATTTCATTATCTGCTTCTTTAAAATAATCCCTTCTTTCTGAATGACCAATAAGAATATATTTACATTCAAAATCTTTTAACATTAAAGAAGATAATTCTCCAGTATAAGATCCTTTATTTTCCCAAAAACAATTTTGCGCTCCAAGTTGAATTTCGTTATCTTTTGATTTATTTTTTCCTTGCTTAAAAAGGAACGAATAAATAGATGGTGGACAAACAACCACTTCAACTTCATTTATTTTTTTAATTTCTTTTTTTATAGATACGAAAAGATGCTCTGCTTCTTTTTGAGTAACAGGATTGCATTTCCAATTACCTACGATTAAAAGTTTTTTATTCATTTTTTTATTTTTCTTCTTATAATCACACTCGTAATTAAAATTATTGATAAAATAATAAAGAAAATAGAAATCCGTCCATAATATTTAACAATCAATTCTTGATTTGAACCAAATACATAACCTAGAACAGCTAAAGCAATAACCCAAATTCCAGAACCTATAAAAGTATATAGTATAAAATTTTTAAGATTCATCTTTGAAAATCCAGCCGGAATAGAAATTAGCTGCCTTACTGCAGGAATAAATCTTCCTATAAGCGTAGAAAAATTTCCATGCTTTAAAAAATAATCTTCAGCTTTAATTACTTTTTCTTTGTTTATTAATAAAAGTTTTAATACTTTCCAATCAGCTAAAGAATAAATAATTTTTCTTCCTAATGTATAAGCTAAAAAATAATTAATTAAAGCTCCTAATAAACTTCCTAGAATTCCTGAAAGAATAACTAGAAAAATATTCATTTCTCCTTGCTGAGCTAAATAAGCTGCCGGAGGGATAACAACTTCAGAGGGAAATGGGATAAAAGAACTTTCAACAGTCATTAATAAAGTTATTCCTAAATATCCTATCTCTGAGATTAAATTTAATCCCCAACTAATAATTGCTTCAAAAATAGATCCCATATTTTTATTGCTTCCTTAAGAATTCAGCTGCTTTTTCTGGTTCAATAACACTTATTTCTATTCCCGCTCCAAGTTCGAAACCAGCCCAATTTGATGTTCTTGGAAGAATATTAAGATGCCAATGATAATTATCGTGACTCTCTTCATTTGAAGGAGCTGTATGAATATAAAAATTATAAGCAGGATTATTTAAACCTTTATAAATTTTATTGAGCGCTTTCCTAAAAGCATCAGCAAAAAAAGTCTTATCATTCTCTGTCATTTTTTCAAAATAAGGATGATGTTCTTTTGGATAAACCCTTGTTTCAAAAGCAACTTGCGAAGCAAAAGGACAAACAACAATAAATTTGTCGTTTTCATAAACAACTCTTTGTTTATCTTTAATATCCCATTCAAGCATTTCACAATAAACACATTTTCCTTGACTCCTGTAAAAAATTTCTGCTCCTTCTAAACCACCCCTTAAATCAGGATCTATCGTTGGAATGGCCATTATCTGAGAATGAGGATGAGCTACTGAAGCACCTGCTTCCTTGCCATGATTATGAAAAATAGAAACATATTTAATGAACTTCTTACTTATTAAATCTAAAAACCTTGATTGATACAAATCAACAACCATTTCCATTTCTCCTTGATTAAATTGAGCCATTTGTTTTTGGTGATCAGAAGTAATAATCACTTCATGATATCCAACTCCATCCATAATTCTATTAGGACCTTGCTTTCTTTCTTTTAATTCATCACTTGGAGAAAGAGCTGGGTATTTGTTTGGAATTGAAATAACAAACCAAGAACCATTTTTATTATTCCTTCTTGCTATCTTATCTTTAATATTATCTTCATTGCAAAAAGGACAATTCTTTTTAGAATTAATTACTTTCTTTTTATTATCTTTAGAAAAGGATTCTGGACGACGTGAACGACCAGTAGCAATAATAACCCAATCATTAGAAACTAAATCCATTCTCAATTCAGAAGGAAATTTCTTTTTAATCATATTTGCGTGTAATTAAATTCCATTTAATTTTAAATAATTCACGAAAAGTATTTAAATAGCCCTTCAAGCTAACTTTACTATTAGGATCATTAACCCAATTAACTGGAATTATTCCTATCTTGTAATTAAGTTTTCTGGCAACTGCTAGCGCTTCAATATCAAATCCCCATCTATTGATTAAACATTTTTTAAAAATATCATTAGTTGCTTTTTCAGTAAAAGCTTTAAATCCACATTGTGTATCCCAAATTCCAGAAACAGCAAGTAGTTGAATTAAAATATTGCCAAAATTGCCTAATTGCCTTTTTAAAAATGACTGCGCTACTTCTTGTTTTGCACCTTTAGCATCTTTTCCATCACGAGAACCAATAACTACTTCAAAACCTTGTTCAAATAGAGGAATCATTTTTTCAAAATGATCTATTGTTGTCGCATTATCAGCATCCATAAAAAGACGATATTGCCCTTTAGCTGCTAGCATACCTTGCCTAACAACCCAACCTTTCCCATGATTCTTCTTATTATCAATTAATTTTAAATTTTTAATTAAATCTGAAAACTTATTAACTATTGCAGCTGTTTTATCTTTTGAACCATCGCTTACAACAATAATTTCATAAGAATAATTTTGATTACTTAATTGCTTATCAATATCAAGCAATGTATTACTTATACGTTTTTCTTCATTATATGAAGGAATGATTACTGACAAATAAATTTTTTCCATAATTTTAAATAAATGTTATTTTTTTTATTTCTATTGTATTATACAATATTTTTGGATATGATACAAAATAAGATGAAAAAATATCACATTATAACTTATGGTTGTCAAATGAATGAATCTGATAGTGAAAGATAGCTACTAAAATAGAAAAAAAAAGATACAAAGCAACTGAAAAGATTAAAGTAGCTGATTTAATAGTTATGAATGTTTGTTCTGTTCGTCAATCAGCTATAGATAGAGTTTATAGTAAGATTGAAAATATAAAGTCAATCAATCCCAAAGCTAAAATTGCATTAACTGGATGCATTTTAGAAAAAGATAGAATAAAGTTCAAGGGACAAGTTGATCATATTTGGCCTATTCTTGAATTTGAAATCAAACCGAAAAGTAAATCTCTTAAATGTGCTTCTCTTCCAATTATGACTGGTTGCAATAATTTCTGTTCTTATTGTGCTGTCCCCTATACAAGAGGTAGAGAAAAATCAAGAGCTAAAAAAGAAATATTAAAAGAAGTAAAAAAATTGGTTAATAAAGGATACATAGAAATAATATTATTAGGACAAAATGTTAATTCGTATAAATTTAATTTTGCCAAACTTCTTAAAGAAATTTCAGAAATTCAAGGTAATTTTAAAATTAAATTCATGACCTCTCATCCAAAAGATATGTCTGATCAATTAATTAAAACAATTGCGGAAAATAAAAAAATCTCTAGAGAGATTCATTTACCAATTCAATCCGGAGATAATACAATATTAAAAAAAATGAACCGTAAATATACAGTTGGACATTATAAAAAATTAATAAAAAAAATATACAAAGCAATTCCAAAAGCAATAATTTCAACTGATATTATAGTTGGTTTCCCTGGAGAAACAAAAAAACAATTTGAAAATACAGTTAGATTAGTTAAAGAAATAAATTTTAAACAAATTTATACAGCTCGTTATTCTCCTAGATTAGGAACAGAAGCAGCTAAATTAATAGACGACATTCCTGCTAATGAAAAAATTAGAAGAAAAAGAGTTATTTTAGATCTTATAAAAAAATAAAAACCCTCAGACGATATTGATCGTTTTTGACGATCGTCTGAGAGCTTAACAGGTGTGTACTGTATTTCAATGTGAATGTATCATAACTCACCTAACCTAAACGAATCCAGAATCGGTTTGTACAAACATATATCACCTCCTTTTTTTTAAAATTTTTAAAGTGCTATATTTATAACAATATTAACATAATATAATATAAATTAAATTATGTCAATAATAAAAAAATGCATAATAAATTAATAATTATCTTGGGTCCTACGGCTTCAGGTAAATCAGACCTAGCTATTAAGCTTGCCAAAAAATTTAATGGTGAAATAATTTCAGCTGATTCTAGGCAAATATATAAAGAAATGAATATCGGTACTGCTAAAATAACAAAAAAAGAAATGTCTAGTATTCCCCATTATATGATTGATATTGCAAAACCAAATCAAAAATTTACATTAGCTCAATTTCAAAAAGAAACAATAAAAATCATAAAAGATATTCAAAAAAGAAATAAACTTCCATTTTTAGTTGGAGGAACTGGATTATATATCCAATCTATTGTTGATAATTTAAAAATACCAAAAACTAAACCAGATAAAAAATTAAGAAACAAATTAGAGGAATTAGATAATAAAAAATTAATTAATCAATTAAAAAAAATAGATCCTAAAGCTTTAGAAATAATTGATATAAAAAATAAAAGAAGATTAATTAGAGCTTTAGAAATTTGCTTATTAACCAAAAAACCTTTCTCAAAACAAAGAAAGAAAAAGAAGTCAATTTTTGAAATATTACAAATAGGAATTAAATTAAATACAGACAATTTAGAACAAAAAATAACAAAAAGAATTGAAAGAATGATTAAAAATGGATTAATTAAAGAAAATGAAAGATTACTAAAAAAATATGGCAGTAAGCCATATTCAATGAGTGGAATTGGATATCAAGAGATTATTCTTTATTTAAAAAACAAAATTGCTTTAAAAGAAGCCAAAGAATTAATAAAAATACATACACGCCAATACGCTAAAAGACAGATAACTTGGTTTAAGCGAGATAAAAGAATCAAATGGATTAAAGATTATTCTAAAGCTGAAAGAATAATTAAAGAGTTTATTAAAAAAATAAACTAGTGTTATTTTAAAATATTTATTAATAATTCCCTAGCTACTTCTGGATTTGCCTGTCCCTTACTCGCAGCCATCATCTTACCAACTAAAAATTGTAAAGCGTTTTCTTTACCTAATTTATAATCATTAACTGGTTTTGGATTTTCATTTACAATTTGTTTAGCTATTTTAGATAAAGCATCTTCATCACTGACCTGTTTTAGATCTTTATCTTTTACAATATTAGAAGGATCAGCCCCTGTTTCAAGCATTTCTTTTAGTACTGTTTGAGCTGCTGAGCTAGAAATTTCTTTCTGTTCAATTAAAGTTATAAATTCAGCAAAATTTTCAGGACTAATTTTACAACTTTCTATTTTAAAATTATTATCAATAAGTAATTTTTGTAATTCTGTTAATAAATAATTAACAGATAACTTAACAAGCGCTTGTTTATCACCAATAGATTTTATTTTCAACCAAGTTTTTAATTCAGAAATTACCTGTTCAAAATAATCAGCTAATTTCTTATTACTAACCAAAATATCTATATCTGACTGAGGTAATTTATATTCATCAAGAAATCTTTCTCTTTTCGCTTGTGGTAATTCAGGAAGTTCATTAGAAATTTTAGCACTAACTTCAGACATATTATTTAAAGGAGGTAAATCTGGTTCAGGGAAATAACGATATTCTTGAGCTTCTTCTTTTGTACGTTGAGAAAAAGTTATTTGTTTATTTTCATCCCAACCTCTTGTTTCTTGAACAATTTTATCTCCTGAATCTAATAATTCTGCTTGTCTTTTAATCTCATATTTTACAGAACGTTCAACAGCACGAAAAGAATTAAGATTCTTTATCTCTACTTTAGTTCCTAACTTTTTTTTATTTAATCCTAAAGAAATATTAACTTCACAGCGCATTTGTCCTTTCTCCATATTCGCTTCTGAAACATCTAAATAACGAAAAATTAATCTTAATTCTTCGCAGAATTGTCTTGCATCTTCACCTGAAGCAATATCTGGCTCAGTTACTAATTCCATTAATGGCCTTCCAGCTCGATTAAAATCAACTAAAGAACAATTTTCTTTTGATGGATGAGTTAATTTGCCAGTATCTTCTTCTAAATGAATCTCTTTAATCCTTACTTTTTTATTATCAATATTTAAAAATCCTTTAACTGAAAGAGGAAAATAAAGTTGAGAAATTTGATATGCCTTAGGTAAATCAGGATAAAAATAATTTTTACGATCAAATCTTGAAAATTCAGGAATCTGACAATTTAAAGATAAAGCTGTTTTTACAACAAACTCAACCGCCTTATTATTAATAACAGGCAATATTCCAGGATGTCCCATACAAATTGGACAAACATTAATATTTTTTTCTTTTTCTTCAGGATTATTTAAACAATCACAGAACATTTTACTTTCTGTTTTTAATTCTGCGTGTATTTCTAATCCAATAACTGGTATGTATTTCATATTTATATCTCTATAATATTTTTAAATAGGAAAGCAACTGTTAAGGGTCCTAATCCGCCAGGTACAGGAGAAAGCCATTTTACCTTATGTTTAACACTTTCTATATTAATATCTCCTTTAATTTTATTATTTATTTTACTAATTCCTCCATCTATCAGAATAGCACCTTTTTTTATCATATTTTCTTTAACTATTTCTGGTTGACCTAAGGCAGTAATTAAGATATCTGCTTTTTTTATTATATCTTTATTATATTCTTTTATATAGTCTATTTCTACTGATTCATGTTTAAGGAAAAAATTATAAAGAGATTTTCCAAAAATATCAGAATTAACTAAAGCAATTATCCTTTTATTCTTCAAATTCTCTCTAGTGTTTTTAATTGCTTCATAAATAGCTAAAATAAAAGGAGAATCAAATCTGCTTTCAGATAAAAGACCATCTATGTCTTTTTCAATACTAATCTTTTTAATAATTCTATCAGTTGAAAAGCCTTGAGGCAATGGTAATTGAACTAAAATACCGTTTATTCTCTTATTTTTATTTAAAGAATCAATAAGATTAATAATTTTTTGTTCTTTTATTTCATTAGATAAAAAATGTTTTTCTATTTCAATTCCCAAATTCTGCCCTACTTCCTCTTTCATTTTAACATATAAGTGAGATGCTGGATTATTACCAATAAGAATTACAGCTAATCGTAATTTTATACTTTTTTTTTGAATTTCTTGTTTTAATTGAGCTAAAATATCATTAGCTATTTTTTTACCATCAATAATTCTCATCATTATGATATAGGAAATTTTCTAGATAATTCAATAACTTCTTTTTTAACCTCTCTAACTATTTTTTTATTATCAATATTTTTAATTATTTTCATAATAAAAAATGCAATTTGTTTCATCTCTTTTTCTTTCAATCCTTTAGATGTAATAGCTGGTGTGCCAATTCTAATTCCAGATGTTTCCCATTTAGATCGTTTATCATAAGGAATCACATTACGATTAACATAAAGATGGGCTGATTCAAGAACTTCTTGAACTTTTTTACCAGAAAAATTAAATTTAGTTAAATTTATTAAAATTAAATGATTATCAGTTCCATTAGAAACTAAATCAAATCCATTCTTAATAAGCTCTTTAGCTAAAATTTTAGCATTTTTAATAACTTGTTTTTGATAATCAACGAATTCTTTACTCTCAGCTTCCTTTAAAGAAACTGCTTTGCCAGCAATTTCATTCTGTAAAGGGCCACCTTGTAATCCTGGAAAAACAGCTTTATCAATTTTTTCAGCTATTTCTTTTTTCTTTACAAGAATTAATCCTCCACGAGCTCCACGTAATGTTTTATGTGTAGTCATCGTAACAACATCACAATAAGGGAAAGGTAATGGATGTAAATTAGCAGCAACCAATCCTGCAATATGAGCAATATCAGCCATTAAATAAGATCCTGTTTCTTTAGCTATTCTTCCAAATTCAGAAAAATCAATTTGACGAGAATAACTTGAAGCTCCAGCAATAATTAATTTTGGTTTTTTTTCTTTAGCAATTTTTTTAACTTCATCATAATCTATACATTCTGTTTTTTTATTAACTCCATAGAAAATAAAATTATATAGAGAACCAGAAAAATTAATTGAAGAACCATGAGATAAATGACCACCCTGATCAATTTTCATTGATAAAACAGTGTCACCTGGCTTAAGTAAAGCAAAATAAACAGCTTGATTCGCTTGTGAACCAGAATGTGACTGAACATTAGCAAAATTTGCCTTAAATATTTTCTTAGCTCGAGCAATTGCTATTTTTTCAATTTGATCAATAAAACATTGTCCAGAATAATATCTTTTTTCAGGATATCCTTCTGCATAACGAGCACTCAAAATACTGCCAACTGCACTACGCACAGCTAAACTCGTATAATTATCAGAAGCAATCAAATTAAGCCCCTCATTATGGCGCTTAAATTCTTGTTTAATTAAATTATTTATTTTAGGATCTGATTTTCTAAGAAAGTCATTCATAATTAAACCTGTCTCTCTTTATTAAAACATTTTTAAATACTTCTTCTCTTGATAATTGACCATTTATTAGATAAGTATCAGAAAATCTTTTTATTAATTCTTTGTAATTTTGTCTTACTTTAGTTAGTTTTTCTTTCTCTTCAAAGAATTCGAAATCGTCACCTCTTTTTTTTATTCTCTCTAAACAAATCTCTGCAGGAACATCTAAGTAAAAAATAATATCAGGAAGAATAAAACTATTATTAAGTCTAATTAACCATTCTATATTTAAATTTATACCGCCAAAAGCGCAAGTCGACCAAAAATAACGATCTGATATAACGGTTATATTTTTTTTAAGAGAAGGAATAATTAATTTATCAAGATGCTCTTTTCTATTTTGAATAAAAAGTTTTTGAAAATTACCTGGAGTTATTTGCTTATTTCTTCTTAAAATTTGCCTTATTTTTTTACCAGAAATATTATCATAAACTGGTTCTTTGGTTAAAATTACTGAACACTTTTTTTGTTTTAAAAAATTATAAAGTTTTTCTACTTGAGTGCTTTGACCAGACCCATCTAATCCTTCAAAAACAATAAATTTACCTGGATATTCATTTTTATACATATCGCTTTTATTATACCCATTTTTTGGCAAAAATAAAGCCCCTGCCAGATAAAATCCAGCAGGGACGATTAATTTTTATTTATTTTTTTCCAACCCGAAGTTCAGCTAGAGGCCAAGCATAATCATAAAGATGAAGTCCTTTGCTGATAGCAATAATTTCTCCATCTTCAACTTTTTCTCTTGTGTTGATTTCCCTAACTATTTCTTCTTTCATTAACTGAATAGCTGCCAGATTAGCTGAAAATCCATTATAGAGATCCCATGAACGGAAATAAACAACCATATGAAATTTTCCATATCTGATTCTGGTATCAACTATTCGTAAACATTGAGGATCTGGTAAAAAAATGGAATCTGCATTACCCACAGACATACAGGCCTGATTCGTCCCAAATCCATCTTCTTGATACATACGTATAAGCTCTGGAATTTGTTTTTCCAAATCCTCTCCATATGTATACTGCTCCCCTGGCTCTTTTACAGAACTCATTATATACCTGGCTGCGTATTGTTCCACATAATCCATAGAAGCTGGTGGATCAAGGCCTAATCCCGGAGGAACATCAGGAACTAAAGGTCTAACTCCAGGAAATTTAATTTTTATTACAGCAATATCAAACTCTTTGCGTTTTTGTCCAACATTACTTCCTCTATCAATCGTATAATCATAACCAACTTCAACTATACGTTCAAGACATAAAAACCATGCTTCTGGTAAATCTCTTGCCTCAATAACTTCAATATCCATTTCTATCACCTCCTTATTCTCTTTATTATGAGATCAATTGCATTATGCAAATCTTTGACGCTTGTATCGTTGATTATTGCAAAATCAGATATTTGACTAATTTGAACAATTAAGAGTTCTGTTTCTTTTTTTTGCGCCTCCATGAATTGCTCAAAAGTTAAAAGTTCTTCCCCAGTTTTTTCTGGCTTTTGAAGACGATCATACCTAATTTGATTTGAGGCATTAATATAAATCAAAATGCCATTCATTTTTTTTATCATTTCTGCTTCTTCAATCATTCTAATACCATCAATCACAATCAAAGAATTATCGTTTCCTTTTATCATAGCTTCAATAGCCGGGATCAAAACACCAGAACCAAATTCTCTTCTTAGGCTAATTGCCAAATTTTGAAGATTCTCCCTTGATTGAGATAAATAAAGAATGCTTAGTATCCGTCCAAGTATATGTGAAAATCTATAAATAGACGCGTTGTATTTTTCTACTAAATATCTGGATATTTCTCCTTTGCCTGCTTTAATCGGCCCAACTAATCCAATTACAATTTTTTTCATATTACTTCCCTCCTTCATTACTGATTTTTATATTCTTCAATTTCATCGTTCAGAATATCTAACTTAATTTTTGCCTCTTTGAACCATTCTATTGTTCTTTGATCAGCGTGATATCTTTTCTT
>Ga0233412_10001699_pt1 | contig 11135 bp, 7 predicted proteins | sample Na_anoxic_4_MG_FD_180667 | JGI IMG/M metagenome (GOLD analysis project Ga0233412, IMG submission 180667) | Seawater microbial communities from Saanich Inlet, British Columbia, Canada - Na_anoxic_4_MG | ecosystem: Environmental > Aquatic > Marine > Inlet | place: Canada: British Columbia... | reverse complement strand
CGGCCCTGCCTGCTGTCTCAGGACCTCACCGAGGAGGTCTCCGAGAACGCGGACGTCCACTCGAAGCGCCTCATCGAGCTCAGCGGGCGGATTGGAAGAGATGACGTCGGCCATGGGGGTTTCATAGCGCCCTCACGGCTCTGCTGCCTTTGAATACTCGGAAAGCGCCTTCGACTCGCGATTTTTTTCAAGGTGGAAACAGTGAGGGTCTACCAACGAGTTCACGGACCAAGTTAACTCTTCGATCGTGATAGGCTCGCGGGGTGGCGCGTGGTGCGCGTCTAGGTGGATAGATCGTGTCGAGAGAAAGCAACAAGCATTTTTCCGTGACCTCCCGGTCGAGCGCCGCCGTATCGCTCAGACGATCGGGTTACAAAGTGCCAGGATTCCCGGGGCTTCTGGGTACGGATTTCTCCCAGATGTCGCGCGCGGAGAAGATCGAGCTCCTGCAGGCAATCCTGCGGCACCAGATCCATGGAATATCGTTTAGCCCCTACATCGAGGGTCAGTCTCCAGGGGCCGAAGTCAGCGAGCACCAGATCCGCCAGCGGCTCGGCATCATTCAGCCCTATACACACTGGATCCGGAGTTTCTCGTGCATCGAGGGCCACCAACAAACGCCACGCATCGCGCATGAGAACGGTCTCAAGGCCATGGTCGGGGTAGGGTTGTCGGAGGACCTTGATGCGAACGAAATCCAGCTGCGCAATGGAATCGAGATCGCCCGTGCAGGGCATGCCGACATCCTTGCGGTCGGCAACGAAGTCATGCTGCGCGAAGACCTGACCGAGGACCAACTGATCGATTACATTCAGCGCGCGAGGGCCGCCGTGCCGGGTGTCCCAGTGGGCACTGTCGATGCCTATTTCCTGTTCGAAAATCATCCTCGCGTGGCCGCGGCCTGCGATACGCTGCTGGTCAATTGCTATCCCTTCTGGGAGAGCTGCCCCGCGGAGTATGCTTTGTTGTACATGAAAGAGATGTATCGACGGGCGCTGAACGTAGCCGATGGCAAGAAAGTCATCATCAGCGAGACCGGCTGGCCGACCGTCGGGTCTCCTTTCGGTTCGGCGATACCCTCTTATGACCATGCGCTGGAGTACTTCATCAGAACTTACCAGTGGGCGCACGAGGAGGGTGTCGAGATCTTCTATTTCTCGTCGTTCGACGAATCCTGGAAGATCGGCGATGAGGGCGACGTCGGCGCTTACTGGGGGCTCTGGGACAAGGATGGCAACCTGAAGTATGCCTAGCGTGAGAGCGATCCTGTGTTTCGTGATCGCAGTCGCCTTACCGTTTGTGCCAGCGATCGCTACGGCCAAACGGCCCACTCACGATCCGGGACGCAGCGAGTACCGTGCTCCCAAAGCGCAGCGTGCGCCGACGGTGGACGGCGTCGCCGACGAAGCCATCTGGCAACGAGCACGCTGGCAGGCGCTGACGCATCGCTGGCTCGGCCCCCAGTATTCGGCAGAGGACTTCCGTGGGCGCTTCAAGGTGGTGTGGACCGCCGAGAAGATCTACATCCTCGGCGAATTCGTCGATGACATTCTGTTCGATAGCCACCGCGACCCGCTAGCTCAGTACTGGGATGACGACTGTCTGGAAATTTTCCTGGATGAGGACTATTCGGGCGGCAATCACCAATACAACCACAACGCATTTGCCTACCACGTGTCGCTCGACAATCAGGCCATCGATATCGGCACCGACAAGTTGCCGCACCGCTACTCCCATCACGTGCAGAGCCGTTGGCAACAGCACGGCAACAAGATCGTCTGGGAGCTGGCGATAGACATCTACGCGGACGACTACGTAGACGGTTCGGACAAGAACGTGCCGGTCAAGCTATCCGCCGGCAAAGTGATGGGGCTGATGATCGCCTGGTGTGATAACGACGGCAGCGAGTTGCGCGAGAACTTCATCGGCTCTGAATCTGCGCCGGGGGAGAACAAAGACCGCGGCTGGATAGACGCCGGATTGTTCGGTTCGCTAATGCTGGTCGAGTGAATCGCTGCGCACCGATCGACCTTCAGCGCGGCTCGGGGTTCGCGTCCGGAAGCTCCTGAAGTAACTGCTTCGGGGTTCGATCGACGTTGAAGAGACCCCAGTGCTTTTCAGCCCCAAGGGGAGCACCCGGATCGCCTTTCCATGGCTCGTCGAACGCCTCGAAGAAGAAGACGGTCGTATTCGTGTCGTGCGCCCATTTCTCCATATCGAGATAATAACGCGCCTGGTTCGCCTCATTCGCCCGATCGCCAAACTCGGTCGCGACCGTCGCCCAACCCGCTTCGAGAATTGCGAGGGGTTTGTCGGGCAGCGCTGCGCGCACCCCCTCAATATTCTCAATCGTGTACGCAAGCGCCTCGTCGATGGTCTTTCCTTCCCACTCGGGATAGGTATGGACGCCGAGAAAATCGACCACGGCCGCCAGCGCGGCGCCGTCGCGTATCCACCATGCGTAGTTCTCCGCCACGGTGACAGGCTGGTCGATGGCGGCCTTTACGAGCCGAACGTATGCGATCACCTTTTTCACTGGCACCATGTGATCGTTCCAATCGACAAGTGCTTCATTGCCGACATTGACAGCGACCACGACGTCTTCGAATTGCTGCGCAAGCTTGATGCCGCGTCGCAGCTCGGCGGCATTTCTCCAGGTGTTGGCGGCCAGGTCACTTTCCGGTATCGGCTCATCCAACCAGGGGCAGCCCTCATGATTGCTGAACTCGGCCTCCAGCCAGATACCCAACATCACTTTGATCGGGAGCCGGTGCTGCCTAATCAGCCGGATGGTGAGCAGTGAGTTTTCGCCGGAATCATAGAGGCGGATCAGATTGAAATTGTGGCTGGCCAAAAGTTTGAGGTCTTCGAGAATCTCATCGGAGCTCGGATTCACGGCGCCGTCGCCGCGGTCCGGATACTGCCCTTCGCGAAACCCTGAATACGCAACGGCCATGACTTCTCCCGCCACAAGAGCGTTGGGCGACTGCCGCCCAAGTTCCTCAGCGCTCGGCGAATGTACTTTGTTGGACGCCGAGTAGCATCCAGCAACTGTAATCGCGAGAGCGGCTAATCCTTCTGTAGGTTTCATGGATAAGTCGACGCGCGCTCCATATCGCTGGTTGAAACGACACCGCGCCGCCGCTCGAGCTCAGCCCGAATCTCGTGAGCCTTTTCTTCCGTGATTTCGTAGGAGGCGACGATCCAAATGGCGACCGCCGAGGAGATCATTGGCACCAAGATATCGCACAAACGCATCCACAGGAGTGTCGCTTCGGTCTGGGCCCCCTCGAGCGCTACGTCGAAGCCGGTTGCCTCGAGCAGGAAGCCTCCGCCGGCGAGCGCCGCGGCCATTCCGAGCTTGACCACCCACCAGTAGATGGAGCCAAACATCCCCTCTCGACGCTCGTTCGTATCGAGCTCATCGAGGTCGACGACGTCGGCGATCATGGACCCCATCAAGGTGAAGAGTCCGCCGAGGCCGAACGCCATCAAGGGCGCAGGTAGAAGGAGAAGCCATGGGGTCTCTGGATCATAGCACCACCACTTGAGACCATAGCCGATGATGGAGACCCCGGTTGCCGCGAAGAACGCACGGCGTTTACCGATCTTGGTGGCGAGCCAAGTGATGAACACGATGACGACGAAGGTGCCGACCGCCGATAGGGTGCCCGAGTAACCGACGTATTCTGCGCCCAAGACCTTATCGCCCCCAAACACATAGTAGATGATGACGTAGAACTGAAACGAGGAGATCAACATGAAGCCGTTGAACACCAGGAAGGTCGCGGCGCAGAGCTTCAAAAACGGTCGGAAGCGGAGGGTTGCGACGAAGCCTTTGAAGAAGTCGCGCATACTGGCAACGAGGGGGCTGCTTTCGGTTTTCCGTTCTTGTCTGTCGGTTCGGGCGGGGTCGTAGAGGTGGGCCATGGCGTCGGCGCGGTAGGGCTCCTTCAAGAAGATCGCCGGCAAAATGCCGACGGCTGCCGTCAGCACGCCGATCACGATGGCCAGCCCCGCCGCCCCGGTCACCATGTCGTCGAAAAACGGCTCGTACTGCATGAAGAGGAGGAACCAAGGGGAGATCACGTATGCGAGTTGGCTGAAGAAGTTCTGCACACCCATCAGCCGGGTACGTTCGTGATAGTCGGGCGTCAGCTCGAACCCGAGTGCGACCCAAGGCGTCGCAAAGACCGTGTACGCTAAGTAGAAAATCACCGAGATGGCGAGAAAGGTCCAGAAGTAGAAGCTCTCGCTTCGACCTTCGGGCAGCTGCCAGAGAAGGGCGAACATCAGGCCTGCCGAAATGGCGCCCGCAAAGATATACGGCCGTCGCCGTCCCCACTTCGACCGCGTGTGGTCGGAGATGTAGCCCATCAAGGGGTCGGTGAAGGCATCCGTAAGCCGCGGTAGCGCGCCGAGAAGGCCCACGAGCCAGGGACTCATGCCGAGCCCAAGATTCAAAACGATCAACATGCCGCCACTCGCGGCGGCCAGGAGATTGTTTGTGAAACCGCCCAAACCGTAGATGAGCTTGTGCGGTAACGAGATGCGATCTTCGGGGGCGGTCTCGTAGTGCTTCCCGGCGGAGGCGTTCACTGGGGACGCTCGAAGATGCGGACGTAGTCGATCAGTATCTTCGCGGGGAAGACCGTATCGGGGCCCACCGGACCGCCCAAGGTACCCCCGACCGCGAGATTCAGGATCACGAAGAACTCGTGATCAAAGACCCAGTCGCCCGGAACCGACGAGCTGTTGACGCTATGATAGACCTCACCGTCGACGGAGAACACGATCCGACCCGGATCCCAATCCACCGCAAAGACATGGAAATCGTCGGCGAAGGTCTCGTCTCCATCTAGCTCGAAGTCGCCCGAGATCGATTCGCCGCCCGAGTAGCCCGGCCCGTGAAGGGTGCCGAATACACGCTTCGGCCGTTGCCCTTGATACTCCATGACGTCGATCTCACCGCACCCGGGCCAAGGGACCTCGTCGACATTCGCGCCAAGCATCCAGAACGCAGGCCAGAGGCCTTGGCCCTCGGGCAGCTGGATGCGCGCCTCGAAGCGACCGTACTTCTGATCAAACCCGCACTTTTTGTCGTCGTCGTCGCAAACGAAGACCTGGGTCTTGATCCGGCCCGAGGTGTAGTCGTTGCCCATGTAGGATTCCTCAAGGGCCACAATCTGCAGGTGTCCCTGACCGTCGAGCGAAACGTTTTCGACGCGGTCGGTATTGAACTCGAGCTGACCGTTGCCCCAGCCATCTCCGCCGACATCGTAGGTCCACATTGTTGCGTCCGGCGGCGTGCCTTCTGCACCATCGAAGTCGTCCGACATGGTGAGAACCCAGCGCGCGGGAGGACTCACAATTTCGTCGGACGATCCACAACCCGTTTCGAGCGGACCGTTCGCCAGGATGAAGGCGAATGCGCAAAAGGTATTGATCTTGCGGCTCACGCGACTTCTCGTGATTGGGTCGGAAACAGAGTCGGTGTGTCGAGTGCGCCTTGCAAGACTAGCGTCGCGGCGCCGACTGCAATGCCCCATTCGTTCAATCCCGTGGTTCGGATCTCGGTATTGGAGATAGACGCCGGCAAAGACAGGCTTCGAATGGTCTTGTGCACGGTGTCGAGGACCAGGTCGCCCGCCCGTGCGATGCCGCCACCGAGCACCACCATCTCGGGGTTGAGAAGGTTGAGCATGTTGGCGATGCCGATGCCTAGTTTGCTGCCGGTGTATCGCATCAGTTCGACCGATGACGGCTCGCCGTCCAACGCTGCGTTGACCAGTTCGTCAATACTCACGGGTGCTGGGCGGTTGGAGCCAGTTGCACGCAAGATGTCCTTCGCACGCTCTAGAAGGGCGGGCGTGCCGATAAACGTGGCTAGGCATCCCCTGAGGCCGCAGACACATTGGGGTCCGTTCGGGTCGATGGAGGTGTGGCCGATTTCGCCCGCAATGCCGCCGCTACCTCGAAAGATGCGACCGTCGATGATCAGGCCAGCACCGATTCCGGTAGCGACCTTGATGTACGCGAGATCTCTAGCGGAGGAGCCGGCACCCCACCAAAGCTCGGCCAATGCCCCCAGGTTGGCATCGTTGTCAACGAACACCGGTCGCTTGAAGCTGTCTTCGAGATGGGAGGCGATGTTGTAGCCCTCCCACTTTGGTAAGATGAGTGACAGCAACTCCCCCGTTCGTTCTTTGTCGACCGGGCTCGGAACCGCCACGCCGATCCCGAGCACCTGCGAGGGGTGCACCCCGCCTGCCGCTAGTACGGAGCGCACCGCCATCGTCATCTTTTTTAGGGCGACTTCGGGTTCTTCGCGGACCGGAGCTGGCGCCGACCACGAAGCTCGAACGTTGCACCGCAAGTCCGTCAGCACACATGAAACGTGCGTTGCGCCGAGCTCAATCCCGAGGATGAAGCTCGATTGGTCCTGGAACTGGAGGAGAATAGGGCGGCGACCGCCGCTTGAGAACCCGGCGTGCGCTTCTTGGACCAAGCTCGTGCTCAACAGGTCGGTCACGATGGAGGACACCGTCGAACGGCTCAGACTCGTACGGCGGGCCAAGTCGGCACGCGAGATCTCCCGTTCCGTCCAGAGCAGATTCAGGATCAGTCGGCTGTTTTGCGCCCGAACTGCGGACGCTCCAAGTATTCCGTGGGTCGTTTGGTCGGCATTTTCCATCGGTGATCTTGTGTGGGCTCTCCTCTAAGGACCTGCGTTACAATTACCCTGGGGGGAGGGGGCCGCCACGTCGCAATCGACTTCGTTCATTCATCGAACGAACTACGCGTGGGGCTGAAAGATGTCAAGATCATCATGAATCTCGAATAACCGCGGGCTGGACCCAAGAGGATCTGTTGGGCGAGCATTGGCCGATCGCGTTGGTTCAAGGGAAGTAATAGCCTGCGCCTCCGTACAGGGGATCGTTGCAGGCGGAGCCCGCAGGCGTGCCGCAGAGCACGTAGTTCGGGTTTCGGAGCTCGTCCCAGAACCCCCAGCCATCGTCGGTGCCCTTCCATCGTTCGTCGGTGGTCTGGAAAGGAAAGATCGTCACAGGCCCGCCGGGGGATCCTTCCCAGGTCTGGAGCAAGTCGGTGTACCACTTGGCGTTCACGGGATCCGCGGCGTAGGTCTCGATTTCTTGGCTAGGGGTGGTCTGTCGCCACTTCCATCCGGTCTCGCCGATGACGATCGGCCGCGTCGCACCGACGGTGACGGTCACGCCCGACGCATTGCGGTACCGGTGGTCGTACACGGCCCGGTAGTTGTCTTGGGCTTTGACGAGCGAGGCGTTCATCATGGCCTCCGCGCGCAGAGGGCCGGCCGGAACCCCTTCCTGCCGCCAGTCCCATTGTTGGTAGTTGAGGAAGGGGTAGGTGTGGATGGACACAAAGTCGATGAGCCTGAGGACCCCGTCTGGGCTTCTGCCAAAAAAGTTTGCGTAGAAGGTGTAGTCGTCGTCCGCCGTGACCGGCTGCGTGACGTTGTTTCGGGTCTCGGCGATATACCCCTCTAGGCAGTTCAACGGCATGAACTCCGCGAAGAACGAGGTCTCGTTGCCGACGCTGACCGTGACGACGCTGGAGTAGGTGTTGGCCAGCTGGATGGCGGTGGCGACCTGGGAGTCGTTGATCACGCTATCGCAGTTCGTGGCATCGGCGCCCGAAAGGCCCTCCAAGAATAGACCCTGCTGGAACCGCAATTCAGGGAAATTCGCCTCGGCGAGCTCCAGGATCTTCTCGGACACGGCGTCTCCGCCGAATAGGCGGAGCAGGTTGTAGCCAGTGCTTTGCAGCAGAGCGAGGTCCTGCAGGATGTCGGCATCGCTCGGCATTTCCCCGGCACCCGGTCCCCCGGCCCGGTACGGGCTGTAGTTGATCGCGTTACCGTTCGCGTAGATGTCCGGCAAAGGCCGCAACTCGATCTCTGGGCCGCCACCTCCGCCTCCCGGTGCGCAGAAGGAGATGTTGTCGTAGAAGTTGCCGGCACCTTCGAAGTTGCTCGCGACCGTCGAGAAGCCGAACTGCAGGATCTGGCCTACGAGGGCCGAGTCGCTCAGGTCCAAGGTGATCGAGTAGGTCGCCCAGTTGGCCGGGAGGTTCGTCGTATCGAGGACGACGTTGTTGGTCGTGGCGAAGCCGGCGCTCGGGTCCAGCGTCCGGATGAACGCTTGTGCGGTCGTCGCACCTCCGATGTTGCCGCGTTTGGCGTCGAACTCGAAGGTGAACGTCCGGCCAATATCGGTGACGAGGATCGGATTGATCTCCTGGAAGACGATGGTCTCCACCAGGTCGGTCCCGTTGAAGTGGCCTTGGTTCGGTGGATCACAGCAGTCGTAGTTGCTGAAGACTACGAGTTGGTTTGTGCCCTGATCGGGGCCGCCTTGATCGGTCGCAATCGCTGAGATTTGCTCGGTGGTGGTCGGCGCGGGGAATGGACCGAAGTCGAACTTGAAGGCTCCGGTCCCGTCGAACACGTTGCCGAAGTAGAGCCATCCATCGCCGGATAGCGCATTCCCGTCTCCGGGGTCGAGCGCCTCGAAGCCCTGCTCGTATTCGCAGACGATAGAGGCGCCCCCGCACTCTACATCGAAGCTTTTGGTCTTGTCGCAGGCTGCGTCGCCGTCGGTCACCGACACACTGATGGTCTGCGTTCCACTCGAGCCGCAGGTGTACGTCGTCGATTGCGCCGCCGGGTCTTCGAAGGAACCGCTTGTCGCGGTCAATGCTGTCGTCAGTGGATCGCCATCCGCGTCGCTCACGAGGACCGTGACTGCTGACGCCCCACCTTCCGGAATGTTGTTTGGTACGGCGTTCAAGAAGTGCAGTCTCGGGCAGTTGTTGCCTTCGACGATTTCAAATGTTGCGTCGATGTCGACGTTGCCGAGCAGCTCCTCCCCGTCTCCACCGCATGTCAACACCACGTTGACTTTGACCGTTATGATTGGATCCACTGTGAAGCTCTCAGAGCCCGTACACAGCACCTCTCCTTGGTCGTCGAGCGCAGACAGGTTTATGGTGTACACGATCGGGTCGTCGGGGTCTCCCACAGGCAAGTCCATGATCGTGGCCCAGACGGGCGGCTCGCGGTCGTCGACGACGTTGAACTGGCCGTTCAGGGGGCAGACCGTCGAGTCGCTGCAGGTGACCTCGAAGTTCACGGCCGTCACATCGGTGTTTCCGACGATGAGGTTCACGCTAACGCTGCCGGGCTCGCTTGGGCCCGTCCTTTCGCTAGCGCACCCGGCGAAGAACACCGCGAACGCAATGGCGAACGTCGCCGATACAAACATCTGTTTCATTAGAAAAGCCATGAAGTTTCACCGAGGTGTGGAGCCCACCCCCTCCGACCTGCCCGCCGCTCGACTCGTGAAGCGAGTCGGCGACGGCGATCGGAGGGGGGCTCCGTCGTGCCTTACGGCCTATTCAAGCGTGGCCAGGACGTTGTCGTAGAAGATGCCCGAGCCTTCGAAGTTCTGCGCGGTATTCCGGAAGCCGATCTGCAGGATCTGGCCCTCGAGAAGCGGGTCGGTCAGAGCCAACGTGATCGAGTAGCGAGCCCAGCTAGCCGGAATACTCGTCAGTTCGATTGGGATGAAGTTGGTCTGCGCGAAGCCAGCCCCGGGGTCCAGCGTCTGGATGTATGCGAACGCAGTCGTGGCGCCCTCGATGTTGCCTCGTTTCGCATCGAAGCTGAACGTGAGCGTCTGGCCGATCAACGCATTGGGAATCGGATTGAGTTCCTGGAAGACGCTAATCTCGACCCGGTCGGTGCCGTTGCCGTGACCCTGTCGGAGGTCCCCAGTAATGGGATCTCGGTCGCAGCAGTTGTAATCATTGAAGACGCTGAGTTGCTGGTCGCCCTGCGGCACATCGCCTTCCAAGGTCACGACCGCCGAGATGAACGTATCGCTCGGACTGACCGTCGCATTGGGTGCGCCGAAGGGACCGAAGTTGAACTTCAGGTTGCCGACACTATCAAACACATTGGCGAAGAACAGCCAGGGGCCCAGTGGGACCTCAGCTGCAGTGTCTTCGATGAGCGCATTGGCGTTGAGGACGTCCATCGGAAGCTCGAAGTCCTGCGCGTAAAGGGAAAGGGCGTTTGGCACGCAGACGCCTGCGTCGCAGGTGCCGGTGTCGTTTTCACACGCGTTGCTGTTGTTCGAGGTCTCGCAGGTTCCCGCGTTGCACACCGGGTCGACGCACTCGTTGCCAGTGTCCGGGCAGTCCCCGTCCACGGCACATTCTGCGTTTGGAACGCAGACGCCTGCGTTGCAGGTGCCCGTGTCGTTTTCGCACGCGTTGCTGTTGTTCGAGGTCCCGCAAGTTCCTGCGTCACACACCGCGTCGATACACTCGTTGCCGGTAGCCGGGCAGTCCCCGTCTACCGCGCATTCTGCGTCCGGCACGCAGACGCCTGCGTTGCAGGTGCCCGTGTCGTTTTCGCACGCGTTGCTGTTGTTCGAGGTCCCGCAGGTTCCCGCATTGCACACTGCGTCGATACACTCGTTGCCAGTGGCCGGGCAGTCGCCGTCCACCGCACATTCTGCGTTCGGCTCGCAGACGCCCGCGTTGCAGGTGCCCGTGTCGTTTTCGCACGCGTTGCTGTTGTTCGAGGTCCCGCAGGTTCCCGCGTTGCACACCGCGTCGATACACTCGTTGCCAGTGGCCGGGCAGTCGCCGTCCACCGCACATTCTGCGTTCGGCTCGCAGACACCCGCGTTGCAGGTGCCCGTGTCGTCTTCGCACGCGTTGCTGTTGTTCGAGGTTTCACACTGTCCGTTCGCCGGATTGCAGGCCTCGTCTGTGCACTCGTTGCCGTCGTCCTCGCAGATGACGCCGTCGCAAGGGTTGCCTTCCCCCGACACACAGGTCACGCGCACGGTCCACATGCTCATGCAATAGGTGCCGTCGTCGTCAGTCACCAAGACCGTGATGTCATCGTCACCGACCTCCGTGCAGGTATACGTCGTCGACGCGGCGACCGGGTCGGCGATCGAGCCGCTGTGCGAGGTCCACATGTACGCGATCGGGTCGCCCTCCTCGTCCGAAGCGGTCGAGAAGAGGCTAATGTCGTTGCCGACCGACGTCTGAAGCGGTGCCACCACCATTTTGGTGAG
>Ga0233412_10001697_pt1 | contig 11154 bp, 10 predicted proteins | sample Na_anoxic_4_MG_FD_180667 | JGI IMG/M metagenome (GOLD analysis project Ga0233412, IMG submission 180667) | Seawater microbial communities from Saanich Inlet, British Columbia, Canada - Na_anoxic_4_MG | ecosystem: Environmental > Aquatic > Marine > Inlet | place: Canada: British Columbia... | reverse complement strand
TGTCAGTATGAGAAAAATGTGCGTGAAATTATCAGAAGTGTCCGCCCTGTGGACTGAATCAATCTGAATTAAATTATAATTTAACAAATCGGAAATGTTGTCTGAGAAGGTTCGCCGAGTGTTTTTTAAGCTAATATTAAGGCGGAAATGGTATAAATTACTTATAATATGTAAGTGAGTAAAGAATATGCCTATAAAAGTACTGGTAATAGATGATGAAAAAGAACTTAGGGATGTAGTTTCCGGATATCTTGAGCATGAAGGTTTCAAAGCAATAAAAGCAGGCGACGGAATCACCGCAGTCAAGCTTTTTCATGATGAAAGACCCGATCTGGTCATACTTGATTTAATGCTGCCTGATATTCCGGGAGAGAAAGTTTGTTCGGTCATAAGGCAGAGCTACGGAACCCCGATAATAATGCTGACATCTAAAAGCAGCGAGCAGGACCGCATCAACGGACTGGACCTAGGCGCTGATGACTATATAGTAAAACCATTCAGCCCGAAGGAACTTATGATGAGAGTCAAAGTAATCCTCCGCAGGTCCGGAATCAATAAAAATTCGGTAAAAAATATTGATGGAAATGGTATTATTATTGATGAAGAAGCATATGTGGTGAAAAGAAAGGGTTTGGCACTTAATCTGACGCCCATAGAATTCAAGCTGCTGGCCACCATGGCTAAAAACCCGGGGCGAACTTACACAAGGGACCAGCTCATCTCATATGCATTGGGATATGAATATGAAGGTATGAGTCGGACGATTGATTCACATATAAAAAACTTAAGGCAAAAACTAGAGGAAAACCCTACCAAACCTGAATATATTAAAACAGTATTTGGCATAGGGTATAAATACAGGGAGCATGCATGACCAGCCTGAACAAACTTTTTTCAAGATACTTCATACTCACCATTGCGATTGTACTGGTGATTATAACCGTTATTTCAAATTTCGGGGGATCTTTGTTCTTTAAGAATTTTATTCAAAAAAGAAATAACGAACAAAACCAGAAAATTGTTGATGCCGTGAGTGAATTGGTCGGCAACGATGCTATAAGCAGCAATACATACCCATATTTCCTGTTGGCATTTTCCAAGCAGGAACAGGTAAATATATTTTTATATCAAGAAGATGAAGTCATAGCATATTCCATGTCAAGCAGGTTACCTACTCGAAATCCATTAAATAAAAATTTCGGCATAAAGCCGGAAGGCAGTAAGGATCAATTAGATAAACAGCTATTTGATGATGAAGAGATTAATTATATCGATTATGATATCGGTATTTACCGGCTGTCAATAGGAAGGGCAGTCGATCCGTTGTTTGATATAGCCAATGCTAAGTTTTTAGGTACGATGAACCTAATGTATATAGTTGCCTTTGCCATCGCTATGCTGATTGCTTTCCTTGCCGCGATGATTCTATCAAGGCGTTTTAACAGACCGATTATGCAGCTTAGGGATAATGTGAACCACATTTCAATGAGTCGTTTTGAAAGTGTTGTTCCCTGTGATACTAAAGCGGCGGAACTGAAAGAATTGTCAGAAGATATTGACGGGCTGGCAATCCAGCTGCAAGAAGAAGAGGATGTGCGAAAAAGGTTGTCAAATGACATAGTGCATGAGTTAAAAACACCCATTGCGGTACTTTCAACCAACCTGGAAGCGATTATGGACGGTGTATATAAAGCCGATGAAGAAAGGATGTCAGTCCTGCTTTCTCAAACCAATCGTTTGGCGCGGCTTGTAAATAACCTGTCAGATCTTACACTTCTTGAAACAGAAAGCGACAGCAACTCAATGAACACCGTCAACATAGCTAATGTAATAGAAAGTATTTTCACAGTATATCTACCCGCGGCAACGGACAAAGCAATTGATCTGCAGAAAGATCTTGAAGAAAACCTTACAATGAAAGGGAATGAAGACAGGCTCCTTCAGGTATTTGTTAATATAGTATCCAATTCCATGAAGTATACGGACGAAGGCGGCAGGATAACGATGAGAGCATATTCTTCGGGCAATAATATCATTTGTGAAATTGAAGACAACGGCATTGGAATTGATGAGAAAGACCTGCCCTTCGTATTCAACCGCTTTTACCGGGGAGACGAATCCAGGAGCAGAGAGACAGGCGGTTCCGGGATTGGCCTGGCTATAGCTAAGGCTGTTGTATCATCCCATGGAGGGGAAATAAAAATCAGCAGCACTAAAAATGTAGGAACAAAAATATCTATAACATTTCAAAAATATGATGCCAAAAATCCATAATTTCTCCACAAATTGAGGATATCATGTAATTATAAACAAAAGGAGGTTCGGAATGAAAAAGAAAATTATAATCGTAGTCACCCTGGTTGTTGCTCTCGCCCTTGGCGGCACACTGGTCTTTGCTGCGGTTGATGAGGATGGTAATTGGACTAATCCATTTACTAATATTTTATCAAGCAAGGTTGAAGACGGAATAATTACCCAGGAAGATGCTGATACATTCGCAAAAGTTTGGACGGCAATCAGGGGTGATAGGGAAGACGATGGAGTTAAAGGAATGGCAGGAAAGACCTGCAGGCCGGATGGTTTGAAAAAGCGCCCGGAAATTAATATAGAATTCATGGAAGAATATAAGGCTGTCTTTGAAGATAAAACCGATGAAATTAAAAGCAGTCTCGTAGAAAAAGGAATACTTGATGCCGATGCAGTTGAAGACAACTCTAAGGGGCCGCTTTTTTCAAAGGACATGGATGAAGAAACCCTTGAAGCTATAAAAGAAGCAATGGTTGATGTTAAGGTTTTCATGAATGAATTCGTCGACAGCAAAGTGGCTGACGGAACCATAACCCAGGAAGAAGCAGATATGCTTTTGGGAATAGGCAAAGGCAGCACAAGGTTCCCCGGTGACGGCATGAAAGGCGGAGGTGCAGGAAAAAGAATGCCCGGTAGAACCAGAAACCAGGATGAAGCGGACGATGACCCTGGTGCATAATATTTAAAATCGGACAAATGGAAAAGCGGGATTTATCCCGCTTTTTCTTAGTTGTTTTATCATAGTTTAGCTTTGAATTTGTTTTATAGACGGTCGATTGCATAAAGATTCTTAGTATCAATAAATTTTGTCCTTATAAGCCCCTTGACAAGATACTTACTGACAAGACCCACGAATATCCCGGTAGCAACACCTGAAAGCATTAGGATAGGAAGATAATAAGCAAGGCGCAGGTCATTTACGACTGCAGATGCTGTTAGGATTTGCCCGATGTTGTGAAAAACGGCTCCGGCTGCGCTGATGCCAATTATGCTGAATACTGGTTTTCTTATTTCAAACAACGCAACCATGGCGAAGACGCTTAGAATACCGCCTGCAAAACTATATAGCAGACCAGCCATGTTTCCAAACATTAGCGCAGCAAGAATGACCCTGCCGATTTGTATTGCTATTGCATATAACGGGCCGAGAACGAATAAGGCTGTCAGCGTGACAATGTTGGCAAGTCCGAGTTTAAAACCGGGTACGCCGAAATTCACCGGAATCATACCTTCAAAAAATGAAAGCACCAGTGCCATTGATATGAAAATTCCTGAAATTGCCAGTTTTTTTGCCATATGTCTCCTATTGCGATATAGAATCGATATCCGTGTCCTCACCGCTTATAATTTCCAAAACAACCCTATGGGGAAGACAGACAATCTGTTCGCCGGTTTTTGAAATAGCGCGGTGCGAAACGCAGATTTGTTCACTGCAGTCGGCATCTGATACCCATGCTTCACCATTTTTAATAATCACATGGTTTATGCCGTTTTCTGTATTAACAGTTATCTCGGTATCCTCTGATAAAGGTGCTAAGGCATATACTTCGTTATCAACTGTTATGACGACTGTGCCAGAAGACGCATTGCCGGGACTAATATTAACCAGAAGGATAATAACGGGAATTATTACCAGCGCTGATATTAATAATATGTCGTTGAATAAACGTCTTTTTTTCATTTGGTTTCCTTAAATGCAAAAATCTATTAGTTATTTCCCCACAATTATATATTTTTTTGATAATTGTATAAAGGATAAGCGAAAACTAAAATATTTTTTTAAAAACAACTAAATTGATATTGACTAAAAAAATGCAAATGATACAATATGTAGTACACAATAAGATAAAAAAGCACAATATTTAGTGCTTTGGGAGGGGAAACATGGGTCTTACTGAAAATGCAGTAAAAGTTCTTGAAAAAAGATATCTGTCCAGAGATGAAGAAGGAAAAGTTATTGAGACACCGGATGAAATGTTCAGAAGGGTTGCACATTCAATAGCGCAGGCAGATCTGGACTATTTTACAAAAGAAGAGGTTAAGAAAACCGAAGACGAATTTTATAATATGATGGCAAGACTGGAATTTTTACCCAATTCACCCACCTTAATGAATGCAGGGCGTCCTTTGGGACAGCTGTCTGCTTGCTTTGTGCTGCCTATAGACGACTCGATGGAAGCTATTTTTGAAGCCATTAAGAATGCAGCGCTTATTCATAAAAGCGGAGGGGGAACAGGTTTCAGTTTCTCTAAGATAAGACCGGCCGGATCAGTTGTAAAAACTACCGGCGGGGTAGCAAGCGGCCCGATAAGTTTTATGAAAGTATTTAATTCCGCGACGGAAGCCGTCAAGCAGGGTGGTACAAGGCGTGGAGCCAATATGGGAATCCTCAGGGTAGATCATCCGGATATCAGGGCGTTCATAACCTGTAAACAGGATAATAAAGAAATTACTAATTTCAACATAAGCATCGGAATAACTGAAAAATTTATGGAAGCTGTTGAAAACGATAGAGAATTTGAAATTATTAATCCCAAAAATAAAAAAGTAGTAAAAATGGAAAAAGCCCGTGAAATATTCAACATGATTGTTGAGAACGCATGGAACAACGGCGAACCGGGAATCATTTTTCTAGACAGGATTAACAGGACGAATACAGTTCCCGGAGCCGGCGAGATTGAAAGCACTAACCCCTGCGGCGAACAGCCGCTTATGGCGTATGAAGCCTGTAACCTCGGATCTGTTAATTTGATGGAAATGCTAAAAGAAGACGGTCTGACATTTGATTATGATAAGCTGAGCCAGACGGTGCATAGGGCCATCCATTTCCTTGATAATGTTATAGATGTGAATATTTATCCGCACCCGATGATTACAGAAAAAACAAAAGCAACAAGAAAAGTAGGCCTTGGAATAATGGGCTGGGCTGATGCGTTGTATTCAATGGGCATTGCCTATAATTCACAGGAAGCAGTTGAGTTGGGCAGAAGCCTTATGAGATACATAGACAGTGAATCAAAAAAAGCGTCGATGAACCTTGCGCAGATAAAGGGTGTTTTCCCATATTACGACAAGAGTATTTTCAAAGAAAAAGACATATTAATCAGGAATGCGACAACAACAACTATTGCACCGACAGGTTCGCTGAGTATTATCGCAGGTGTTTCCAGCGGCGTCGAACCGGTATTTGCGCTTACGTTTATAAGGAATGTCATGGATAGTGATGAACTTATTGAAAGTAACATGGTTTTTGAAAACTACCTTGTTGACAATGACCTTTATTCTGTTGAGCTTATGAGGCGGGTTGCCAATGAAGGTACTCTTGACAATATAGATGAGCTTGATGAAGAAACTAAAAGGATTTTTGTTTCAGCCCACGACATAACCCCTGAATGGCACATAAAAATGCAGGCGGTTTTCCAAGAATACACAGATAATGCCGTTTCAAAAACAGTTAATCTTAGAAAAGAGGCTACACGGGAGGATGTGCGGGATGTTTTCCTTCGTGCCTATTCATTAGGCTGCAAGGGGGTCACGATGTACCGCGACGGAAGCCGTGCCCTGCAGGTTCTTAACATTGGCGAAGTAAATAGATTTGGTGCAAAAAAGAAACTTGAACCAAAAGAACGGCCGGAGGTAACAACAGGATTCACTCAGAAAGTCAGGATAGGCTGCGGCAACCTATATATAACCGTTAATTATGATGAGAACGGTAAAATCTGTGAAGTGTTTACGAATACCGGAAAAGCAGGCGGATGTCCTTCGCAGTCTGAGGCGACAAGCCGCTTGGTTTCAATTGCGCTGAGATCCGGAGTGGATACCAAGGCAATAGTTGAGCAATTGAAGGGAATCAGATGCCCGTCCACAACAAGTCAAAAAGGATTGAAAGTTCTATCCTGTCCCGATGCAATAGGACGGCTTATTGAAAAAGTGGACCAAATGAACAACGGAACTGACGCCGGAGCAGTTGATTTAGATGAAGAAAGAGTTGAAACAACAGTAACGGTCAGCGGATCATACTCGCTCTGTCCTGAGTGCGGAAAGCCCATAGAACACGAGGGCGGATGCATTATTTGCAGACATTGCGGCTATTCTAAATGCGGATGATGTCGATACTCAACCAACACTAAAAACTAAAGGCACCGTATAATAGGAAACCGGTTCCTTTTAAATTGATAATTAATACAGGGATTTATGTATATTTTACACAAAAAGCCCTGCCTATTTTTATCTAAAAATAAGTGGAAACTGTTTCGGTATATGATATAATAATAAAGAACAAAAACAAACACGATTGGGGGATTTCCAATGGCAAAACAAGAAACCAAGTATGTTATGGCTGTAAAGGATTATGAAAATACATTAAAAATGGTAACCGGGGGTAGTAAAGTTATGCCCAGGGAAGCCAGTGTATACAGCGACCTTTTTAGTGATGTGGTCACAACCTGTTCAACATTTGACGGCCTTAAGAAGTTTATCAAAAAAAGTAAATTTGCAAAGAAAGACTGCGCACACTATTGGGAAGGACTTATGACACTTGATTATACTCTCGTTATCGTTGATTATAAGTCTGGAGATGAAAACTTTGTTGAAAATTCATGTGACAATGAATTGATTATATTCATTTCGGCAGTCAGATAATTACAGACAAAAACAAAGGGCTTTCATGATGTGAAAGCTCTTTTTTTGTAGTGAAAAAATGAAATATGATATAAGGAAAATTGAAAGAAAACCCGATTATAGGAACTTAGAAAAGGTCCTTGACGCAGGAGTGCCTGCAAGACCTACACTTTTTGAGTTTTTTATGAATGACCCTCTGTATGCATTCCTGCTTGGCACCGAAAGTCTCACATATTCAAACAACAATGAATATTATATGCTCAGGGCTAAAGCATATATGACGGCGGGGTATGACTATATAACAATCCTTGCATGTGATTTAAGATTCAATCCCAATGACCCGCACGGAATAAAGACAAAATCTTTAAACGACGCCGCAGCAGTCTTTGACAGGAAATCATTTAATGGATTTGATTGGCCGAAAGCTGGCGACTATGATTATTCCCGACTCGATTTTGTCGGGAAAAGAATGCCTGAAGGAATGAAGCTCATTCCCTATGGACCCGGAGGGGTTCTTGAAAATGTTATTTCAATGATGGGTTACGATAATATGTGCTATGCACTATTTGACGACCCCGGACTGGTTAGCGATGTTTTTGAAAAGGTCGGGACTACCCTGATGGATTATTATAAGATAGTATCTCCCCGCGAAGATGTTGTTGCTGTTATTTCAAACGACGACTGGGGATTTAACACACAGCCCATGATGTCAACTGAACATCTTAGAAAGTATGTTATACCTTGGCATAAGGAAATAGTGGATATTATTCATGCTGCGGGTAAACCAGCCATACTCCATTCTTGCGGAAACCTGGAATCCGTGATGGATGATATTTTATCAGTCGGCTATGATGCTAAACACTCCTATGAAGACAATATAATTCCGGTTGAAAATTTCTATAAGGAATACAAAGGCAAGATAGCAGTCATGGGAGGAATTGACCTTGACTTTGTCTGCCGGGCCAATCCGGATGATATATATTCAAGAAGCAGAAAAATGGTAGAATCAGCAGATGCCGGTTATGCACTTGGCTCCGGCAACAGCATACCTGAATATGTGCCGATAGAAAATTACATGGCTATGATAGCTGCGGTTTATGAATGATTGTGTTTTGAATCTTTATAAAATGCATTCAATTTCTTCATGTTATATACCCAAAGGAAAATAATAAAAGGCACGAATACAAACAGGATAGGAAGATTAAGGGAAAGTATTGTATTGAAAGTACCATGCAGTAAAACAGGATAAAGCAATGATTTGCTATAGTATTTTCTGCTCATGCCGGGGGACTGGGCATATTTGGATAAAGCCAGGTAATACCCCATCGTAACTGCAAACAGCATATGGCCCGGGACTGAGAACACGGCTCTGTATAGCGCGACCGACGGCACATCCTGAAAATAGCTGGCCAGGTACATGACATTTTCAACAGCTGCAAACCCCAGGGCTGCAAATGCGCAGTAAATAATCCCGTCCATTTTCTCATTAAAAGCCGGGTGCCTGAAGGCGACCTTCATGACTACAAGACGCTTCATAAATTCTTCTGTCAGGCCTGCAATGATGAATGACTGGAATACAATTCCAAGGAAACCGACGAAAACATTGAATCTTACCAACAACATTTCTATAACAAGAATAGGGATTGACGACAGCATGCCGAATAGAAACACTTTTCCCAGGAGACGAATGGGTTCCCGGTCGTACCTGTCTACAGCCAGGAGAAATATGACGAGGACTATTACAGGTATCAGTGCCAGGGATAAGATTGTAAAAACCATTTGAACCTCTGAATTTTAATTCCTATAAGAATAATATGTATAAATTATACTATAGAACTACTATGCATTACGACTGGCATAAGAAATGGCAGATAGATTAGGAATTGAAGCATATGTGCTATTGAATGTGCATTTTTAGGGTGGTAAACTTAAGACAATCTAATCGGAGGTGTCACAATGAAAAAAATTAAAGCGGCAATCATAGGGCTGGATACCAGTCACTCAATTCAATTTTCAATGCGTGCGCAAGCGCCGGACTGCGACCCGAACCAAAAGGTTGACGGACTTGAAATCATAAGCTGTATGAGATTTGAAACACCGTTCCAGGATAAAAAAGGACTGGACGAAAGAACCGCCCAGCTTGAAGAATGGGGTGTTAAGGTATATGAAGACTTTGACAAGGCTGTCGAAGGTGCGGAGGCGTTGCTTCTGGAAGTCAATGACCCTACCCTTCATGTAAAGTATTTTGAAAAAGCTGCTAAACTAGGACTTCCGGTATTTCTGGACAAACCGCTTGCCGATACAATGGAAAACGGACTTGAAATAGCACGGATTGCAAAAAAATATAATGTAAGGATGTTTTCGGCATCATCATTACGTTTCATTAAGAATATGGAAGAAACAGTAAACAAATTCGATGATATACAATGTACAAGCGTTTTTGGACCTTTGGGGATAGCCCCGGCCGGCGAATCTGTTGTATGGTACGGTGTTCATGCCTTTGAAATACTTGAACGGGCCATGGGACGCGGTGCGAAAGCAATTACTGCGGTAAATGATGAAAAGGGCGTTGTTGCAGTAGTTCATTACAAAGATGGACGAAGGGGAGTTGTTGAGCTTGCCAAAGGTGCTTTTGTTTACGGGGGAAGTGTCAGGACTGATTCTGACAAGGATGTTTTTATATGCGATATGACTTATGCTTACAAAGGCCTGTTAGAAAGAATCGTAAAATTCTTCAATAGAGGACCGGCTCCCGTGGAATTTGAAGACACACTTGAGATAATGAATATGCTTGATACGACGGTGCGGTCCATGAAATCAGGAAAGACCGAAAAATTAGAATAAGCAATTTAACAGCTCCCATCCGGGGGCTGTTTTATTAAATATAAAATAGTCTATAGGGACAAAGGAAAAAAATCACAAAAATACCCTAGGAGACAAATATTCAGATTGCGAGGTGGATGTATGTTAAGCAAGGCTTTTATAATGCCCCATCCTCCGATTATCATTCCGGAAATCGGAAGGGGAAAAGAAAAAGAAGCGCAGGCTACAATTGATGGATGCCGCATGACTGCACAGAAAATTGCTGTAGAAAATCCGGATACTATCATAATAATCTCTCCTCACGGACCCTCTTACAGTAATATAGTGTGCATTGCCGGGGACCCTGTATTAAAGGGAGACTTGGGTAATTTCGGGTTTCGGAAATTATCTTATGAATTCCCAAATGACACTGAACTGGCTGAAAATATAGCGGAAGAATTAAATAAACGCGGAATAGATGCAGTGGTTAATGACAGTAATGCGCGGGATAAATATGATATTGATCCATCGATAGACCATGGTGCTTTGGTACCTCTATATTATGTCTTGAATGAGTTGAAGAATTTTAAATTAGTGCATTTGGCTACAGCGATACCAAGCCCGAATGAATTATATAAATGCGGGATGGCAATTAAGGAAGCCGCAGTTGCCTGCAGTAAAAAAATAGTTCTGATAGCAAGTTCGGATTTATCTCACAAGCTGACTAGTGACGGACCGTATGAATATAATTCTGAAGGGGCGAAATATGATAAATTCGTCGTTGAATGCATCAGGAAAAAAGCTTTTGCAAAGTTCTTGGATGTTGACATGCATATGCGGGAATGCGCCGGTGAATGCGGACATAGGGCGATAAGCATAGCGCTGGGTTTGTTTGAAGGACGGTCCTGTGAGACAGAAGTTTTTTCATATGAAGGTCCATATGGAGTCGGATATATGGCTGCAGGCATTTCAGATACAGGAGAAGGTGAAAGCGTGCTTTATCAATACAGCCGTCTGAAAGAGAATAAATTGAAGGCGACCAGAGAAAAAGAATCACCTTATGTAAGTTTAGCAAGAGAGACGATAGAACACTACATTAAAACAGGTAAGGAAATAGAAACAAACATAAAGTCAGGGGAGAGAAAAGGAACTTTTGTATCAATTAAAAAAGGCGGAAGGCTGAGAGGATGCATCGGGACAATCGGTCCGACCCAGGATTCTGTTGAAAAGGAAATAATTGATAATGCAATAAAAGCTGCGACACAGGACCCAAGATTCCCGCCGGTGACTGAAGATGAACTGCAGGATCTTGTCATAAGTGTAGATGTCCTTTTCCCATCTGAAAAAATTGATTCACGCGATATGCTTGACGTTAAAGAGTATGGGGTTATTGTAAACAAAGGATTAAGACGCGGCTTGTTGCTT
>Ga0233412_10001693_pt1 | contig 11173 bp, 1 predicted proteins | sample Na_anoxic_4_MG_FD_180667 | JGI IMG/M metagenome (GOLD analysis project Ga0233412, IMG submission 180667) | Seawater microbial communities from Saanich Inlet, British Columbia, Canada - Na_anoxic_4_MG | ecosystem: Environmental > Aquatic > Marine > Inlet | place: Canada: British Columbia... | reverse complement strand
TAAATCATGTGTATATATTTTTTCTCCATTTTCAATAGTAGCTATTTTTTCAAAAAATCCATCTTCATTATCATCTGCATATATATTATATCCAATTACAGAGTCATTATTACTTATCCACGTTAATATTATTTTATTTACTATTCCATTTGCATCTAAACTAGTAGGTGCATCTAATTCATCTGGCAATGCAATTGTTCTAAAACTTAAAGTATTAATTGTAACTGTATTTGAAAATAAAGAAATAGTAATATCATTTTTTGCTAAAACTTTATACCAATATTGTTTATTATTAATTACAGTTATATCTATATATTCAGGTATTATATTATCTATACTAATCAATTCATAGAAATCTATACCATTTTCACTTCTCCATATTACAAAACCAGTTTCATTAAATGAATTATCAATCCAGTTTAAAAGTACACCTTCACTTACAACTGCTGCTGTTAATGAATATGGTGCTGATATTGATTCTACATCTATTGGTGGTAAATCTACTTCACCTAAAACAGTAGCACTTACAACATTAGATCTATTAGATTCATGTGTTGAATTAAATGCAGATACTTGATAGTATTTAAAATCGCCCTCAATTAAACCATCATGTGTATATGAATTTGTGTTCTTTCCAATACTTGTTAATAATAAAAATTCAATATTATTATCTGATACCCATATATTAAATCCATCTTCATTAAAAGAATCATCTACCCAATTTAATAATATAGAACCAACATCACCAATTGCTACTAAATCATATGGTGTATTTATTTTATTAGAAATTGTTTCTAATAAAAGTATATTTGAATACCCTGATTCTATATCATTCACTGCAGTTGATATCCTATACCATTTCCGTGTATCTGGTAATAAATTTATATCTATATATTTAGTAATATTAGCACCAACTGTATCTAATAATGAAAAACCAACACCATCAAAACTATGATATATTTTAAAATCTGTTTCAAATTCATTTGTATCATCCCATGATAATTCAATTGAAGTTTTAGTAGAAAATCCAGTTAAATTTTTAGGAGCATTTATATTATTAACTGTAAGTTTTGCATTATTACTATTTACAAATTCTCCAGTAGCAGTATTAGTTGCAATACACGAATATATATTATTATTCATATCTAAATTTACATTTAATAAAATTAAAGATGAACCAATTGCATTATTTAATATCTCATTATTTAAATACCATTGATATTGAATTGCATCTGCACCTGTTGCTAATACTGAAAATGTAACATCATCAGTGATATTTGCACTTATACTACTTGGTTGCAGTGATATTCTTATACCTTTTCCATCTGGGCTTGCTATACCACATGCACTATATGTAAATTTTTCTAAATTACTATGTACAGATGAAATAACATAACAACGTAGATATTTTTCTTCTGGGTATGCAGTATATGAACCATCATTATTTAATGTTGGTGCTTTACTATTTGGTACATTGTAATCTATAAATTCAACATCATGTGCATCTTTGTCTAACTCTGCAAATAAATAATAACCACCAGTCCACAGTTTTTCAATAGTATAATCTTCTGGTTCTCCTTCTATAAAACCAACATGTTCAGGTGGATCATTTATATCAATAGGTGGTCCTATGTATCTAGGATCAGCTGGGGTATTAATAAATTTATATACATTATACCCATTTGGAATTTCACCACTATTTGGTTGATCCCAACTTAAATATATTCTATTATACCCATCAATTACTTCAAAATTTGCGGGTGGTTCTAAATCTACAATTTCACCATACACTGCAATAACAGTTCTATCAATTACCATATTTACTTCTGTAATATGATTTGTACCATATTTTAAATCTATTTCCCCATTCATAATCCAATATTTAAAATACAAACCAGCATGCATTTCTTCTGCTTCTAACGTTACTGCTGTAAATTTATCATATGATGTACTTATCACATTGGCACCATCAGTAATAAATGTTTCAGTTATTGTATTATCTCCAACAGGTGTAGATAATATAGTAATACCAGTTGACGGATTTTGCGATTCAAATGTAATGTTATATTTAGGTTTATCTTCTGTATATCCAAATGATATTGAATATGTTTCTGTATTTACTAAATCTATAGTTGCAGTATACATATTAGTTGTTGAATTAAATATAGCTTCAAGTTTTGAAATTGATTGTTCAGTTGTACCATCTGAATGAGTAATTCCTTCAAAAGTTTTTAATCCTATTGTTTTTGGAAATTCAATTGAAATTGTGCTATTAGAAATATGCAACTGTGAATATGGAACTGTTCTAAAATATGGAGAAATTAATCCAACTGGATCATCATCAGGAGGAGATACTCTGATATTTAATATTTCACCGACGTCTAAATTCCAACTAGAAAAATTTACTTCTGTTGCTTCTGATTTTTTTTGTGTAGTATCATCAGCATACACCCAACCTGATTCTTCAAAATTTCTTACTGTTTTAATTCTATAATAATAATGTGTATTACTATTTAAATTATTATGCCAGTATAATGTATCTGGTACAAATAATGAAGTTAAAGATTCCCATGTGGAATTATCAAATGATGTTTCAATAGAATATAATGTTTCTCCTACATCAGGTGCGTTCCACGTTAATCTAATTTGATCCCAAGTAACACCTTCTGCTGTAAAAAAAGCAGGTGGTACTAATGCAGCTTGTGCCTTTGTGCTAGTACTAATTTCAGACCATGCTGAATATTCTGTACCAGTTGCTGATTGTATTCTATAATAATAAGCTGTGCTTGGTGATAATCGTATTTATATGAATAGAATGAAATAATATCTACATATTCTGTTTCATTTGTTTTTCTTTGTAATATATAAAAGTCAACTAATGTATTTTGTGGCTCTTGTTCCCATGATAGATTAATTGAAATATCTGTAGATGAATCTGCTTTAAAATTAGCAGGTGGAAATAAAGTAACTATATTATTAAGTGTATACATAAATGTTAAATATTCATTATTTTGTTGTTGTATTAATATATCTGTAAATTGTACTTTACCATCAACAATAAAAACATCTTGACCCACAACCCACGATTGTGATCCATTATTTAATTCTGTTAAAATTTTTTCACTAATATATGCATCTGTAGAAAATGTTAGAGTCAATGGATTATCTTGAGCCCAAATTTCTTCAATTGGCATTACGTTTGGACCTGCTACGTCTAAATTATGTTCATAATCAGTTGGCTGAATATTATAAATATACTGTAGATCATCGTTTGTTTCTAAATTATTAGAAAATGAAATAGTAGTATATAATTGTGTATCATATGTTATAGATGATGTTGTATTAGAAAATAATTCTGAATATTCTTGCAATACTACATCAAGTGTATTCATTTTATAATAATAAATAGTATCTGGATTCAATGAAGTATCAGTGTATGATGCTACATTATAATCTACATTTGTTATTTCAGTAAAATTAACATTGTCGTTTGATCTATAGATATAATATCTATATGCAGTATTTGCATGTAATGGAATATCCCAAGTTAAATCTATACTACTATCTGATCTTTCTAATGAATTTAAATTTGATGGTGGTAATAATATAATTGGTTCTTCTATTGTTAATTTACCAGCATTTGATATTTCAAAATTATTCACATCAGTAAATTCATATACTTTGCAAATATAAAATGATCCATTATTAGATATATCCGTATTGAATGTAGTATATGAATCAGCAACAGCAAACGCTATTTCATTCTCTGGTAAATATTCATCTTTATACCATTGATATCGTAAGTCTGATCCATTTGCAACAACTGAAAATGTTGCACCATTTTCATCACCTGCAAGAATATATATATCTTCTGGTTGTGTTGTTATCTCAACTGCAGGTAAAACATAATCAATAGTAAATGTTATTTGTGAACCTGCTCCAAGTGTTAATGAAAAGGTTGGTGTTGAAAATTCTGTACCATAACCATCATAACATGTAGAAAAAACAAGACCTTCATGTTCAGGGGGTGCATATACAGTAATTGTTGTATTATCTTCATATGTTAAAATAAATGGTAATATTAAACCATCTTCCACCATTTCAAGTAAAACATCGTGTGGTTCTACAAAAACTTTAGGATTTATATCAAATGCTGTCGCTGTATTAAATTGTATTTGTACCATATTTTTATTCTACAAATTCCCCTTCATATAATTTACTATTATTATTGTCACGTATATATCTCTATATTAAATCGCATTTGGCCCTGACATAAAATTATTATATATTTCTGTTTCATTTAATACTCTATTATAGATAGAAGCTAAATAAATATTACCATGGTAAAAATAATTATTATATACCTGTGAACCAAATAGTATTCTAGAAGTACTAGTTATATAATTAAAATCATATATACTCCCAGTTGTATTTAATTGTCCATTTATATATATGTTTAGAGTACGTTCAACGTTAGATAATGAAATTACTACATGCTGTGGCTCAGTTGTTATTATAGAATTTGGTGTACTTTCAACTGTTTCTACTTCTCCGTTATTTGGGCCACTTTCAATTTTCACTAAATACTTATCAGCATTTTGATAAATCCAAAACCCACCATAAAAGTTACTTTGTTCTAATGCAAATATTGCATTACCCCATGGCGATGATGTTTCTGTATTTGTGTGTGGCTGTGTCCAAACTTCTGCTGTAAATTCATCAGCAACTGATAATATATCTACTATCCCAGTAGCTACATCTGATCGTATAGTAGTATCATTTACTAAATCAATATACCCAGGATGCCACGTAGCCCCATTATAAGTAGACATAATATTTGCATTTATTGGATTATCTGTTATATCATTTATAACAGTACCACCATTTTCATTAAAATTCCACAATGCAATTAAATTATCAGTTGTTCTATTATATGTTACATTTATTGTCAATGTTGCAGTTGATGATTGAATACTATCAACTAAATTAGTAACTATACAATAATATAAACCACTATCAACTGAAGAAGCACTTGCAATGTATAATGTATCGTAAATTTCATTTACAATTACAATTGAATCTTTATACCATTGATATGAAAGTGGTTCAGTGCCAGTTGCAACTATATTAAATGTAACAGGTTCACCTTCATTTACTGTACTATCCAATGGCTGAGTTGTTATTGTAGGTGCAATTATAATTTCATTTACTATTAATGTTGCATTACCTGATGTATCACTTCCACCCGAATTACTAACAATACAATAATAAATATAATTATGTTTTGAAATTGGGACATTTATTAAATTTAATATATTATTAGTACTAATTACTTCAGAAATCGGTACTCCATTTTCATACCATTGATATGTAAGAGGTACGGTTCCAGTTGCAGCAATTGAAAAAGAAACATTTTGATTTTCAACTATTTCCTGATTTATCGGGTGTACAGTAACAGCAGGTGCTATTATATTTTGTGTAATTGAAAGATCTACTTCGTTTGAAAGTGTAGAACCCTCTGAATTATATACTCTACATCTAAATCTTCTTATCAAACTAGTATATAATGGATTAATAACTGTAAATGTATTTGTTTTTGTTCCAGAAAATGAAGCATTATCATTTAATACTTCCCATAACGATGCAATAAATTCTTGCCATTCGTACACTGGTGTTGGATTTCCATCAGCAGATAATTGATATAAACCATTAGAACCTTCATTTATCAAAATATCTTCTGGTTGTGAATTTATGACTGGAACATACGGCTCAATGACATCAACTACATTTAATATAACTACATCTGAATCTAAAAATGATTCAGCATCTGGGTAGAAATCTAAATCTCTACAATTACATTTAAATGTAGTACCATCTTCTATATATTGTACACTTGAAATTGTTAATTCAAATGTATCAACACCGGAATAATGACCATCGTTTATCAATTCATCTACATCATTCTTAAACCATTGATATCCTTTATTAGAAGGGCCACTAAAATCACAATTAAATGTTGCAGCTTCATATTCATTTATCGTAGTAGTAATTGGTTGTATCGTTATATTTGGTAATACTGGCTGTGGATCTTGTGTTGGCAGTCCATCAAATCCAGCAATGTAATTATTACTTATATTAGATTCAGATAATAATACATTATTAATTCTCATTAAGTACATTTCACCAGTCCATCTATTTAAACCATCACCCCACAATTCAGAACCAAGTATACTAACATCACCAAGAGGAAAGTCCAAAGTTGTTATATTACTAATATCAAATGTATGTGATAAATTTGAATTTATATATAAATCAACTTTAGAATTATTTAAGTCATAATTAAATACTAAATGTTGTGGTTCATCTGCTTTAACTAAATCTGGATCACTTAGAAAAGTATCACCTGCATTGTCTATGTTACGTAATCTAATTGCATATTTATTTCCAGATTGTCCTATAGTAAATGCTCTATAAGTAGTACTACGTAATGATCCATATATAATAGAATGATTTACATCATCACCCTGTAAAATGTTTGCAGGTTTTAACCAAAATTCAAAACTTGCAATCTTTGTATTATCTAATACTGTTATTTTTGAATTGTCACGACTTTCACCATTACGTGAAGCATATGCTTTTATTCCACCTGTAAAGTTTATTCCAGTTGGATTTATCCAAGTAGAAGTATTAATATCTTCTATACGTAAATCAAATTCTGGAACTACATCAGTTGTATCATATATTGTAGTACCAGATCCATAATTAAAATCATAAGATATTATTGGATTTGATTCAATTCTAACAACTTCAGTAACTGTAATTGTAATTGAATTACTTTGAACATTTTGTAATGCAATATTTGAAGCTTTACAATAATACACTGCACTATCATCCTCCAAAGAAAGTGAAGGTGTAGTATACGTTGGTGAAATTGCATTTAATATTTCTTCATTGTTTTTATACCATTGATACGTTATTGGTTCAGTACCTGTCACTGATGAAGAAAAATTAATAATTTCAGTTTCAAGTACATTTGGATCTACTGTAGAAATTGTAATTGTAGGCACAACTGCAACCTCATTTACAATTAATACTGAATTTTCAGATGTAGCAATATCAATATCATTTGTTACTATACAATAATATACACCAGCATCTGATAATATAGCAGATGTCAAATTGTATATATTTGAAGTTGCTCCATTAATTTCAACCGAATCTTTAAACCATTGATATGAAAGTGGAGCAGTTCCTGTTGCTGTAATTGAAAAAGAAACAAATTCAGTTTTATTTACTATTTGTTGATCGGCTGGCTCTTGTGTTATACTTGGTGCAACTGGTGCATCTGTGGTTGAAAGAGAAACTATATCTGTATCTATAAATCCTTCAGAATTAGTTACATGGCATCTAAAACTTCTGTCAATTGTACTTGATGGTGGATTTATAACTGTAAATGTATTTGTTTTTGTTCCAGAAAATGAAGCATTATCATCTAATGATTCCCATAATGATGCAATAAATTCTTGCCATTCATATTCTGGTATTGGATTTCCATTTGCAATTACTGTAAATTCAGCTGATGAACCTTCAACAATTTCTTTATCAGTTGGCTGTGTTGTAATAATAGGTATAAATAATTCAATAACATCTGTTACAGATAGTATTACACTATCAGAATTCAGCCAAGAACCAGCATCTGGATAAAAATCTAAATCTTTACATTCACACATAAAAGTATCACCATCTTCTACATTTTGGCAATTTGAGATAGACAATCTAAATGTATCTACACCAGAATAATGACCATCGTTTTCTAATTTTATAGTACCATTTTTCCACCACTGATATCCTTTATTAGAAGGACCACTGAAATCACATGTAAAATTTGCAGTATCATATTCATTCACATTTTGTGCAATTGGTTGTTGTATTATTTCAGGTAATATTGCGGATGGATCAGAAATTGGTTGACCTACATAACCAGCAATGTAATTTTCATGTATTTGTTGTATTGTCATTAATTGATTATATATTCTCATTAAATACATTTCTCCAGCCCAATAATATGTACCCCATGGATCACCACCAAGTGCAAATACATAATGAGAAGGAAAACTTAAAGTTGTAATATCACCCAAATCATATGTATGCGATAACACATCATTTATATATAAATCTACTTTTGATTCAGGCGCATTGAAATTAAATACCAAATGCTGTGATTCATTTGATTTTACTAAATCAGTTGAACTTATAAATACATCACCAGAACTATCTATATTTTTGATACGAATTACATATTTATTTCCAGATTGTCCTATTGAAATTGTTCGATAATCTATAGATCTAGCATATGAAAATATCTGTGCTGCTGTTGTATCACTGCCCTGTATTTCATTTAATGGTTTTAACCAAAATTCAAATGATGCAATATTATTTGTTTCCATAGTTGTCATTTTTGTATTAACATCTGGAATTGGATCAGTTCTTTCTCCATTTCTATTAATCCATGGCTCACTTGTACCATTTTCTATTCCACTGAATGATAATCCACTTGGAGTTAGCCACTGTACTTGTGTAAGAGTATCATCTTGTATTCTCAAATCTAACTGTTCAAAGGTTTCATTTATATCATAAACCTGTGTACCGCTTCCAAAATTAAAATTATAAGCTACTAATTGATTTGTCTCATTACGTACTACCTCATTGACTGTTAATGTAATTAAATTACTTTCTGTTGATTCTAAATTTGAAGCTATACATGAATATTCACTGTTATTATCTGCAATTGTTAATGGTAGTGTAGTATATATTGGACTAGTTGCAGTTTCAATATCTATATTGTTTTTTTTCCATTGGTATGAAATTGGTTCAGTTCCTGTTACAGTTGATATAAATGTTACGCGTTCTGTTTCATTTACATCTGTAGTATCTGTTGATATTGTAATAGTGGGTGCAATATTTATACTAGTACTTACTGTTAAATGCCCAACATTGGAAATAGTAGAACCTGCATTATTATTACACACACATCTAAATTGACGTTCAGTTACAACTTCAACATTATATAAAGTTAAAATTGAATTAGTTTCTCCAGACAAATCAACCCAATCAAAAATATCTCCACTTGCATCTCCAATATTTTTAAATTCTTGCCATTGATAAAAATCAGTATTACTAGATACAATAGTAAAATTTACATCTACACCTTCATAAACTGATACATATTCAGTTGGATGTTCAGTAATAATTGGAAATTCACCAGATACAATTAATAATGCACTATCACTGTATATTGATTGTTCTAAGTTACTTATAACATTACATCTAAATGTAACATTAGAATCTTGTAATGTTAATAGTGAAGTTGTATATGTACTATCATACGCATCTTGTATATCAATGTTATTACGCTGCCACTGGTATGTTAAATTACTACCAACTGCTTCAACTGTAAATGTAGCTGTACTATTTTCAGCAACTGTTATATTTTCTGGATGTTTAATTATTTGTAATATTTCTAATAATTTAGTTGTACCTGATATGATTTCTGATTTTTTAGATAATTCACCTGTTGATTGTCTATATGTATTAAAATAATACCATCGCGTTTGCCCGTATGATGAAAAATTAGTATCTACATAATCAGTAACACCAAATTCTGTAATATCAGTTCTTTTAAAATATGAACCATATATTCCACTATCACTATACCATATTTCATAATATACATTAGAATCTTCATTTGGTTCATTCCAATAAATATATACATTTAAATCTCCACCTTCTACTAGTAAAAATTCTACAGGTAATAATGAAGTTGAAGCAGTATACACAGTCAAAACCGCATCATCACTTATATCTGAACCGAAACTATTTGTAATTATTACATTAAATTTTGCACCATCATCTGCCGGTAATGATGTTCTATATGTATATGAATCTGCAGTTGCACCTGATATTTCAGTTCCATCTTTATACCATTGATATACTAAACTGTCGCCGGCAACAGTTACATTGAAAAATGCAGGTTCAATTATAGAACCAATTGATACTCTTTGATCTTCAGGTTGTCCTGTAATTAATGGTGCAGACGTAGGTGTACTAATTGCAATACTTACATCTTGACTAATTGCATCAGGTGTAATCCCATTTGTAACTATACAATAATATGTACCTGCATCTTCATTAGTTGAATCAATAACATAATATATATTATTAGTTGCACCTGTAATTTTTACATTATTTTTGTACCATTGATATGTTAATATTGGATCACCCTCCGCAGTTACTAATAATTCAAAATATTCACCTAATTTAGAAGTAATAGTACCTGTAGTTTGACTTGTAATTGTTGGTGAAATTCCAATTGTAGTAACACCATACCCTGCATTATAATTTTGCAATACTTCAGTTGCTGTCAATGCTTTATCATATACTGCTAGTAATTTAAATTCACCCAACCAAAATCTATCTCTGTCTATACTATTAAATTCATTTGCTATTCCAAATAAATATGTTAAATCCCAAGTATCAAATTCACCAGTTAATATACCATCATCAGTTGAATTAATATTTCCATTTAAATAAAAAGATCTATTATTGCCATCGTATGTAAAAACAACATGTTGTAATTCTGTTTTCACTGAATCGGTTGCTGTTTTTAAATAATCCCCAGTCGGCGGTCTACCATTATCATCAGTATTAGTTGTTACTAATCTAGTTTGATAATTCCCTGCTTCTTGTGATAAAGTAAAATTTCTAAAACTACCATCTTTTGAAAATGTCATTAGTCTTGCAGGGCCATCTTGTGTTAAATTTTCTGGAATAACCCAAGCCTCTAATGTTATATTATCTGTAGCTATTAAATTATTTGCTACACTTGTTATTGAAACACTTGTATCTATACTTGCTTCTTTTGTTAAAATTCGTAATCCATCTTCAGTCCATTCTACAGTATCAATATCAGTAACTACAGTTGTATACAATCCCATATTTGGTTTTGCTCCGTCAAATGGCATTGAAACTTTTTCATTGTTTAACCAATCTATATTTCTATCTATTTGTAAAGTTTTAGCAGTATAATCTATACTTATAATATTAACTATTTCACTTCCAATCTGAATTGTGTCTCCCGGTATTATTCCATTCCAATTGCTAGAATTATTTCCTC
>Ga0233412_10001692_pt1 | contig 11173 bp, 9 predicted proteins | sample Na_anoxic_4_MG_FD_180667 | JGI IMG/M metagenome (GOLD analysis project Ga0233412, IMG submission 180667) | Seawater microbial communities from Saanich Inlet, British Columbia, Canada - Na_anoxic_4_MG | ecosystem: Environmental > Aquatic > Marine > Inlet | place: Canada: British Columbia... | reverse complement strand
CACCATTCGAGTTTCCAATGGAACTTTAACCGATGAGGGTGGTGGAGTAGTTTCCATCATTACTGGCGGTGGAGGGACAGTTCCTGCTGCAGCCTATGGCGAAGTCGTTGACGGTGGAGGCACTACCTTTGTCTTAGCCACTTCTTATGCTGGTTTTAATACCGGTGCCGTAGGCGAAATCTCCAACATGACTTTTACTGCAGGTGCTGGCACTGATCCCGATCTTTTGTCCCCAGATGAAACAGGAACTTACCAATTAGTGGCCTCTTTTTCAGTATCTTCACAAAATGCTAACCGAACCATTACGGCAGCCGTGTCGGTAAATGGGACCGTAGATACCAACACAGAAGTTCAGCGTTCCTTTTCGAGCACTAACTCTTCCGGTTCTTTTTCAATTACTCAGTTATTGAGTTTAACGGCTGGCGATGAGGTTGGTATTGAAGTAAAAACTGATACTACTCCCACTACCCTTGACATCGACAATATATCTTTTAATCTTACTTCCATAACTAATGGTAGTGCTGGTTCGGCAGGAACACCGGCTGCTCCCAACGAATCTGTGCAATTCAATAACAGTGGTTCTTTTGGAGGTTCTTCAGATTTTATTTACGATATCACTAACTTGCGAGTAGGTATTGGTAACTCCACCCCGGCGAGAAAACTTCATGTTGAGGATGTTACCACACAATTACGTTTGGCTTACGACGCTACCGGTTATGTTGAAATGTATGCCGATGCAGGCGGAGACCTTCAAGTTATTCCAGAAGGTGGTGCTGTTTACCAAAATGCTTCTGCAGTTAACTCTTACACTCGTCATGGATCTTATGTGCTAACTTCGGCTACCACGACGGCTGCTACCACGGCTATGACTCTTAGTCCCGGAGGTGGGGCGATGACGTTAACAACTAACACTAATTGGTTTTTTGATGGTATATTTGTTGGTAAACAAGACGCTTCCAGCAATTCTTTGACTATCAAATTAGAAGGTGTCGTGCAAAGACAAGGCGGAGCAGCATCCATTTTAGGTGCTGTGTTCAAGTTTGTAGTCCACGATGATTCTGGTGATGTTTGGGATGTTAATGCTACCGTGTCAGGAAATAATTTAGTTATCAATGTTTCAGGTCAAGCAGGAACTACTATTGATTGGACCGGGCACCTGAGAACCACCGAGGTGCAAGACTGAGTAACTATAAATAGTCGAATGGAGCATTAGATAACATGGCTAAGATTACACAGACCGTCGATTACTATCAAATCGATGGTGATGCTCAGGGCACAGGTGTTATTCAAATCAATGGAACTACGGCTACTACCACTATCACCGGAGCAGCCACCATTACTGCAGGTTTGACAGTTTCAACAGGTGGAGCCACTATTACTGCAGGCGGTTTAACTGTTACTGCAGGCGGTGCTACCATTACCGCAGGAGATGTGGAAATTACTGCTGGTAATTTGCAACTCGATACTGGTAACTTAGACGTTCAGGCTGGACAAGTAACTATTGGGGTTTTTGGTCCGGGTATTGTAGTCTCAGATCCATCCGGAGTTCTGGCTTCAACTGCTACTACTGATGGTGCCCTGCTAATTGGTAACGCTGTAACTGGTTTTAGCGAACTCGCTGCAGGAAATGCTGGTAACTTCCCCGTCGATTCAGGGTCTGCCTTTGCTTCAGTTGCCGCATCAGGCGATATGGGTTTAGCCGCTGGTGGTGCTTTTACGGCTGCGTCGCCAATTATTACTGGTAAAACCGCTGAAACTTCTGTTGACAATGCTGACTTGGTTCTTATTTATGATAACACTGCTGGTGCTCTGCGTCAAATGACTCGTGCCAATTTCGTAGCAGGTGTTTCTGGAAGCCCCGGTGGCTCTAACACCCAAATCCAATACAACAACTCAGGTTCTTTCGGCGGAGATTCTGGATTTACTACTGATGGTGCTGGTGGGCTTGCCCTTAACGCTGGTTCACTGGACCTGACTGGAGGCACAAGACTTACTTTGGATACTACGGGCACTATCGATGCTCCTGATGCTACTATCAGCGTTTTAGCAACAGTTGGTGCAGGCGGTGCCGCTAATATTAACCTTGGTGGTGCTAACGCTACTTTAGAAGTTGCTAATCTTACGGTAGATGGAACTTTGACTTATCTCGATACCACTAACCTTCGTATTGAAGACAAGTTAATTGATCTTAACTCTGATGCTGCTGGTGCAGGTGTCGCATCCAACGCTGGAGGAGGTATTAACCTACTATCCAGCACAGGGGCTAACACTATTACCTTTACGGCACTTTCAGATGGTGGGGCTATGTCCTCATCGTCCGGTTTAGATGTCGCTACGGGCAAAGCATACAGCGTCGCTGGAACTACTGTTCTAACTGCTACCACTTTAGGTTCGGGAGTTGTCAACTCTTCTCTTACCAGCGTCGGCACAATTGCTACCGGTGTTTGGAACGGCACAGTTATTGGCTCTGCTTATGGAGGCACAGGACAAGATTTCTCAGCCTCCAGTGGTGCTATTTCAGTATCTTCAGGAACTTTCTCAGCCGGCACCCTCAGCGTAGCCAATGGAGGAACTGGTGCAACTACTCTAACTGATGGAGGAATCTTATTAGGTTCTGGAACTGGTGCTATTACGGCTACTGCTCAACCCACTAACGGACAACTACTTATTGGTGCTACAGGATCTGACCCTGTTTTGGCTACCCTAACCGCAGGGTCGGGAATTACTATCACTAACGGTTCTGGAACGATCGAAGTTGCGGCTTCAGGAGGTCCCGGAAGCAAGGTTACTGGTGCTTACTCCGCAGGAGTTGCTTTTAATATTGATTTTGCTATTCCCACAGGAACACGAACTAACGTCGCTTTCCGTGCTACTATTTATTTAGAAGACAGCACTACGGCCAACTCGGCCATGGTTACTGACGAAGGAATTGTTGTTCGATCCTCAGGTGCACCACTACTTCCAGACTTTTTGTTCTTAATTGTCCCCGGCACAGATGGTGACAAAGTGGCTTTAGGAACGGGTGGTGCTAACACCCTTAGATTTGCCGTCGCAGCCCCCGCAGGATCTGGAAATTATGTGGCTACGGTCGACTATACTGAAGATTGATAGTCGAAAGTTAGATATAGTTGTAACACTTAAGATATCATATGACTGACATCGTTCAAAAAACTGTGGGAGCCAATGTTCTCTATGTTATCGATGAGTCTAACAATACTTTAGTTGTTGATCAGACCAATGGACGCGTGGGAATCAATAATACCAACCCCGGCTATAACCTTACTGTTACGGGTGCTACCCACACTACTGCTAATCTATCCGCAGGAAGCGATCTCTTTTTAGTTGATGCAGGCAATTCTCGGGTTTCTGTCGGAACTACCACAGGAGTAGCAGGATCTGCTTTCAACGTTTCAGGCAATACTACTTTAATTGGTAATATGCTGGTAGGCACAAAACTATTTTGGGATAACAGCACCGACCGATTAGGCGTAGGAACTGATAATCCTTCTGTTTTACTCCACCTTCAAGAAAACTCTTTAGATGAAATACTGCGAATTGAATCAACAGATGCTACGGCAGGTTCTAACTCCGCCCCCGACATAGTGATTAAAAGTGCTAAACAGACCGCTGACGACTACTTAGGCAGTCTATGGTGGTATGGCAACGATGATGGTGGAAACGCCGAAGCATACGCCCGTATAGGGGTAATTTTAGACGACCCTACCGATGGTGTGGAATCAGGTGCTATGTTTATCCAATCCGATATTGAAGGAACTCTTAGAACCATGCTTTACATAGAAGGCCATACCACAGGCGGAACGGGGCAAGTAGTCACCAATTATAACGCTAAAAATGTCAATTTTAGAACCTTAAATCTCGCATCCCCCGCAGGTCCCGGTGGCTACGGTATCGCTCATGATGCTTCCACAGGAAGAATAGGAATTGGGACTTCTGCACCGTCTTCACTTTTACACTTAGTAGGTGTTGATGATGATAATCCAGAACTTCGCATCAGCAGGTCGGGTGTTACCTCTCAATATCTTTCGATGCAAAATGAAGATGCTTCTGGTGGTTTCGTTTCTTCTCAATCGAGTGAAAGCAATAAAAAGCCACTTTACTTAGAATCCCTCCATAATTCGGGTGGTTCAGCCGCAGGTGATAACTCTATCTTGATCAGAACCGGTGCTGCTTCAAGTCCGACTACCAGAGTAACCTTAAGTGATACCGCCAACAAGTTCATAATCGAAAGCGGAACTGTGTTTAGCGTGGATGATAACATAAGGGTGGGCAATACCTCAGGACCTACGGAAACAGATTATTCAATATCGGCTTCCAAAAGTGCATCCACAGTATCGGGTGGTTTATTTTCTTCAAGCACTGGTGAAACTGCAATTACTAATGATAATGCGGGATGGTGGCTTACTTCGGCAGGAATGAATACTTCTTCTAAATATACCCCCGCACTCAAGTTCGGTTCATCCGACACCGCATTCACTACGGATAGCCCAAAATGGCTTGCAGGTATCGTTGGTCGAGCAGGGGAAACATATTCTTCCGATACGACAGGTGGTATGGCTCTTGATTTCTTAACATTCCCTGATGGCGGAGGTGCTTCGGGAGGTCCTACAACCCGAATGACAATTCATGAAAACGGTTTCGTCGGTATTGGGACCACATCCCCTGCTGAAGAATTGCACATTGTCGGTTCCTCAGACCCCAAAATTAGAATTACCGAAACGGGTCAAAGTGGTTATACTGAAATTACTGCTTTTGCTGATTCTTATGGTGCATTCAAAATCATTAACGAAACTAACAATGAATCAACCATTATGGATTTATCGGCTGAAAGTAGTGGAACAGGAGCACAAACCATCAGATTATTTAGAACAGCCAACACCAGTGCTGCTTCCACCAGATTCCAAATCCTATCGCCCGGTTCAACAACCGAAACTTTCAGAGTAGATGCTTCTAACGGACAAGTAACTCAAGCCTTTGCTAAAAACGGTGTATTAACTGCTGATTCCAACGGTGCACTCCAAATTGCCTCAAACTTAACTGACGTAGCCTATCTCCAAACCGTAGCCATTGGTTCAGGTCTTAGTGGTGATGGCACAGCAGGTAATCCATTAGTGGCTACTGGCGGAGGTGGAGGTGGAGTCACTTCAGTTGCCACATCATCCCCGATTACAGGAGGAACTATTACTGGAACAGGAACAATAGGTATCACCCAATCAAGCGGAAGTGCTGATGGTTATTTGTCAAGTGCTAATTGGAATACTTTCAATGGGAAGTTAGGGAACGGCGACCCTGTTTCGTCATTAGTCAATGATGCAAATTACATTTCGGGAAACCAATTTTTGCCGCCCGTAAATCCTGCACCTGCGGGGTTGCCCGATTCTCCACCTGCGGGGCAAGTGCAAGCGGTGGGTTGGATTGAATTTGATATAGGAATGGGTCCAATGTATTTACCCGTTTATCAATGAAGTGTAATAAGATATAAGTAGGTAGTCGCCCAAAAGTTATTTATGGTGCAAATAGACCTACCTGAAGATTACTGGGTAATCATCCGCCAAGTTATTGAACAAACTGTTACTGCTAAAGGCCGTGAAGGAACACAAATGTTGTTGACTATTTTTGATGCTTTCGACGCTGCTGGAATCACTCTTCCTGAGCCCGTTAATTCTGAAGCCGTTGATAATTGATGGCCTCTTGAAATGTAAACTGTGTTCGAAGTTCATGGGCATCAATATACCTCCAATCATTACGGTTAAGGGCATATTTACCAGTAAAATCATCTAAATCCTCATAACGGCCACTTGCTGCATAAGGGCATTGATCCCAACTCCGTTTTGTATGATACCACATAACCTTCGGATCCCAAATATCTTCCGGCCATTCATCCATTTCTGTAAAAATCCCGGCAGCAGAATCATTTATTAACGGTTCGCCCTTTTCATCCACATCACCTGCAAAACTTGCATTTTCTCTAACCCATAAAATAGCCATTAGAAACCATTCCTCTCCTTTACGATCCAGTAACTTCGACCTACCACCTTTGTTATTATAACTTAGATACCTTTGCTCTAAAGTAGGCAATAGTTCCTTAGGCAAAATCAGTAAAATCATTTGACCTTCCACAGACTTACTAAACATTTTAGATTCTGTTTTTGGTAACATTAAAATCACTGATCTGAGAAATCTAACCCTAATCCTCGTGCTGGTTTAAGAACCTCTTCAGGAAGATTTCCGTGAACATATAGTTGATTGTAATCTTTAGTTCCACCTGTGCGAATATCACCAAAACCTTCGATGTATTCAGCAGCAATAAGCCGTGGCTCTAAAACCTCATCATAAAGAAGATACGCTGTGGCTCCCGTAATGAAAGTCCCCACAAAAGGCCAATAACTTTTGTTAATTGGAATCAGCATCATTATTGAACCGATAGCCAATGTTAGCGAGCCGGCTGCCAAAGCCCCGAAAACTTTAGATTTCATAATTACTGTTCCTCCTTACGACTACTTATAGGTAACATTTTCCGACCCCAATTGATAGCGACGAACTGCTTTAACGAGCCCGAGACACCAAACATTTTAAAATTTTCATCAACGTTAACCATTTTCCATGTATGATCGGGCCAAGTCTTCGGCTCAGTCCAATTTGTCAATTCATCTATTCCATCTATTGCCTCGTTGGGATTCAAGTGTTTGTTCGAAAGTTTACTTCGCCACCTTTTTAGAATCTCACCTCGTTTATACCCCTCAGGGAAATAAAAGTCTTCGTGAGCAGACCATGGCTGAAGCCCGTTTAAATATTGCATGTCCTGAATCATAGAATGAATCACCACCCTCATATTATCAAAACGTTGTCGATTTTTCTCTACAACCAATAAACCTGTAATTGACATACCGTAGTGGTTCGGTAGATCATAGGGGATACCCAAAATATCGAGATATTCCCTTAATGGCCTATCCTCTTCTTCATTGTGATATGACAGGTTGTTGTTGCTTGAATAAACTAAAAACAAACCCATGCTTCCCGATTCGACAATTTCATCTCTGGTGGTTACTTTCATTTCAATTCCTCCAATTTAGCCAGTAAAATCTTATCTAAATCGCTTACTTCATGAGGATATAATCCCATATAGTAATACAATTCGCTACCGTGGTAAGCCATTTCCTTTTCCGCCTTTCTTCTTAGATATCGTGGTCTTTTCTTATGCACCCAAGCGGCCACCGTTTTGTCATCTCGAAGCAAACCCCAGTATTCCACAATTATTGGTTTATCAATTCCTTTTTGAGGCCAAACCACCCAATCGGGAAGGTAGACTTCATCATTGATTACTATCTGTGGCTCGTAAACACATTTCCAATTGTTTTCCCAAAACCAGTTATCAATTTGAGCCTCGCTAAAAGAGGCTACCTCATGACCGTGTTTAGTTTTTACCGTTTGGTTACTAATCAGACCCCACCACCATTTTGTTGATTGAATCCCTGTGCGTTCTATCATTAGATAAAAAGTAGATAGTCCTCACACTGGTATTTACCACCGCCATACCATCAATAGATTTTAATTTAAAGGGCTTAATTTTATCTTGTGTCTCTATTATCTCCTGTAAGACCACATCAGGAGACTTTTTGTAGATGCTGATGGGAACTCCTTTGGTATCCCAACCCTTGCCACCATAAACAACATAACATGAAGGTGCTGAGGGATTATACCACAACATTAAAGTTATCTTCCAATCTCCCGTCAAGACCACATCAGAGTAATTTAAATCTGATTTGGATTGTTGTTCTTTCCAAACAAGCCTTCGATGCAACTCATTTTGGGCCCCCATATAGTTTTGTTTCATGAGGGCCTTCAGAGTTTCTAAAGGATCCATATCCTCTGTAAGTTCCGGTAACACGGCCATATAGTTATCCTCACCCAGCGAAACCACACCGAAACTAACTCGGGAAAAGCCCGACGAAACCAAGTCTGTCCAAACATCCCAGAATGGATCAAACTCTGGTGCAGCCGGAGTAATGGTATCAGAGAGGTTGATCTCCTTGTCCCCAACAGCCATAACTTGGTTTTGTTTCAACGACTATTTGTATTCATCGGTTAGGAAGATACAAATAGCAGAACGGAGATATTCATACTATGTCCAAGGAAGGGGAATCTGAACTCCCTGAAACCAAGCCTAAGAAAAGGGCTACCGTGGCTTCCGTAGACAAAAAAGTTGACGATTTGATTGAAGTTATGGACATTATTCACTCTGATGTTATGGATCTAAAACGAGTGCTCAAGGGGTTCTTAGAGATATTGGGTGACAACAGTAAATCCAAAGGACCTGAAAAACCACCATCGGAAAATTATGACAATTCCATGTATGGTTGAGCCGAAGGCACCCTCTTCTTTCCCCAGTGGCTACGAAGTCAGGGTCTATCGATAAGTATCTCACCACAATCTTTGCTGTGAACCCACACTACGATCTTCAAAGGTCTGGGCTACCCACATAGAAACAGAAGAATAGAGTTGGCTGATGTAAGCATCACATCCATAAATAGCGATAATATCTCTCATTAGTGCATCGTATTTGCTAACTGCACCTTGGCTAACAGTCATCACCAGATTTCCGGGACACTTAATCTCCACAGATTCCCCAGAAAAAGGATCTGTTTTACTTCCAGATACTTCCATGCACTTTCCACTAATGGGCACCCGACGGTAAGAACGACCACACTTAGTGCATCGGATTTTCTGTTGACCGAAAGCCCTGAGATTACCACGCATATCACGAATTAAGTGAGTATCGATTAGTTTAGCACTTTGTCTTTCGTTATCTACGGAATAAAGAACCTCACCCAAAGCGAATTGAGCCATAGTCTTTTGACGCATACTAAGTTTCATTTGTTTGTCATTATAAGGATTCCACTCGGGACCATCGTTAGCGTTATCAGTGCCGTGAGTGTATCCAAAGCCGACGGCTTCTTGATCAGTTCCTAATCGGGCTTCTACAATTTCCACAAATTGTGTGGATTCTTTAGCCTGAGCCGGACGCCAATTACCATTTTCAGTTTGTCCTTGAGTTAACTCAAAAAAGGCTTCTGGATATTTCCAACAAGTTTCAACGTTCAAGGCTTCCTTATCAATTTCAGAAGCATTGATACCCATAGTCAAAATCAAAGGTGCATCCATCTGACCGCCACGGCTACGGGGCAAGAACTGACGGCTGAAGTTAAGTAACCCTTCAGTTAGCATAATGATAGCGTCAATATCACCATCACAGTTGCGACGCTTAGCAGCATGATAAAAAGGATGACCATAATGACCTTTAACACTGGTAAACCCAATAATACGACCCAAGATAGCCCCAGAAGTGTGTGGAGCAATACCCATAATCATTTGTCCAATCAAATCTTCAGGTTTTTCGACCCCGTAATAGCGTTCTTGTCCGTAAATAAAGTCTAATTCATCATCAGTAAACTTACAAACGTTAACCAAATCATTAGCACAATTCTCAGGGATGACTACATCTTGTGGAAACAATTCCACAATTTCCTCCACAGAATCTACCAGATAACCCAAGGCATGGGCTTGTTCTAAAGTCATACCAACCTCACTGGGCTTAAAATGAGTCATAGTGATATCCACCATGTCAAACCTAATAGTTCCATCACGGAACACAGAAACTCCATGCTTGGCTCGTAGTAAAGCCTTGTCTAAAGGCTCCATAATCATTTCATTGTTTCTCAATCCCTTGACACCCTTTACTTTAGGTGGGGCTTCACCTTCTAATTTGCATCGCTCTAAGGCTTGATCCCACATTCCTTTGTAATCTATGGCTACCCACTGCTTTTCATGGAATCTTGTAGGCTCAGGGTCGTGAGACTTGTCACCAATTCCCCGGCAAACAGGCCAATAAGTTTCCTCGTCACAGATAGCACAGAATCTTTTTGATACTCCGACCTTACCTTCTTTTTCCAAAGCATTGTTAATCAATTTTTGAACTCCTCCGTTATCGCCTACGGGAAATAAACCGTGGGCTTTGCTGGGCTTCATATCACGCATTTTTGAACCTTCAGGTTTGCCCATTCGGGCACCGATACGATAAGTAGTTCTGGGCTTGATTTCAAAGTCTGCTAACTGGTTAATATAGTCTAATCCTGTGCCATCGTGCCATTCAGGCTCTGCAGTTATCCGAGCGAGCAAGTTAAGCACCAGATAACTCTCTGCACCCCATAAACACCCGTCCTTATCTATATTGATATTAAGTCGATAAACCAATTCTTTAAGATCTTCAGGACACTTTACTTTTGTTCCTGTGGCATCCACTGATAATCCTGTTAGCAAGGTATGGGCTTCTAAGGCTGATAAGTCTTGCCAGCCTACGGCAACGTAATCAGGATGGAGTGGCACTTGGTAAATCTTACTTTGAGCGAGAGACTCTACGAAATCATTAGCCTCAACAATACCACGGTTAGCCAACAATTCTCTGTGCCATTCGGGAACATAAGGAGAAGGAAGCAAAGGATGGTTATTCTCTAAAAATTCTCCAACAGGCACCAAAAGTTCACCCAAATCCCAAACCTTGTTGATAGAATAGCCGACTTCATTGGGTAACATTAGTTCCAGTTCAGAACGAGATTGCACCCTTTTAGCACTACCATCATTAAATTGAATATAAGGTCCTTGGATATCGTGACAAGGTGTTACCACTGTTCCCTTCCCCGGACGTTCGTATTTTAGTTGTGTTCCAATGGATACGAAGCCACTGGTAGCCATCATAGTAGCAGGATGACAAGAAGTGGTAGCCAAACCAGCCAAACGACTTCGTCCGTATCGGAGTCTAAAGCCACCTTCGGCCATAGGCATAGAGAAAATAGGACGTCCTGCCAATACTTCAGCCATGTATTTTGGATTAGGTTTGATTTGACTGCTATCCTTGCTGGTTTTCAAGAACTTTTTCAACCAATCCCAGCCATCAAGTCCAAGTTGATCGACGTATTTTAGAATCTTAGGTGCTTTCAATACCAGCCCTTCACACATTACCAACAAGGCACCTTCACGAACCTTGTTATCTCGAACTCTTTCTAAGTCTCGTTGGCCAGTAACTTCTTTACCGACACCTTCACCATCTACAAAAATAGGGCAAGCGTTAGCAATAATTTCTAACTCAGGGTTGCTGGGA
>Ga0233412_10001690_pt1 | contig 11174 bp, 15 predicted proteins | sample Na_anoxic_4_MG_FD_180667 | JGI IMG/M metagenome (GOLD analysis project Ga0233412, IMG submission 180667) | Seawater microbial communities from Saanich Inlet, British Columbia, Canada - Na_anoxic_4_MG | ecosystem: Environmental > Aquatic > Marine > Inlet | place: Canada: British Columbia... | reverse complement strand
AGAGCAATCCCAAACGGAAACGGAAACGATTCCGCTGGTCCAGGTATCCCCGCAAATAGTCCCGCAGGGTCCTTCTGTCCCTCCATTAATACCTATGCCTACTCAATCCGTGCAACAGGTGTCATCCGATACAACTAGTATAGTTAATTTACCTGTTTATGAGGAACAAAATATGGAAGAGTCCTTAAAGGATTTCATGGTGAATAACACTTAAATATATAAAACGAGCATATATATGAAATCCTTTCCACCGATAAAAGTGCAATATCACATGACTAATACGCATATCTTATCCGATTATTATTATGCTATACCGCATGGACCGAAATATTATGTATGGTTTACCTATGAAAAGGGAGATTATGTCTGTTTATTTTTGGAAGTCAATAATCGTAAAATAACCAATACTAGAAAGGAAATAGTATGTTTTGACGAGCAGTTATATGGTACGATTTTACACGGGACGATGGTTTCTAATAAATTTTTTGTAACTGAAAATATATATTATTATAAACATGATAATATATCTTATAAAAGTAATCGGGAAAAACTGGATATTTTACTAAAAGTATTCCGTCAAATAAAACAACTATCGTATAACAAGGGTCATAAAATAATTTGTATGCCGATGTTATCAGATAACTACAATGATTTAATCGCGAAAAAGATACCATATAAGGTGTATGGTATAGGACTAAGTAAATTTAATAATAAGCACAGTGTTATTATGAAATATAATAAAACAAGCTATTGTCAATTTATAGTAAAGGCAGATATTCAGAGTGATATATATTATTTGTTTCGTATGGAAGATAATAACTTGACATATCATGACACTGCTCTTGTGCAATCATATAAGACTAGCGTATATTTAAACTCTCTTTTTAGAAATATTAGAGAGAATAGGAATTTAGATACATTACAAGAAAGCGATGATGAATTCGAAATTATAGATGAGGATAAATATGTAGATACGAGTAAACAAGTAGTGATGAAATGCACGTACAATACCAAGTTTAAGAAATGGATGCCTATAGAAAAAATAAAATCTGAGTAGTTATTATAATGAAAGGTGGCTATGTCTATAAGAAAAGATTATCCCGCAATCGCAAACAGAAACGCGCCCAAAAAACGCGGAAATTACGAAGTAGAAAACAAAAGGATAAACTGTTAAAACGACTGAGAAAACTTTCTCGTAGGTCATTTACCTATTAATTGACGGCGTAATATGGTATGAATATTTTTCATGTGCATACGTTTTTTATATCGTTTTTTCCATCGTCTCTGTATTATTTTTAACCATATGGTTTTTTTTGTAACTATAATATGATGACTATTTAAATATTCTATTTTTAGAATATCTAATTGAGGGTTAGAGATGATGGTGCTATAATTTCTTAACACAGAGTATAAATGGCAATTAAATAATGCTACGTATTCAATCATAATGGTGGTATAATACGCTAACCAATCAAATTCGGTCTCATACAATTCGTCTAGCGTTAATGCATCATATAAAAACCAGCTAGTTTCTAGAATAGTATTATTTCTCTCTGTATCTCCGTATATATGTTTATTCCATAAGGTTGCTACGCCGATTATATATTCGTTTGGTTCCAGTTCATCTTCCGATAACATATATATGTTATTTAATGTTTAGCCTTTATCATATTTTTTTCTTCTCTATATTCATATGAAGGGAACCCCGATTTTTAAAAATATGTTAAAAAATACCTATGTGTTGTATGGTGTATTATTTGTAGCATTAACGAATATATTAGGATACATGAGCCATCATAATTACGAAGCCGTAATTATATTTGCTCTAGTAGGCTTTTTAACCCAATCCTTTAGTAAAAATATGATAATTATACTATTAGTTCCTATTGTATTTACTGCGGTATTTACTATGATGCGACAGAATGTGAGGGAAGGGGTGGATAATAAGCATGATGAGGAGGGAATGCCTTCGAATTGTACAAATCTGGCCCAAACAGCATGCATACCTTCAACTGGGTGTAAATGGAACAACACGGAATGTGTACCACTGGACACCATGACCACCCTACACCCCAAATGGATCAAGGACGATGAAAAGACCAAGAAAGATTTTTATAAAAATTTACCAGAAGACGTAGATGATTTAGGAATTCATGAAATGACGAAGCGAACAGAAGATTTAGCCAAAAACCAACAAAATCTACGCAATACAATGACCAAAATGATGCCTATGATGGACCAAGCCCAAAACATTCTGGCTAATATTGATACCGATGCGATGAAAAAAATGATGGACATGGCTGGAACAGTGACATCATCCTTTAAAAAGTCTGAATAAAATTACTAACGATGTCCCGGATTTAGATAAACTGCTATAATATATTACACCTTAACAAAATATTACTTTAGGAATAATATTTTTAATTATTATTGTATCCACCTTTTAGAATATTAATCTATTGGAAGGGATGGGATAAGCCGGACGATACCGCTAACACAATCTCGTTAATAAATAGTATAACCGAATATATTGTGAAGGCAATGGATGATACGGATATTAAGAGAAACTCCAAAGTCACAATGGGTATAGAATATAGTATCTTGAGGATCTTTGTACCGACGAGAGCCGAATTAAACGATTTATCTAAATTGGATGAAACATAAAAGGGGCTAAATGGCATGATTCCATCTTTAAACGATTCGATGAGTCTCATATTCAGCATATGATGATAGCATATAATGCGTTGCGTGCTATGCCTGACGGTAGCAAGGATACAGGTATAACAGCCTATAGCGGTAGGTTCGCTATTTAGGAACATAATTTTAACCTTCTATTAATGTATATGGTAAAAAACTGTCCTCCGGGAGTAATTTGTATAGATAATGTAAATATTTGTTTGTTTGTTATTTTACTACTTGCCTTTTTTCTATATTTTTATAATTCGGTTCTCTCTAAGGTTATCACCCCCTCCATGAATTATAATTCACGCAGTCAGGAACCTCCATCACAACAACCTGTCCGACATGAGCATCAACGCTCCCGCCATCAAGATTCTGTATTATTAAATCCGTTTATGCCGCCAGTGCGACCAAATCAATATCTACAGCAAGATGCTTTAGGAATTCCCGTTAATGTAGCCACACAAGGTGAAAATACATCGTATAAGCAAATAGGCATTCTTACGAGGCTAAACGGTAAAGAAATGATATTGCCACTGATGGGGAGATCTCTTATTGCTAACCGCGATAAATGGCAGTTTTATACAATGAGCGACACTAATAATAGTGTTAAACTACCCGTATCTAACAGAGGTAAAAGTTGCACGAATGAATACGGATGTGATAATATCTATAATGGAGATACCGTGTATGTAGAAGGATATAATGATGCATTTAAAGCCACCGTATATGAGAACAATAATATTCGGTATATTCCTTATCTATAAAAAATATGATTAAAACTACTGACTAGATTATATAGCCTTTATGACGATTGGTTAACCCGGTTATACACCACCACTCCCACATCATCCGCGCTATCTACTTTCATTTTTTCAATAGGAAATGCATTACCACTAGCGTCAGTAAATATAGATGGAACAATATAATTCCACTCCTGTTCCCATCTATCAGATGCCAGTTTAACAAAATCCTTCGCATTATACTCCGGAAACTTGCTAAGCAACTCAGGTTCATAGACCACATCCCATAATCCATCGGATGCCACCAAAATACGAACATCATCGTCTAGCGCAATAGGCAAGGATAATTCATTCATTTTTTGAACCGTGCTAAGCTCGTGTCCCAATGCACGTATCATTGCTAATTTTTCACCATTCGTTAATATAAAGTACCTTCCTTCCGTAACCGTAATATCCGTGTCGTTTAAAATATGCTGTGACCAGTGAGGATTTGCAACCTCAATTTCCCCTTCTTTAATTTCGGTTGCAACCGATGCTATATTATCATTCTTTGTTTTATAATATACATCATTAATTTTAATCTGCGCTTGAGAGTCTCCCATACTATACACCTTTATTTCCGTGGGGTATATTTTAGCAATAGTAATAGTAGAACCATCCCTATAGGTGTCCTCAACCTTTAACTCAATCTCTTTATTAATAGCCGATAAGATGGTTTCACCTGACTCATTCATGACGATACTCTCCCAATCAAAGGATGGACTAGAGAGAAGTTCTGTAATTTTACCTCTACCATGCCCATCTGCCACAACCAAATAATCAAACTCATCCTCTATCGTGCCGTGTGTGACAAAGTCTTGACCCGAGCCTAACTGATTCAACGCGCTGGTGGTTGTTACTGTCGGTGCGCGCCCGGCAAAATCCTCCACTGCATCAACCGGTAGTTCTGCCTGAACTGACCTTGGGATATCGATAGGAGAGGATGTGATAGAGGATGTGATAGAGGATGTGATAGGGCTGGTCATTGTTATCTCTAAATAATATTAGAAAATAGTTTTCAATTTTTTACTATAATGATGCATTCGGTAATTTTGAATAGTTCCATTATAGAGATAGATTTAACGGAATTATTATTAGAGTATACTTTTTATAAAAATAAGTTTATAGAGTTACGGTACATGACAAAAGGGGATCAGTTATGTATATGGGATTATAAGATATATATTGATGATAAGCCTGAATGGTTGCGACCGATAACTCGTCCTATGTTTGGGCAGAGTCGTTATATAATCCAAGAATATATGAGTAAAGAAATGAAACTAGGATATATTGCTCTATTAGATAAGATACAAAAGTATGAAAAGATAGTACCCAAAACACACGTTAAATATATCAGTATAATAGACATGATAGATAAGAATATACAGTTTATAAATAGTATATTGCCAGGTATAGTATTATTAAAAAGTTATTATGAGGAATATCCTCCTAATATAAATATCTCATTAAATCCAATTATCTATAGTTTTACACAATTTAAAAACAAGTATAATAATTTGGAAAAAAAAAATCGTTAATGTATTATGCAGTTCTGTATAATAGACATTTGTAACATTTTTTGTTGACATGATAAGCACCTAAAATATGCGGACGAACCTTTATCTTTTTCTTTTCTATTAAAAGAGGAGTTACAAGAGTTACAGGTATGAAGGGGTGGTATATTTAGCGATGGCATTTGATCGAGATTGGAGTCGGCAATGGGTGTGGCTATAGGGAGAACCGGAGAGGATATGCTAGCAGGGAGGGAATATTCTGAATAGTGGGCTAGTAGTGGAGCGGATGGCGTAAGTTCCATATATATATCTATTGAGATAAATCAGACAGAAATGCCTCGGAATCAATCGCTATAATCTTTGGACCGTGGATATTTTCTAATTGTTCTTTCATGAGACGAAAATAGTTTTCTAAACTCATTACGGGAGGTTCAACCATAACATTATAAGGTAAATTGGGGATTTTAAACACATCATTTTGCTTTTTATCTTTATTAAATATTCGGATTAACATAGTATTCATATCTTTAGGAGTTTTAATGGTTGGGAAATTCATTAAGATGATAATTAAAAGGATAGTTATAATTTCATCCAGTTCTATATCAGGTTGACCGACATTGTTTTTAATATCTACAGCAAGTTGATAAATTATTTCTTTATTTTTATCTATTTTATTCTGTAGTTCCATATAAATAAAATATATTTTTTATTTATATAGAAATGGCGTGTAAACACAATAGAGCCCCAATTGATATTAATAGCTCACACACCAAAAGCCATTGCGACCTTAAATGCACCTACCAGTTTAAATATAGCCCTTCTCAGGTTGTATTAAGCAATAAAGGTACGTATCTTAGTTTAGGAGATTACAATAGTAATAACTCCGATAAGGTAATTTATAATAATAGGAAAGTAGACGACCATATTAACCCTTACGTCTTTTCACCCTCCGTACATACATATAATGGTACAACCCACGACGCAGAATTAATCGTCGTACATAAAGGTAATGGTAAAATGATGGTTGTATGTATTCCTATAAATGGATTAGGTTCATCCAATACCTCTCTTTCTACGGTATTAAGTGTGCATAGTTTAGACAAAATTCTATTGAAAAATGAGAATACTCGCCTGGATGGGTTAGAATACAATTTAGCCGATTCTATAAAAGTTCGTGTTCCTTTTTTTTCATATAGTTCATCTCTATTTTTTGATAATTGCGAGGAATGCGATTATATTGTATACACCGAACCTATCATTGTATCCTCCACCACCATATCTGCCCTCCGAAATATATTAACCCCACATAATATAACAATATGTACTACGAATTGTCCGACCGTATACTATAATAAAACGGGAGCAACTGATGGGATTTCTAGTGACGAAATATATATCGAATGTCAACCTACCGACCATTCAGGTAAAGAAATAGCCGTACCAACTGAACATGCATTACCTGATTTAGACCAATTAACCGGCATTAAATTAGGCATTCCAACAGAACATATTATTGTTGGAGCGATAAGTGGAATACTTATCATATTTGCCTTGTCAAAAGTATTGCGCTAAATAAAAGAGGATTGATGAGAATCATCTAATACTGGTTTATAAGATGCTCCGCTAGTATGAGTGCTAGTATTGACTTCGGGGACGCGTTGTTTAACGACTTCTTCTTCTAATGTAACTGGAAACTGGTTTACGGCCAACTTATCAAAATCCTTGCGGGTTTCTAACCGGGCATTATTTGGTATTGGAGAGAGACCTGGATTTGACCGATGTATTAATTCGTATGCGGTGTATAGTCCTAAGATACCCACTGCAGGGTGCACGTGGACAAATAAATATAGACCGCATATAAGTACTATAACATTTCCTAAGAGAGAATTAATGCCTTCAGCCAATAGCTTCGGAATAGGAATATCAAATAGGATAAAAAAGACAAACAAACCGCCTAGAACCATTTCATGTTGTTTTAATATTTTAACGTTCATCTTATATTTTATCATAATATTTTTCTTTTCCTTAAAATTGATATTAAAACAATTTAATAAATAATAATATGGCCTATTTAGGAAAAAAAGGATATTCTATTTATAAATCAGATATTACATTAGAAGATCAACATTTTATCAGAGATACATTAAAAGCCTCACCGATTGTTCCTAAAGGCATTCAAATAAAAACAGTATCCTTTCCCATTTATCGCGAATCACATCAAAAATTATATATGCCTAGGTATTTTGGTATGGAGCATTTTGGTGCTCCCGAGGAGTCACGCATAGCAAATCCTGTTGCTATAGATCTCACGTTCCATGGTGATTTGAGGGAATATCAAGATAATATTATTTCTGCTTATATGAATAATATTATCCAAGGAAATGATGGAGGATTGTTAGAAATTCCGTGTGGGCGGGGTAAAACCGTAATGGCGTTAAAGATTCTCTCCCTCTTAAAGGTAAAAACGCTTATCATTGTTCATAAAGGCTTTCTTTTAGATCAATGGGTCGAGAGAATTCAACAATTCCTACCTAATGCACGGGTCGGACGAATTCAGGGCCAAATTATTGACATTGAAGATAAAGATATTGTTATTGGTATGCTACAATCCCTCTCCATGAAAGAATATCCCGAATCTCTATTTGATGAGTTTGGTCTACTGATTGTAGATGAAGTTCATCATATTGCGGCCGAAGTATTTGTCCGCTCGCTATTTACAGTGGTAACAAAATATACCTTGGGGCTTAGCGCAACTATGAACCGCAAAGATGGTCTATCTAATGTATTTAAAATGTTTCTAGGTCCAGTAATTTATAAAGAAAAAGCCGAAAAGAATGAATCGGTCATGGTAGACATTCGAACCTTTCATACAGCAGACCCCGAATTTAATAACGTTATTTACGATTATAAAGGTAATACTGCGTATGCACCAATGATGTCAAAATTGTGTACCTTTAGTTTCCGGAGCGAGTTTATCATACAGTTAGTTAAAGAAACACTGGAAAAGAACCCCAATCAACACATTATGATTCTGGGACATTATAAGATGCTACTTACCTATTTATATAAAGGGATAGAATTTAGAGGACTGGGTAGCGTGGGATATTATGTTGGCGGAATGAAAAAGGAAGCATTAAAGGAGAGTGAGGGTAAAAAAATAATAATTGCTACTTATTCCATGGCAGCAGAGGCTTTAGATATTAAGACGCTTACTACATTGATTATGGCCACTCCTAAAACGGATGTAGAACAATCCATTGGTAGAATTTTGAGGGCGAAACATAGTCAACCATTAGTAATCGATGTGGTAGATGTGCATACAGTGTTTCAACGACAGGCGGCTAAGAGGGTCACGTATTATAAGAAGCAAGGATATCAGATAGTAAAGGATGGCGAGGTGATAAAGAGTAAAAAAAAGGGATGCGCAAAACAGTTTGGTGGTAAATGCGTGTTAAAACTCTAAGAGCATTTCTTGTATGCAAAGAAAGGAGTCGGATTGGCTAAAGCAGAGAGACCCGGATCTAATACGCCGCCTAGAGAGTATCCAGAAGAACGAGGGGTGTTGTTTTGGAATTGATCCCATCCACCGCCTCTCATTTTACGGGATTTGCGCCGTCTTGTACGTCGTCGTTTGCTGCGACGACGATTCATGGAGTGCGCGCGTTTACGATAAGATTTACGAGCTTTGCTACCTTTGGTATAACGCATAGAGCGCCGTTTGTATTTTCGGAGAGAAGCCATTATACTATTAGTTTAGATTATTATATTATTTGATGAATATCCTTTACTTCTTTAGTTAACCGCTCTAATTGGGCTTGTACGGACTTTAATTCCTTATTTATATGTGATTTATGTTCTATTAATATTGGTTCTAGTTTGTTTAAATGAGAAAAAACATTATTAAAGGCGACAATTAAGGCTTCATCTTCTTTTAACCGATGTTTAAAATGTATTTTGTATTCATCAAGTACATCTGCTAAATATTCGTTCGTATTAAAATCTATACATAATTGCTGGTATTTTTGGATAGACATTCTCTTATATATATATAGAAGATATATTTATAATAAAAACATATCATCCGTTTTATCGTTTAACCTGCGTTCAAACCATTGATCGTAAGATTCTATACGTGATTTATTTGTTGAGGGATTGATAGGTATACGAGGGGATGAAGGAGGAGGAGGAGAAAGGATTGTATCGGATGATGATATAGGGGTTGTAAGCTTATGCGGGTTATATGGTGTTTGGGACCATGATATCAATGGAACATTGGACATATTCGGGTCATGCCAACAGTTAGAAGACATTTTAGGAAAATGCTTGATGGCTTTGGACATTTGTGAAGTAATAGGACGAAACATGGTGTGTATAGTATGAATAGTATTATACTATTCATTTCAATTTTTAGAAAAATAGTATGTTCAATAAATATAAAAATATCGGTTTATACTAATTAGTATGTCAAAGACGTGTTTGGAACCCCTTCTGGCTGAAAATGAGAATCGGTATGTAATGTTTCCCATTGAGGACAAAGCAATCTGGTCGATGTATAAAAAATCGGTAGATTGTTTTTGGAGGGCAGAAGAGATAGATCTCTCTAAAGATTTATCTTCATGGAAAACACTTACCTCTGAAGAGCAGCATTTTATAAAAGTTATATTGGCTTTTTTTGCTGCTTCCGATGGTATTGTAGTTGAGAATCTTGGCATGCGTTTCATGTCAGAAATACAATTATCAGAGGCTCGTGCCTTTTATGGGTTCCAAATTGCAATGGAGAATATACATTCGGAGGTATATAGTCTATTGATAGATACGTATGTAAAAAAACCACAAGAAAAACTACAATTATTCCAGGCATTAAACCATTTCCCGTGTATTAAAAAGAAGGCGGATTGGTCAATTAAGTGGATCAATGATAAGCGGTCTTCTTTTGCTACGCGTCTTGTTGCTTTTGCGTGTGTAGAAGGTATCTTCTTTTCGGGTGCCTTTTGCTCTATTTTCTGGTTAAAGAAGCGGGGGTTAATGCCTGGATTATGTTTTTCAAATGAGTTAATTAGTCGTGACGAGGCGTTGCACACGGAGTTCGCGGTGCTATTATATTCGAAGTTGAAAAAGAAGATGCGTAAAGATAAATTAACCGAGATGATACGTGAGGCGGTGGAAATAGAGAAGGAGTTTATTATATCGGCGCTGCCGTGTAGGTTGATTGGTATGAATAGTGTATTAATGAGTCAATATATAGAATTTGTGGCGGATAGACTGCTAGTGCAGTTAGGAGGAGAGAAGATATTTGATGTAGCATGTCCGTTTGATTGGATGGAATTGATTAGCGTGGAGGGAAAGACGAATTTCTTTGAGAAGCGTGTGGGGGAGTATGCGTTGGCGAATAAAGAGAAGACGGAGGATATATTTGATATGGAGGCGTCGTTTTAAACTCATATATAGGAGGCTTAAGATTGCATATATTTATTATCTGAAGTCATCCAACTGCCTGATATACAAGTACGTGACATATCATAAAATCCACCAGATAATTCGGGATAATGCGGCCACTCACAAGAAGATCCGCCTTTCCATATACACATTTTTGTCACTAAAGCAGGAAGATCAATAGCCTCTACCTTGTTAGAGGAGGAATCGTTCAAGATTTGTCCGTTGTGTGCTGCACTGACGTTGTCTAGGACTAATATTGCACGTTCTTCTATTTCAAAGTTGTTAGTTGTGATACTCACTTTATCATTAGACCTGTAACTGTACCCCTTGTTAACATAGTTGGCGGCAGAAATAGATCCATTCTTATATATTTTAGTTACATGCACCGTTAGACCTGATCCATCACTATTAATATTTACGGTTGGATAGAAACCCGTTATATAATTTAATCCACTGTCTTCCGTATTTGTGACCGATACCTTATATGTTCCTACTATTCCTATTTTATTTATTGTACTAACCGTATATGTTCCCAATTTATCTTCACTACTATCTTCACTACTATCTCCCATAATATCACACTTATCATAGACTTCGTATCCAGTACCCTGCGTTAATATTTTTAAGGTAACATTCCCTCCACTATCTTGTAGCACCTTATAGGTTGCGGGGGTACCAGACCAACCGTTATATTGGGGTACTAGTTTCCCCGTGGTATTGACGGATGGGGGGGGGTCATTGAATGTGGCAGAACCTTCGATTA
>Ga0233412_10001687_pt1 | contig 11186 bp, 10 predicted proteins | sample Na_anoxic_4_MG_FD_180667 | JGI IMG/M metagenome (GOLD analysis project Ga0233412, IMG submission 180667) | Seawater microbial communities from Saanich Inlet, British Columbia, Canada - Na_anoxic_4_MG | ecosystem: Environmental > Aquatic > Marine > Inlet | place: Canada: British Columbia... | reverse complement strand
GATTGTTTTAAAAGTCGTGATCGCCGCACTTATATTCTGCGTCTCCAGCATTGCCATCCCCCATTCCTGGGCCAAGTATACCAGCGACAGCATCCTGCCTGCTGCCTATCCGGTTCTAGTTCTGTGCAGATATATCGCAACACCGGTTCTTTATCTTCTTGAGCTGCACGACAGGTTCGTTCGTCGTATGGCAGGTGTTCACGATGCTCCGCCGGATCAGGCACAGGAAGAAAAGCAGGAAGAACTGCTAAGCGTTGTCGAGCAGGGCAAGATCGAGGGTGTTGTTGACGAAGAAGAAATGGAGATGATCGAAAACGTTCTCGAACTAAGCGATACGACCGCTGAGGAGATAATGACCCCGCGAACGGATATGATCGGAGTAGATGCCGAGCAGGATCTCGAATCGCTTGTCGAAACCATCAGCCAGGCCGGCCATTCGCGCATACCCGTCTATGAGAAAACCATAGACAATATCATCGGTCTTATCTACGCAAAGGACCTGCTCGCCGAGATAGGCAAAAACCCAAAAGAATATAAGATACGCGAAAAAATGCGGCAGGCATATTTTGTTCCCGAATCAAAACCTCTGCGTGTTCTTCTGCATGAGTTCCAGAATCAAAAACTGCACATCGCTGTGGTTCTCGATGAGTACGGCGGAACTGCCGGTATTGTTACTATCGAGGATATTCTCGAAGAGCTTGTCGGTGAGATAGTCGACGAATACGAGGAAACTCCGCCAGAGGCGATCCGCAGGATCGATGACAATACCATCGAGCTGGATTCGCGTGTGTATATAGACGATCTTAACGAGGATTTCGAGTTGGAGCTTCCTGAGGACGAGGACTACGATACCGTTGGCGGTTTTGTGTTTGCGCATCTGGGGTATATCCCCAAGACGGACAAAACTTTCGAGTATGAGAATATCAAATTCAAGATCATCTCCGCCGAAGCCAGAAGGATAAACCGGATCAGGATAACAATGCCGCCTTCCGGTAATGGATCGCAAGAGTAATACCAATGGTATTTATTAGTTTCGCGTTGGAAAACGATAAGTTATTGTCAGCAAAAGTTTAACCCACGCATAAACGCTTAGTTTTTATGCAGAAGAGTAACGCCATGTCAACTTCAACCAAAGACACCGCAGTATGTATTCGGACCGTTGACTATTCTGATACATCTCAGATAGTGACGTTGTTTACGGCGGCCAGCGGTAAGATCTCGGCTATCGCCAAGGGTTCAAAGCGGAAGAAATCTTCATTTGGCGGCCCGGTCGAGCTTTTCTCGTACGGGCAGATCATTTTTATCCCATCGGCGTCCGGCCAGTTGGCTACGCTTGCCGAGTTCCACCAGCAGCCTGTGTTTATGCCGCTTCGGCGAAACCTTTATGCGATTAACTGTGCGATGTTCGCCGCCGAATTGATCGGATCGTTCACAGAGCAGCACGATCCGCATCCGGTTCTTTTCGATGCATTCGTGGATTTTATACGTGACGTTCAAGATGCCGGCGCCGATGACAAGGCCCTTGCTTTTTTGATACTGTTTCAGCTTACGCTGCTTAGCGATATCGGCACAAAACCGGTTCTTGCGATGTGCGCGAATTGTTCTGCGCCTTTTAGTGAGAAGTGGTTCAAAACATATTTCAGCAGTTCTGCCAACGGGCTTATCTGCGGTGATTGCGAACAGGCCTTTACCGACAAGCTTAACCTTTCGCCGCAGGCGGCGGGGGTGTTGTCAGATTTGAAACAGATACAAAATGCGGAAATGGTTACGCTGAAGCTGATCGAAAAGACGTTGGTTTATCATTTTACGGAATTGCTCCACAAACCCCCAAGAATGGCAAAGTACTTTCTGTAAGATGTTTATGATTGCAGAGCTATCGCTTTCGGGTATAATGACAGCATATGAGAAAAGTCGTTGATATAAATTATCTCCAGAAACCTGAATTAGAGGATTATCTTGCAAAAAGCAAAGGCAACTTCATTGTCATTACTGAACCTGCTTCTATGGAAATGTATAAATCCAATGCATTGAAGAACCTCATTTGCAAACTTGAAATCATCTCTCGATATCCTAATCAGGTGATTGTGCTAAAAGGGACGCAAGAATTAGTTAGCCTTACTCTTACTGCCAACAAAATACCATACATCCTCATCGATCACAGATCAACATTCGATTTTTCTACTTTCTGCGCTAAAACTAAAGCTGCTTACGAAGGTAATGAATTGTGGGCACACGAAGTCTCATTAAAATCGTCTTATGCTCATCAATATCTCGAAAGGCGAATGCATTCTCATCAGGGCATCGTTGATGGAATTAGGGGAACTGCCAAATCATATGATCCTTCTCATTTGAGGGCACTTAGAAGTGGCAAAAAGTTGCCTGAGGACTTTAAGGATTGTATAACAAAGAACATTAGAGAGCTTACTAAGTTACTCTTTGAGGGACATCCCGATGTTAAAACTCTACCAAAGTTTGATTTGTTAAAAAACTCTTATGTTTTTCGTTTTTCGGTATGTGTATCTTTCTTGTCATTAAGATGGATAAAGGATGGAGGTATCGATCAAGTCTCCCCGGAAAAACTACGTAATGATACTGTTGACATGATCTATGCCACCTATGCAACATACTTTGATGGCTTATTATCAATGGATAAAAAAATGAACGAAATATACAGTCAATCCTTGAATTATCTTCGCTATTTTGATTCGTGCGACAAGTGAAATGCGGGATTACGATCTTTGAACAGCCTTTTCTCTCCGTGAAATCCGTGGTTAAAAACAACCTTTTGGTCCGGCCTAGGGCTGGAATGTCTTTGCGTTCAGCCCTTGATCCTGTGATCCTGTCTAGGAAACGGTTGTCTTTCTCCTTTGCGGGGTTGCTTTGGTTTGGATTACGCGTTGCATGGCTTATTTGATGCGTACAATGCCTCTCTTGACGTGTTAAATGCCTCATTCGATGCTTCAAACACGGCATTCGACGCTTCAAACACGGCATTCGACACTTCAAATGCCTCATTCGATGCGTCGAATACGGTTAAGGTTGTTTTATGATTCGTTGTCGAACAATCCGCTTTGTGGGGATGTCCCCTTATACGGCATGCCGAGGTGCTCGCATGCTGATTGTGTTACTTCTCTGCCGCGTTTTGTTCTTCGCACGAATCCGATCTGCAGCAGATAGGGTTCCACGACATCTTCGAGTGTATCGCGTTCCTCTCCCAGAGTTGCCGCTATCGCTTCGATACCTGCAGGGCCGCCGTCGTATACTCTTATCAAAGCCCGCAGGAAAGACCGGTCAAGTTCATCAAGCCCAAGTTCGTCGATCTGTTCCATCTTCAACGCAAGTTCAACGATCTCGGTGGTGAGTTTGCCCTCGCCTTTGACCTGTGCATAGTCGCGCACCCGTTTTAAAAGTCGGTTGGCAACCCTCGGTGTCCCGCGCGACCGTGATGCGATCAGCCCGAGCGAACTGTCAATGCATTCAAGGGCGAGCAGTTTTGCCGAACGTACCAAAATTTCTTTAAGTTCCTCTTGACTGTAAAATTCCAGATGCAGCATTATTCCGAACCGTCCGCGAAGCGGGGCACTGAGCAGACCTGCGCGGGTGGTCGCCCCTACCAGCGTAAACCGCTGCAGCGGGAAATTGATCGTCTTGGCATGCATCCCGCTGTCGACGGTAAAGTCAACTTTGAAATCTTCCATCGCCGGATAGATAAATTCTTCGACAGGTGCACTAAGCCTGTGTACCTCGTCGATAAACATCACATCGCCTTCGCTGACATTGGTCAGCAGCCCCATCACGTCACCCTGTTTATTGAGTGCAGGCCCCGATGTTACACGGACAGCCGCGTTCATTTCGTTAGCGATCACATGGGCGAGCGTGGTTTTACCCAGTCCGGGCGGGCCGTAGAAAAGTATATGCTCCAACGGTTCGCCGCGTTGTTTTGCCGCTTGAATAGCGATAGAGAGCTTTTCCTTGATGTTCGTCTGCCCGATGCACTCATCGAGATATTGCGGACGCAGCGCGAAGTTAAAGTTATCCTCCCGCTCGCCCCGCGAATCCGAACTTAATACTCTATCTATCGCCATAATATTGTCAGACCTCTATTCCCTGTTTGATTCTGTACGCCAGAGGCACAAGTTCCTCTGCACTTTGTATGTCCGGATGTTTTCTGCACGCAAGCTGGATCAGTTCCATCGATTCGTTTCTCTTTTCGCCCCATGCCACAAGTATCTCCAAGGCTTCGAGCTGGAACGTATTGAGTTTGCCGCTTGCTGCCGAGCTTACGCTTATTTCACCGGTGGCGAAGTCTTCGACCTTGCCTTTAAGCTCAGCGATGATAAGCTGTGCGAGCCGTTTGCCCACCGCTGGCAAGGTGATTAGCATTTTTTCATCGCCTGCTTCGATTGCGTTTGCGATCGTGGCGATCGGAAGAGTAAGTGATTTCAGACCCTTCTTGATGCCAAGCCCTTTGACGGAGGTATATTTTGTAAAGAAATCCTTGTCTGTCGGGCTTAAGAATCCAACCATTCGAGGGGTCATATTCCCCTTGCCCGGCGTACCTTCCAGGTATTCCATTGTGCACAATTCGATGTCAGTGCCGATCTTACCGCCAAGCTCGCTTACCGCATACCCGCCCAGCATAACTTCGTAAGTAACCTGTCCGACCTTGACAAGTCCGCTGGCCTTTGAAAGCTCAATAAGTTGTCCTTCGATTTTCGCTATCATAATTGCCTGTTAAAACTTCCTTTATTCATTGTGCGAATAGAACCAGAAAACTATTCAGGGAAAATTAGGGCAGGCAGTTTCTGCCCTTTTTTTCCGTTACGATTAGAACAACTATTCGCTCGCCCAGTCACCGCAGGCTTGGCCTGCTTCGTTTGAGCAGCAAAGGGCTACTGCTATCGCATCCGCAACATCGTTCGGCTCGGGTACATCGGCCAGCCCTAAGAGCGTTTGTATTGACCGTTGCATCTGTACCTTGCTTGCTCTGCCGTTGCCAGTGAGCGATTTTTTTATTCGCGTTGCTGCAAAGTCTTTTACCTCGGCGCCGGACCTGGCCGCTTCGAGCAGTATAACACCTCGAGCGTGTCCCATCAATATCGCAGTTCTCGGATGTTTGTAATGAGCGTACAATTGCTCGACTGCCACAACCTCGGGTTTGTGGTTGTCCAATATACACGACAGGTCGGTTGCTATCTGGTTGAGCCTTGTTTCCAATCCAGCATCGCCGTCGGTTCTGAATACACCGGCTTCGACAAGCTCAAAGCTGCCGATACCGGCATTGATAACCGCATACCCGCAAACCTGCAAACCCGGATCGATACCGAGTATTATCATTTAAGCATCCTTACTTTTATCCTGTACTCATGGCCGGGCATGTCTTCGATGACGTAACCCTTTTCGGTCACTTCGTCGCGGATGGCGTCGGCTCTTGCCCAGTCCTTATTCAATTTCGCCTGCTTACGTTCTTGGGCCAGGTTCATGATCTCGACGGGTATCTCGTCTGCTTTTTCTTCTTCGAGCACGCCGAGTACCGAATCGATCTTGCCGATAGCTTCGAGAATAATTCTAGCCTCGCTGGCAGTGGCGTCCGAAAGTTTGTTGGCTTCTTTGACGAGCTCGAACACCGCAGCCAGTGCCTTTGACATATTAAGGTCGTCGCTCAAAGCTTCGTCAAAGCCGCCAATGGCCTTTGTTGCTAACGCCTTGACTTCATCGCGTACCGTATCGCTATCGCCGGAGACCTTTTCATTCAGCATTGACACGCATCGGCTGATCTTGTCTATCGCCTGTTCGGCGGCCTTTAGGCCATCGAATGTAAAATTGTAATTCTGCCTGTAATGCGATGAGATAAGCGCGTACCTTATCGCATTTTTTTTAAAGCCCTTATCGACAAGCTCCTGTATCGTATACAGGTTGCCCTTTGATTTGGACATTTTCTCTCCGTCGAACAGCAGGAACCTGCCGTGCATCCAGTACTTAACCCATTTTTTGCCGGAAGCGCCTTCGGATTGAGCGATCTCGCATTCATGGTGCGGGAAGATATTGTCCTCGCCGCCGGTATGGAAATCGAATTGCTCGCCCAGATATTTCGTGCTCATCGCCGAGCATTCTATATGCCATCCGGGAAAACCTTTACCCCACGGGCTGTCCCATTGCTGTATATGTTTCGGATCGTGTTTCCACAATGCAAAGTCCTGCGGATTTTTCTTTTCGTCGTTGACCTCGATCCTGGCACCTGCATTGAGATCGTCAAGCGTATTGCCTGACAGTTTGCCGTAATCGGCGAATTTAGTCACATCGTAATAAACATTGTGCCCGACGACATAGGCTAATCCCTTCTCGACAAGCGTTTCGACCATCTCGATCATCTCGTCGATGTGCTCGGTCGCCCTTGGGTATTCGTCGGCAGGTTTGATATTCAGCATTTCGCTGGCAGCCATGAATGAATCGATATAAAACTTTGCTATTTCCAGCGGGTCCTTCTTTTCTTTACGCGCTGCTTCTTCGAGCTTGTCGGCTCCTTCGTCAGCGTCATCCAAAAGGTGACCGACGTCGGTGATGTTCATAACATGGTTGACAGAAAAGCCCTTAAACTCCAAAAAACGTTTCAGCACGTCGGCCATCAGGAACGAACGGAAGTTGCCGATATGCGGATGCGAATAGACCGTCGGCCCGCAGCTATAGAGTTTGACTTTTCCGGACTCTAGCGGTTCGAATGCTTCAACGCTTTTTGAAAACGTATTATAAAAACGAATTTCACTCATTGCATTTTCTCTATAATGTTCTTCTTGTTCTTTTTCTGAGTAGGGCGATCGCTGTACAACTAATCGCAAGTCCCTGACCGATCTCGCCGAGTCCTTCGTTGGTTTTGGCCTTAATGTTGACATTCAAAAAATCTATCGCAAGCAGGCTCGCGATACACCGTTTCATCTGTCCTTTGTGTGGCCCGAGTTTTGGTTCTTCGGCGTTTACTGTTAGATCTACATTAACGATCTGCCAGCCCTTGCCTTCGAGGCCTTCCCTCACCATAAGCGTAAGTTCCTTGCTGTCGGCGTCTTTCCATTTTTCGTCCGTATCCGGAAACAATGTTCCGATGTCGCCGAGTCCCGCTGCACCGAGTATCGCGTCCATCACCGCGTGCAGGACAACATCAGCATCGCTGTGCCCGAGCAGTCCGCGAGTAAACGGAATCTCAACGCCGCCCAGCATCAGCTTGCGATTCTCGACGAGTCGGTGAATATCCGTACCGATGCCCGTTCGATATTCGTATTGAATATCATTGCTCACAGTACGCCTTTCGTGCTCGGTACCTCGGTGCCGGTGATCTTTATCGCCGCAGCGACCGCCTGACCGAACGCCTTGAAGATGGCTTCGGCGATATGGTGGCTGTTCGAACCGTAGGGCACGTTGACGTGCAAGTTGAACTTGCCGAAATTGGAAAGGCTTCGCAAAAATTCCTCAATGCATTCGACATCGAAATCGCCGATTTTTTCAGTCTGGTAATCGGCGTTATAAACACAGAACGCTCTTCCGGAAAGGTCCAGCGAAACATTCGCAAGAGTATCTTCCATCGGCACGGAACTGCTGCCGTAGCGGGCGATGCCCGCTTTATCGCTGATTGCCTCGCATAGACAGTTGCCTATCGCGATACCGACATCTTCGACAGTGTGATGTGCGTCCACTTCAAGATCGCCTTTGGCCTTTACCGTCAGATCGATCCGGCTGTGCTTGCTCAGGTGAGCCAGCATGTGGTCGAGAAACCCGACACCGGTATCGATATCATATTTGCCCTGACCGTCAAGATTCATCTTAACGATTATATCAGTTTCGGTAGTTTTACGTTCTATTTTTGCGGTCCTGTTTTCCATGAGTATTTCCTTTTAAAGGATGTTTTTTAGTTCTGCGATGAGCTTGTCATTCTGTTCTTTTGTACCAACGGTTATCCTGAGTTTATCTGAAAGCCCGTCCAGATTAAAATAACGCACGTAAATATTCTGCTCTGCAAGCTTTTCATATATTTGGGCCGCATCGCAATCGATGCATTTTGCCAGTACGAAATTACTTTGGCTGTCCGGCACTTCCATGGCGAGTCGTCTTAGGCTATCGGTAAGCCGGGTTCTTTCAGAAATTACCTTATTGACGCTTGCTTTAAAGTAATCCTGATCTTTCATCGCCGCGGTCGCTGCTGCTATTGATATCGAGTCAACATTGTAAGAGTCTTTAACTTTTCTTAGCCCTTCGATGATCGGTTTCGGTGCGATGCCGAACCCGAACCTCAAACCGCACAGCGAATACCCTTTGCTCATCGAGCGAAGTATTATTACGTTTTCGCATTTGTCGATAAGTCCAAGGCAGTTATCCTGTGCATAGTCAATGTATGCCTCGTCGACAAGCACGATGCTTTTGCTCTTGAGTTTGTCCGCCAGTTTTTTTATTTCATCCGGGCTGACAAAGGATCCGGTCGGTGCGTTCGGATTGCATACGATGGTAAGCGACGCGCCGGTATCGGCCAGTTCGTCAGGCAGCGAGCCATCTTTGCCGAATGGTATCTCGATAGCCGGCGGGCAATCTTGTATGTCGCTAAGTACCGTATACAGCGAATATGTCGGCACCGGATAAGCGATAGGGCGGTTCGTGTCGCAGAATGAACGTATCACTATCGTCAGCAGATCGTCGCCGCCATTGGTGCAGATAATATTGTCAGCATCGACGCCGAGAACTTCGGCGGCGGCATCCCGGAACGTATCGCCGAGGAACGGACAGGGGTACTTTCGCAGACTTTCGGCGCTTACGCTCGCTATCGCCTCGGCAACTTTGGGCGATGGCGGATACGGATTTTCATTGGTGTTCAGCTTAACGACATCTGCCGAATCAGGCTGAAACCCAGGCGTATACCCTGCCAGTTTATCGATATTTTCGCGAAAATAGCTCATAATTACATCCAATATAGACTCACCCACTAATTATATGCGATTTTCGTCTCTTAGCAATTAAATTGTGTGGATAAGAATCAGAAAAACCGTTTCGCTCAAATCTAACTGCATATCAGGCTTTCGCTGCGGAACTGGCCTTATCTTTTACAATAAATTTGTGTGAATGAGAATCACAAAGATATTCAGGGAAAATTGGGGCAGGCTGTATCTGCCCTTTTTTTCCGTCACGATTAGACTAACTGTAATTTCGCCCATTCGCTGCGGGCCAGGCCCGCTACTTTTTGCTTTTAAGCAGATGCATGATCCCACCTTTGAGCGTGCCGGCCTTGATGATCTCAGTTTGGCCCACAGCAGGCGGTGTGTAGGATTCATATTGGCCGTATCCCCATTTGAGCCATCGAAAGGATTCGTCCTCAAGCGGTTTGTCAAATCTGAATACCGCCTCGGCAGGGCGATTGTCATCCGTAAGTTCGGTGACTTCGACCTCCATACCGGTCAGGTGAACTTTCTGGCCGAGTTCCATCTGGCAGTTATTGCCTCTGAAAAGACGGTCAAGTGTAAATGCCATATACCCTTCGGCAGGGCGGATGGAAAGGCTGTTTTTATCGACTCTGGTAATTTCGGTTGGTCCGTAAAAGCTTGAACAAAGAGCCCTTGTAAGCTTGGGCCTGTTTTTATAACTCAGGTCGAACATATACGGCGATGCCAGTGCCAAAAAAGCCGTCGGCGGATTGACGACTACCAGGTCCTGATTAACTATTTTTTCATCTTCGATAGGCGGTACGAATATCTTTTCAGTAAGCTTAGGTGGACCTAATGGATACATAGTTTTAACTGTCAACGCGCCGGGGGATAAAAAGATATTTGAAAACAAAAACAGAACAGCCGCAACGATGCTTATTACTCTTAATGCTCGCTTGGATTTGTAAACGTCTTTATTGCTGAAAACACAAACGATGAATTGTCCCAGCAGCCCCATTGCCCCGATGCTTACGAATACCAGCATCCTGTCACAGGGAAAAGTTGCGCAGCATGGCAGAACAGACAGAAGCATTCCGCAGGCCCAGAACCTTGCGATCTTATCTTTTCTGATTACGGGAATAAACATTGCCGCTAATATTATCAGCAAAAATAATTCTATGACTACTAGATGCGATAAAGCTTTTGCACTTAACATTATCGCGATATCTGAGGCTATCCCGACCAGTTGTGCCGTCAGCAGTAAAATTGCTTTGTGCCACATTTCAGAGACAAACAGCAACGGCTGCCTTACAGGGTCGACATATAGGCCGACATTGACAATGCCGTATCCGAGCAAACTCCATGCGATACGCCAGATGATTACGACTGTTGCGTATGGAGCGAGATTGTAAAGTTTTTGACGCCAGTTGCTCGATTCCAGAAAAACAACATATGCAAACAAATAGGCACATGTCGCAATGCCAGCCTCTGCAGAGAGTAAGCTCGCCGCCAAAGACACTGTAGCGATGATTTTCCATTTTAACTGTTTGTGTTTGTACCAATTGTCATGTGCGATTAGAGTCAGCATTCCGAAGAAGCAGGCTAACAACGCGTTTCGGTTTGAGATAAATCCGACCGGTGTTCCGTGTGTATCATCGAGTACCCACATAAGTGCCGCAAGTCCGGCAGCGATCGTTAATCCCGTTATACGTCGATAATAGACAGCAACCAATACCGCTGCGGCTGCATACCACAGAATGCTGTGCAGATGCATCACCATCGGATCGCCGGAGAAGATAATATAATCGAGCCAGTGTGTGATTGCGGTCAGTGGACGCCAGAATCCCGCCTTTATATTCGCATCGACCCACCACGGCAGGCCATGATCCATGAGCATGCTTGTTGTTTCCGGATCGCCATCGAAAAAATTAAACATATCGAGAGGTGATTTGATGATGTTGTACGGATTGTCCGGATGATGCATCAGGTTTTTCAAGTGAAAATCATCCATGATAAGGCCTGAATTTATTGACGGAAGTGTGAAGATGACAGCTAATAAAAAGATGATAATAAGGGAATTCGGGCTGGTCAATAAACTCGTAGAGAGTTTTTTGATTTTACTATTTGAGGGGTTTTCATTCGTCAAAAGCTGCATACGTAATCCTCGTACGTGAAAACCGCCAAACAGTTCGGGTAAAACATGAAAAACCGGGGACTTTCGGCATGACTAACTGTATTCTCGCCCTTTCGCATTGGGCCTAGCCATACCTTCTTACGATAATTTATGCC
>Ga0233412_10001686_pt1 | contig 11188 bp, 14 predicted proteins | sample Na_anoxic_4_MG_FD_180667 | JGI IMG/M metagenome (GOLD analysis project Ga0233412, IMG submission 180667) | Seawater microbial communities from Saanich Inlet, British Columbia, Canada - Na_anoxic_4_MG | ecosystem: Environmental > Aquatic > Marine > Inlet | place: Canada: British Columbia... | reverse complement strand
AGCTGACGAAGGGAAGCTATACCCTGAATTTATAGGAGTATCTGAGGACTGGCAAGAGAACTACGTACAAGGTCTTAACGTGGTAGACTATCCTATATATCCAAACTTTGAGAATATTAACGGGGCTATGCGTTCTATCGTACACTTTAAGATAGACGCACCTAACTTATATTATTGGGGTCGTCCTGAGTGGATAGGCGCTAAGATATGGGGAGAGTTAGAGTACAGGATAGCTAAATGGAATCAAGCTAAGTTCGAAAACGGCTTTACACCTTCCGCTATTGTCTCCTTATTTGGTATGACCAACAGCGAAGAAGCTAGCCAAGTAGTAGACGCTATGAAAAGCTGTTTTACAGGCACAGGCAATAATGCAAAGATGTTTATTCAAGCGCTTAGAGACGAGACCTACAAAGCAGACGTACAGATACTAAACAACCAAAACGAAGGAGAGTTTGAGCTATTATCTAAGCTCGTTACGGATAAGATAGTAACAGCGTTTGGCGCTCATCCATCGCTTACAGGTATCGCTACGGCAGGACAGTTAGGCAGTAACCAACAAATAAGAAGTGAGTTTGATATTTTCTTCAATGGTAATATTAGACCTATGCAACGTAGGATAATGTCTAAGCTTAACAAGGTATTATCTACCATATCGGAGGTTAAAGGTGAGGCGTGGAAGGATTTAGCACTAGACCTAAAGAAAACGTCTATAGTAAGCTTTGCAGGCGATTTAGACATAATGCAAGTACTCACGACTGACGAGATGAGAGAGGAACTAGGGAAAGATCCATTAAATAACGACATAATAGCTGAATAATGAATACACTTATACAAGCGCAGGAGGTTGTTAATGATGGTATTTTTAGACCTGCTCCATTAACTACTCAATTCGACCCTAACTTAGTTAGCCCGTTTATAGGTCTAGCTGAGGAAAAGAACGTAATTAGGTTGCTAGGTCAGGCGCTATATGATGACATGATAGCAGAACAGAACCCTAATCTATCCAACTATAACCCCAATGCAGGGGCTTTAGTACAAAAGTTTCCAACTAATGCAAATTACGAAACGCTTTGGACTAGATTACTGTTAAGATATGAGGGCTTAGTAGTTTATCAATACTCTCTTCCTTTTATTGGTATGCACACCACGCCACAGGGAATACTACTTAATAACACAGAATATGCAGAGAACGCAGGACTAGAGGGCGTAAAGTTCCTACAGACCACCATACAGAAGCATATAGACGACCTAGAGCCTCTTATAAATGCGTTCTTATGCAACAACAAAGCAGACTACCCACTATTCGACTCAGATAAGATGTGTGACGAATGCTGTAACGATTCTTATAACTATTGCAGTTGTGGATATTCATTAAACTATAATAAGCCATGCCCTAGCTGCAAAAAGGGGCGTAATTCAAGCACTAAAATAATATTTTACTAATGAAGATAGTAAGAAAGGAAAACGGTAATATACTGCTTACAGATTCTAGCGGCAATACAATTAAGCGACTGCCCGACTACGCTGTACTAGAACTAAAGAAAGACACAGAAGGCGAGTTTATAAGGGTCGCATATGGTCACCAAAATAAGCACGACATTTATGTTAGCCAAATCACAGCGACACAGATAGAACCTGATGCAGAGGTTACATTTAACGGAACAGGACAAGACCTACTAAACCTACTTAGTACTTCTTTTTTTTTTGAGGTAAGCGGTGGGGGTTCATTAGAGGAGGTAGTATTCCAAGAACAGGACATAGCAACAGATAGTACGGGAGCAATTTGGTTAACTCGTCACACTTTTAACGGGGAATTAGAGGCAGGTACTTATCAAATTGATAGTTACCAAGAGCTAGAAATACTTAATCTTTCAGGCAGTTGTCGTAATGGGGTAAGAATTGATGGAGTAATAACAACCTTCCAAGTAAAAGGGCAAACTTTCCTATTGAGTCAAGCAAAGCAAATATTGAATAGGTTTATTTATGTTCATAGCGGAGGAACTGTTTTAATTGAGGGTCAATTTAGAAGATTCACTGCGGCAACTTTGGCTCAATGTAATTTTAGCAGCTTAATCATTAAAAAAATCGGATAAATGCCAAGTTATAAAATAGAAAAAGATAATATTTCAAGGTATAAAAACTTTGACAGCTTAGAGCTAGCTCAGTCCTATGCCGACTCCTTAGGCGTTGGATTTGTTGCTAAGCTAGAAAATGTACAAGATTTCCCCCCATTTACTAGAACTCTGTCAGATGATATGGGATTTAGCAAAGATCTCTATGATAGTTTTGTACAAGGTAATAGAGATTTGGGAATAACTACAGCTGAGGCTCAGGAACTAATTACAGTTTTAGGTACTCTTAAGGCATTAGTTGACGCAGGGGCGGTTATTGATATGATGGGGTTTTTGCAGTCATTACCCACGCCTTTAGCTAGAGTTTACACCACAGATAGACGAAACCTAGACGTTTTGAAAATACAAAGTTATATTGATAGCTTGTAAAATATTGTACTAATGAAGATAGTAAGAAAGGAAAACGGTAACGTACTACTAACAGATGATAGCGGTAATACCGTTAAGCGACTGCCTGAGTATGCCGTATTAGAGATGAAGTCAGATAGAGAGGGGGAGTTTATACGTGTGGCATATGGTCACCAAAACAAGCACGATATTTACCCTAAGCAAATCACAGCGACACAGACAGAGCCTAACGCTGAAATGCCATTTAACGGAACAGCGCAGGACTTGCTAAATATTGCTAGTAATGACTTCTTTTTTAATGTAACGCAGGGATTTGTAGATTATAACGATACGTCTAGCATAGGCGGTATATCATTGCCTGCTAATACGTGGGTAGACATTCCTAACGATGGTTTAGGTACATTTACTAATAAGTTATTTTTGCCTCAGGGAGTGACTAACTTAATAGATACATCTACAGGCTATTTAGATTGCAGCCAACTAAAGAACGGTGACGACATAATAATTAGAAATGATTTTATAGTAACGCCTAATGGGAATAGGGCGAACCTGTTTTTTAGATACTCTTTAGGTAGTGGAGCTAGTGCATATACTTTAGAGAAGCGGATGGATAGGTTAGATAGTGGCGCAGGCAATCCGTACCAGTTTAGCCTAATCACTGACTATATATATATGGGCGACGATAATACAAGATTAAACCCTATTAAGATGCAATTATTATTATCTAAAAACGGTACTTTTGTTAATAATGGAAGTGCTATAAAAGCGAGAGTAAGGTAATGATTAAGATTTATAAAAACGATTCAGCAAACGCTATATTTATAGAGGATGACAACGGGGCGCAATTTATTAACAGCATACAGGCTGTAGTATTAGATCCTAACAGCACAAAGTTAAGTATCTATGACAATGTAAAAGGCATTTACTTAGTATACGAGGAAGAACATAGCGAGTTTGTCAATGAGAATGGCGTTCAATGGGGCGCAGATGCTCAGAGTACGTCTAATTCTTTAAACGCTACCTTCATGAATAGCGGAACGCCTACGGGAGATTTGCCGCAAATTACAAGCCCTTTAAGCGTAGATATAGTGGTAGGGTCTACGTTAAACTATGAGCTTACTGCAAGCTTTGGGGTAGGTTATGAGTGGGATTTGTCCAACGTTAGCGGTATTACTACTGTAGAAGGTAATGTACGTAAGTTGATAGGAGGTAGCTCTTTAGCTACAGGATCTTATAATATACCTGTAAAGGCTATTAACTATAACGGTGAAGACTCACAGACATTAGTACTTAATGTTACCTATCCTGCTTTTGCCAATACGATTAGTACAGAATTTAATAATAATCAATGGTTAAGCGGTAACGCAGGTATATTACAAAATGTATTAGGACGTACTAGCAACGGTTCGGGGGCTTCTGATGCGTGGAGTATTAGCCTATATTTTAAAATAGGTACTTATACGGGAGGATCAAAACAAACTATCTTTTATTTTGGATCAGGTGACCATAATAACGGGGGGCATATTTGGGTATATTATAAAGGAAATGAAAAAGCCTTATATTTAGAATATGGAAGCAAGTATAACTATATTAAGTTAAAGTCATCTAATAACTCTTTATCGTCTGGTAATTGGAGTCATTTTCTTTTAACTTATGACGGAGGTACAACAGGCTCAAGTAGTGGAAGTATAAACAATTATTATAGTAGATTTGGAATATTTATAAACGGTGCTTTAATAAGTACTACAAATTCAAATAGTAATTACGGTTGGTCTTCTTCTATAAGTTCAAGTATTTTATATCAAGGCAAAAGAGCAGCAGGAAATGACTACATGAAAAATAGTTGTAAAATTGACGAGCTAGCAATATGGGATAGCGACCAAAGCGCAAATATAGCAACTATTTATAATAGTGGATCACCTAGAGACCTAAGCTTAATTAGCTCCGTTCCTTTGCACTGGTGGAGAATGGGAGACGGTGACACTTACCCCTATTTGCAAGACTCAGGGTCACAGTCTAACCTAATATTTATAATGAATAATATGAGTTCAAGCTCATTTGTTAACGATACCCCTTAACTATGATACCTTATTTTGAAAGGACAGACCTAAGCTCAGGTTACATATATAACGGCACTCCCTTAGCTTCTAGCGATACTTTAATAGTAGCGCAAAGCTATGACGATGCTATAGTAATAAATGACCTGTTAAGCAATGTTAGCCCCTTTCATGATAACGATATTTTATTAGTAGCTAAAGAGTATAAAATACATACATTAAAACAAGATAATACAGCTAACTTAGAGACAGCCTTAGAGTATCCTGTAGGTTCGGGCTGTACTTTTGATATATCGAATAAGAAGATACAAGAGTACTTAGGTCTAAACGACTTAAAAGGTAGTTTTATCTACCCTTATGAATACTTTGGAAATGGTGACAGCTCAGTAGTTTTTACAAGTGCCGCAGATGTTACTAACTTCTTTAATGATGCCTTAACTCAGTTTAATACTATTCAGCAAGGTAGATTTAGGACGTCAGGCGATGCGGTAAAAGCAGTGACGATTACTACTAATTTAACGGACGCATTAAATACTATTGAAAATATAGTATATTAAGATAAAGGTTCTATTCGTGCAGATTTCGCTACCGCATATAGGACAGGGGGAGTTAATAGCTCCCCTTTTTAATATTCAATTATGAGCGCATTTTTAAACATAGTAAAAGAGATAACAGGGGAGGTCTTAATACAAGATGCTATAACTAAATTTGCATTAAAGCAACTAGATAAAGATGCCGCCTTATTTACATCTAATCAATTTAGAGACGGGGGCGTATGGATTATAGATAAGTTTGGCAGTGAGTTTAACGTAGAAACTTCTAATATTTTATCTACTCAGGTACTACCTGCTGCTCCTGTAGCTTTTGTAGGAGACAGTAGAGCGCTTTACGAGCTATTAGAATCAGACTTTTTTTATAACTTAGTCAACCCTCCTACTACACCAATAGGGGGAGTATATGATGAGATATACAATATAGAAGACTATGCACAACAAACTAACAATACAACTACCTATATCAACTCTCTTACCTTTCCTGTAGATCTAAGTATAGGCGAAGCGTATAAGTTTAGCTTCAATTATGCCGTACAGGTAAGCAGAACAAATAGAAGCGGCTTTGTAAGGTGCTATGTAGAATCTCCTACCGCTGTCGAAACGCAGGTAAGTGAGGTGGTTATAGAAGTCAAAGATAATACCAACTATATAAACTTTTCCCCCTTTCGATATATAACAGCTACTGAGGCAGGCGTACATAATGTAAAAATAGACTTTAGATGTGAGCTAACTGCTACTGTAGTAAGAATTAAGGATCAAACAATAGAAGTACTAAAGAAAATATGACATATAAGCCACGCCATAAGTTTGGAATAGTATTATTTTTTATATCGCTGTTTATTTTACTTGCAGTAGCGCCTATAGCGTTTTCCTATGCTATAATAAAGCCTATATTCCAAATCGTAAGCCGCTTATTATACTTTTTAGCGTATAGTATCGACCAACTAGGTAACGTCTTATCTGCTACATTATTTGACGACCTATTTATAAAAGGAAAAGATAAGTATAGGTTTGGTAATCCTGACATTACGATAAGCGGAGTACTAGGAGAGAATAAGCATAGGGGAACATTGACAAGGTTAGGGGTACATTTATGTAGGCTTTTAAACTGGATAGATAAAGACCACGTAGAAAAAGCACGAAAAGAAGAGATTTTTGGAACGAAATTAGATAGATAAATTGGAATACGCTATACACTTACTTATAATTTCATACTCAGCGATAGTATTAGGGTCTGCTACCTTAGTATGGTATATAACCTGTGTTATAGCAGACTGGAGGTATAAGAACTACTACCCTATAAACTATCAAAAGCTAGATAAAAAATATAAAACTCTAAAAAATGAACTACAAAAATACAAAAAAGCATTCGGAGAACTACCTAAGGAGTCCGAAAATAGCTAGATATGTACATTTTGGGTTGCTTTTCAATATCCTTTTATGTATCTTAGTCTTAAACAAAAACTTACCCAATGAAAAAGGATCTAAGATGCAGGCTACCCTATCAGGACTTGAAGGAAAAGGAGATACTACAGACTTTTGTCAATTCATTAAAAGAGAAAATAGAACATTTAGGAGTAAGAGAGTCGTTAAACCAATTGCAGCCGCAATCATTAGAAAGCGAAAGCAAGGTATTAGAAGAAAGTAAGACAGACCTAAAGCTAGGACTAGACGGCACACCTATACACACTATAGAGCAACTTATTGAAGCTTGCAATATAGATACCTCAATTTGGGAGGTAGACCGCTTCCGTACTTCCACATGGACACAGAAAGAAGGAGGAGAGCAATTATACAGCGTTAGAGCGACTTTTAAGCGCACGACTAACCAAACTATACTACAGTTCTTAGACGATCTTAAAAAGGGCTTATATAGCTATAAAGCGCCTACTAAGGTTGTACGTAATTATAAGCCTTTAGACTACTGCGGCATTATCAATATATATGATGCTCACATAGATAAAATGACCGTACTAAGCGAGACAGGCACAGAGAGCGATATTTATAATAATGTCAGTATCTTTGAAAGGCATTTTGATAAGCTTTTAGAATACCTAGAAGCGCCTGAAGCTGTTATCTTTCCTGTAGGTAATGACTTTTTTAACGTCAACGACTCACGAAATACCACTAAAAAAGGAACTCATCAACCTTCCTACCTTCATTTTGTAGATGCTTTTAAAATAGGACTTAACCTTATCCGTAAGTGTATAGACAAAGCCCGACTATTAGCGCCTGTTTACGTTCCTATCATTCAGGGCAACCACGACGAAGACCTAGCAACTTTGTTAGGTGCTGCTTTAGACATTATCTATACCGACTGTTCAGATGTTCATATAGACGATAGCAGAATGCAGCGAAAATATAAGCAGTACGGTAAGAACTTATTTATGTTCGATCATGGCGATAAGGTAAAAGTAGATAGAGTGCCTATGATAATGGCACAGGAACAGCCTACCCAATGGGCTAGCACTAAGTATAGGTATAACTTTAGAGGTCACTGTCATCACTCACAAGAGTATAAGATAACAAGTGTTAAAGAGACCGTAGGCGTAGAGGTGCACCACCTTAGGGCATTATCTCAGCCGTCAGCGTGGAACGTTTCGGCAGGATGGATAGGCGCACAAAAAGCAACTACCGCATATAAAATTACTAGAGATGGTAGACAAGTTGATAAAAAAACCTTATCTTTGTAGTACTCTTTTCTGATATATAGTTTTAGTTTTCGCTCTCCTTTTTTTAAGGGAGGGCGTTTTTTTTGCCCTAAAGTTTGGTAGATTAAAAACTTTGTATTACCTTGCATACATCGAAGGAAACAACTACTAATAAATTAAAAACAAAAACTAATACTATGACTACTAAAAAGCATCTTTACAACTTAGCGCAGGAACTTACTAACGTAGCTGAACACTTAGAAGGAGTCGAGGCACTACTATCAGAAACGCAAAGAGTGAAAGACCTACAAGCTAAAGCGCTTATTTTTGCTATGGGAGAGCTTGACATGACGTTTAGCGAGATGCTAGACGCTGCTGCACTCAGAGAAAAGGCAGCCCTATTCACAGACGAGGAAGACGTACTACCTACCCCCTCTGAAATGCAGGAACTTAACGACAACGATAGTACAGCCTTAACAGACGATCAAACGCAGCACTATTACGCTTCATCTACTTTCCACAGCCATTATAACAATTCTATTGACCCTGAAAACTGCTAAACATGAAAGCTATATTAAAAGACTTGCTTACGGTTAAAGAATTATACCTTCTCAAAATTAGGAATATTGAAGAATCTACCTTAATACAAGATTTGACAGTGAAAGACCTATTCAACCTAATGTTTATACTTGACGAGAATAATAGATTTAATAAAAAATCAAGTATACAGTCTGTAGTAATTCAGACTTTAACAGAACGAGCACTATTAGCTCAAAAACCTATATTCTAATGAAACTTATAACCTATCTATTTATCAGCATCGCAGCTACAGCACTTATATACGTGCTGTTTGCTGCCTCTATTGACCTCTCAGACGTTAGAGAGTGGAATAATACCGCTAAGGGGTTCTTCCTTCTCGTAGTCGCTCTCGTAGATCTATTTTTAATTAACACATACGCCAAAAATCAGAAATAAATGAAAGAACTAACAAAAGCAGTCATATCCGTAATGCAGGAAGTCAGCTACCTAGCTAAAGACGACACAGTAGGAAGCGGTTACAGTGCATATAAAGCGATAACAGACGAAAAAGTCCGCAAGGTTCTAAGAGAATCAATGTCTAAAAATGGACTCGTACTTTTTCAAGAGAGCATAGAGTATTCAGAGCGAGTTGATCGGTGGGAAATAGTATATAATGGTCAACCTAAACAGAAGCAGCAAATTAAAGTAACTGCAAAAGTTACATATAGGCTAGTTCATGCCGAAAGTGGCGAAAGCCAATTTATAGACTCTATTGGTATTGGGGTAGACCCTCAGGATAAAAGCGCAGGAAAGGCTACTACCTACGCTTTAAAGTATGCTCTACTTAATTTATTTTTAATCCCTACAGGTAATGACCCTGACAGAGTACATAGCGATAATATAGAAGTTCCACAGCCTAAAAAGCCTGCTAAGAAGAAAGTAACCTCAGACCAGTACGCCAACCTCTGTGAGTGGATGATGCAAGAGAACAGCAAGCAAAGACAAAAACAAATTTTAGAAAATTATATCCTTACGTCAGATCAAACTAAGGAAATTAAAAGCCTAGCATAATGAAGCAGATAACTAGAAATACTATAAGCATGACCACAAGAACGAAAAGCTTTAACCGCTTCTTTGCTGACCTAAAAAGCGTACAGACAGAACTACCACACAGAAAGCAGGTAGAACTCATTAACCACTATAAAAATACGGGGTGCATTGCATCCCGTAACAAAGTAGTAGAGGCTAACTTACTATTTTGTGCCAAGTGCGCTAAGTCTTACGTACAGAATCACGTACCGACTATGAGCTTTGGAGACCTTATAAGCGTATGTACTGAGGCAATGATAAAAGCTATTGATAAATTTGAACCTTCAATGGGCTATAAGGTCATATCCTATGCTGTAAACTGGATAAAGCAGTACTTAGGTATATATATACAGTCTAAGAGCCGTACAATTAAGCAGCACAGCCATAGCGCAACTGTATACAAGGTTATAAAGCAGATCAAAAACGAGGGTAAAGAGGTAACCGCTGAGAACGTTTTTAATAAAATATCGAAAGGCAATAAGCGTAAGTTTACGCTAGAGACCGTAAGCGATATACTTCTAACTATGAATGTAAAGAGCCTAGAAATCCACGTAATAGGGGATTGGAAAACTATAGGAGACTCCATAGAGTGCGAAGACTATAGCCCTGATGCTGCATATCAAAATACAGATAGTCACAGGAAACTAACAGCCTGCGTACACCATCTAAAGCAGAAAGAAAGAGAAGTAATTAGTATGTACTTTGGACTTGAAGAATATACCGCTAGTTCCTTTACAGACATAGCATATCGTCAAGGGCTGACAGTTGAGGCAGTAAGACAGAGGTACAAAATAGCTATAAAGCGGCTAAGGTATTACATGAAAAAAGGTGTACAGAAAAAACTATTTTAAATATAGTTTGGTAGACTGAATAAAAACACCTACCTTAGTGAAACATTGCAGCGTTAGAATACGTTTAGTAAGTAGTGTTTTGTTTAGGGTAGGAGCTAAATAAAATGCACAAAATAAGACATAAATTTATTAGCCTCGTAGCTACAGAGCATCTCCTACTGCTCGTAGTTTTCGGGGCTTTTTTAATTTTAATACTATGAATTGGACTGATAAAATACAAGTATATAATGAAGATTGCATGGAAACAATGGCAAGATATGAAGATAATTATTTTGATTTGGCTATTGTTGATCCTCCGTATGGTCTTGGAGAACGTTTAGTAAAGGGTGGTGGAAAAGGTGGTATGGGAACATTAAGAAACTTAGCAGATGACAAGGTAACAACTTGGGATGCTAAAATACCACCACCCGAATACTTTATGGAATTGCAAAGAGTATCTAAAAAACAAATTATTTGGGGTGGCAATTACTTCCTTGATTATTTAGGTAAAACGGATGGTTTTATTGTATGGGATAAAATGAACGGAACTAACCCAATGGCAGATGCTGAACTCGCTTGGCAGAACATAAAAGGAACTACAAGAATGTTCAGATGGCATCATTTCAGTGGGGGACGGACAAAAAAGATCCACCCCACACAAAAACCCGTTGCCCTATATCGTTGGCAGCTTGATAAGTATGCAAAGCCCGATTTTAAAATATTAGATACCCACTTTGGCAGTGGTTCAAATGCCATTGCCTGCCATTGGTTTGGGTGTGAATTGGTGGCAGCTGAATTAGACCGCGAATATTATGACGAATCATTTAAACGTTTTAAATCGGTTACGGCTCAAACGAAATTATTTTAATAATACAATAAACAAACATAATGCAAGGCAACTACTACGCTATAATACCTGCCAAAGTTCGACACGATAAGAACTTAAAACCTATTGCTAAACTTCTCTTTGCTGAGATAACAGCCCTATCTAATGCTAAGGGCTATGCT
>Ga0233412_10001684_pt1 | contig 11193 bp, 10 predicted proteins | sample Na_anoxic_4_MG_FD_180667 | JGI IMG/M metagenome (GOLD analysis project Ga0233412, IMG submission 180667) | Seawater microbial communities from Saanich Inlet, British Columbia, Canada - Na_anoxic_4_MG | ecosystem: Environmental > Aquatic > Marine > Inlet | place: Canada: British Columbia... | reverse complement strand
TCACTTTGATTTTCTATTTCTAAATCCTCTATGTTAGAAAGTGGTTCTATATCTATATCATTTAAATCTAAATAAGTATTATCTAATTTTGATGTTTCATCATTTATTTTTAAAATTGTTATTGTTTTATCTAATAGATTTTTCTCATCTACCTCATTTTCATCATCATCGTCATCATCATCGTCACCATCTTCATCATCATCATCATCGCTATTCTCAGCATCAGCATCATCATCATCATCATCATCATCATCATCATCATCATCATCATCATCATCGTCATCGTCATCTTCATCATCGTCATCATCATCATCATCATTTTCTTCATTTATTGGTTCTCCGTCTGACACATAAATTAAATCACCCGAATCATTATTAACAAAAGGTATTTGCGTTGTAGAATTATATTCATTATTTTGTTCATTAATTTTTGAAGGTTTACCACCGACTAATAATGTCAAGTTATTAATACTCATTTTTGCAAAATTAAGTTCCTCAGCTACTGAAGATACTAGACTCAACATGGAAGCAATTTTATGATTTTGTTCTCTCATTTTACCTTCAATATAAACTATACATGCTGCAATTAATATAGCAGTAATGCCTAAAGTAATAAAAAATGAAGTTGTAAATATATCATTAAATGCCATTATTAATAATTTAAAATATTAATAATTTGAGTATAAAACGAATTTTAGTCCTTTGTACATTTATTTAGTATTTCTTTTGGATAATTTAATGCGTTAAGTATGTTAATTCCCCCTTTTACAGATGAAATACCTTTTTTAAATTTATAATTATAAATAATGTTATTTTTAGTATCTTTTTTAATTTGCATACAATAATTATTGATATATTTATTAGACTTAAGTTTTTTACATAATTTTACAAAATGAGTAGATAATAAAAAGTTTATTTGTTTATTTTTTGTTAAATAGGATAAAAATGATTGTGCACTTAAAATAGCTTCTTCAGGATTTGTACCTGAAAATAATTCATCAAATATACAAAAATGTGATTCATCTGGATACTGCTCGACACAATTAATTATATCTTTGCATCTGCGAGCTTCAGCTTGAAAAAGACTATCACGTCCAGAAGTATCTGGAATATTTAAATAACAGTGTATATGATTAAATAATTTAATTGTTGCTCTCTCGTAAAACCCACATCCTAATTGTTGGCTACAAATTAAATTAATGATAGTTGATTTCATTATAGTAGTTTTACCAGATGCATTTGGTCCAGTAATTATTATATTCTTCTTAAAATTTATATCATTTTTAACAGGTGATTCCTCTTTTAAGATACCATAATAGCAATTTTTGATTTCACAATTGATTTTAGAAAATTCACATAAATTAATTTTATTATCAATAATATTTTGTTGTAATCCATTTATGCAATCGATATATCCATGAAATCCAAATGAGTAAATAATGGCATCATTATAAGAAGTATTTTCATAAATTTGATAAAATATTTTTAATACTTTACCAATTTCCATTATTTTTTTATAATTACATAATTTATATTCACTTATATTAGCTAATTGATTTTTAATTTCTAATAATATATTATATTTACTCCTACAAATTGTATTAAACTGTTGATATGTTTCTAATTCATTAGAAAAATTTGTAAAATTATCTATTTGATCAATACTATATGTTAGATAGTCATTCAAAGTAATTAAATAATCATGTATTATTTTCATATTTTCATTAAATCTTATAAATGTTAAAGCATGTTGATACATAGTAAATATATAAAATCCAGCTGAAATAATAAGAGTGGCACATTCTTGTGGTTTAATGTCTTTAAAGTTAGTTGTAAATAATTTACCAATTGCATGATCAGATGCAATTTGCTTTAAAACACTAATATATTCATTAAAATTTATATCTAATTTTTTAATTTTTAATACAAGAAATGGAATTATTAATATTACAATTGGAGTAATAAATGTTAAAATAGGTCCGATTAAATTATAAATAGACATTAATTGCAAGAATTGTTCAGAATGATTTAAATATTCAAAGAATTTCCAATCAATATATTGATATTTTTCTTTAAATCCATTATCATTTTTTATTTCATTCCATATATTTATTAAATTATAATGACAACAAATATTATTTTTATAAGAATTATTAAACTCGTATTCTTTTACAAGTTTTTGCGAGTCATATAAATATGTTTTATTAGTAGTATATTTTTCAGAAAATTGTTTACTAATTGTATTTGAAAAATAATTATTATCTTCTAAATTAAAGTAATAATGATATAATGACCGCATAGAATTGTCTTTTGTTTCAATTAGTTCAAGATCATTTATAGTATTTTTGTTTATAGATTTATTTTCAATATAGTGAATAGGTAATTTAAAATAATCATTTATTTTTATTTCAACATTTGAGTTATTTTCAGAATCCATTTTATAATAATTGATAGAATTATAATAAAATTATTAGACGAATTAAAATGATTGAAGAAATTGTACTTCAGCTGGCAATTCCTTTATTTGACAACTATAATAAGATTCGATTTCTTTCATTTTAGATGTATCTCTACGACACATAAAATTAATTCCAACTCCTTTTCTACCCCAACGTCCACTACGACCAATTCTATGTAAATATGTTGCGACACATTTTGGTACATCAAAATTGATAACAATACTTACCTGTTGTATATCAATACCTCGTGCTGTAAGATTGGAAGAAATAAGAACTCTTGATTTACCAGATTTAAAGTTTAAAAATGCGTCATCTCTTGCTTTCTTATCCATACTACTGTGTATGCATGCTACTGGGAAATCATCCGCTAACATAGCTTCATACAAATCTGTTACTCTCTTTATACTATTACAATAAATAATACACTGTGAAACTGAAATAAATCCAAATAGATGTTTTAATGTTAAATATTTTTGTTGATCATCTTGTAATGCAACATAATATTGTGAAATACCTTCTAGGGTTAGCATATCATTTTGAATTGTAATTTTAACAGGATTGCGCATAATCTTTGATACAATTGAATTAATATGATCGGGTAGTGTTGCACTAAATAATGCAATTTGAACATTATTATTTAAATTTTGGAATATATTATATACTTGTTCTTTAAATCCAGATGACAACATTTCATCGGCTTCATCCAATATTACTAATTTTATACTGGAGGTATCAAGTTTATTTCGTTGAATACAATCATATAATCTACCTGTACAACCACATATAATATGAGGTACTTTTTTATTAAAATCATCATAAAAATTTCCTCCAAATACTGTATGTACAGTTAAATTTTCCATCATACAACCAATACCATCAACAACTTTTGAAGTTTGAACGCACAATTCACGTGTAGGAGACAAAATTAAAACCTGGGTCTTTTGCATAGATAAGTCAATTGCATTTAGAGCAGCTATGCTAAATGCAGCTGTTTTTCCAGTTCCAGATTGCGCTTGTGCTATAACATCTTTACAATCAAGCAAAGGTAATATAGCTTTTTCTTGAATAGGACTCGGTTTTTCAAAACCATATGCATATATACCTCTTAATAAATTCTGATTGATCTCAAGGTCATCCCAATTTTTTATTTCAGGATAAGTAGTTTGTTCACAAATATCGTGATTTTCTATATTACTATCGTTTGCTGTTGAAAAGGAACTCATATAATTATTATTAGTTATCTATTTAAGTTACTATTTTAATTTAATAATATATATATTAAAAAATAGATATAAAATTAATTAATTAAATAGATTAATAGATGGCTATGGCAATTAAAAGATATACAATAAATGATTTTGACAATATTAAAAATGATGGATTTGATTATAAATTATCAGAAAGCATTTTAAGTTGTATTTCTGAATTATCATTAGAGGTAGGATCACCAAGTTATGTTAAGACACCGATATTTAAGAAGAAAGATAATTTATCTTTTAAAAAGAAAAAAAAAAATCCAGAAGTGTTAACTGATGATGATTGGGAATCCTTGCGTACTTTTCAAACAACTAATATAACCGAAAAAGAAGGATTAGACAAACAGTTTGATTTAATTAGATCGCATTTAAATAAATTAAGTGATAAAAATTATAATATTATATTACAAGAAATTGTTGATATTTTAAACAAAAATATGGATGATTTATCAAATGAAGATAAGGAAAAAATTTCTCTTATGATATATGATTTAGTTTCATCAAACCGTTTTTATTCAAAATTATATGCATCTATTTATAAAGAATTAATTAATTTATATAATTGGATGATGCCTATATTTTTATTGAAGAAAAGTGAATACTTGACACAGTTTGATAATATGGAATTTGTTGATTCATCAGTAGATTATTCAAAATTTTGTAACTGTAATAATGAAAATGAGAAAAGGAAAGCAGTCTCTTCGTTTTTTGTTAATTTAGTAGATTTAGATGTAGTAGATATTGATTTTATTAAAAGAAATCTAATAGAATTAATATCTCGATTAAGAAATGCAATTGAAATTGAAAATAAAAAAGCTCACGTTGATGAGTTAATGGAAAATATAAATATATTATTAGTTAAAGATAAATTTTCTGAAAACGAAAATGAAATTTACGATACTATAGAATTAATTTCGCAATCTAAGGTAAAAGATTATAAATCACTAACTAATAAGACAATTTTTAAATGTATGGATTTACTAGAAATGTAAGTTTATTATTATATAAATTTGTATGAATATATATTAAAATTTAATGATATAAAATTAGTATTTATAATATAATTATGGAGTATATTATAAATGAAATAGAAAAAGAATCAGAAAATGAATTTATTCCACAAGATTTTTTGAACCATGATTCTTTGGATAATAGAAATATTATATATGAAAAATATAAGGTAAAAGAATTATTAAAAATATGTATATATTATGGATTGAATAACCAATATAATATAAAATCATTAAAAAAAAAATATCTTATTGATATAATAATAGATTTTGAAAATTTAATTGAAAACGAAGAAATGGTAACAAATAGATTAACAAATTGGTATTTTATTAAAGAACTTTTAAAGGATAAAAAAATGAGAAAATATATATTTTGGTAAAATAATAAAAAAAAATTATAATATAAAATCTATTTCTAAAATATAGTATGGTGTTATCCAAAATTAATAAAAACATTAGTTATCCTGAAATTAAAAGTGTTGATTTTAATGATCTAAAAACACAAGTCGATACATTTAAATTAAATTTAAAAGATAAATTTGACATAGATATTTTAGTCGCAGTAGGATCGCCTAAAAATAAATATGAAGAACATAACGTAACTTTTTTCCCAATATATTTAGTTAAATATAATAATAAAGTAATTCAAATTGGTGTTTATGAGATTCTATCTTCCCAAATGATTTCTCTCATGGACGATGATGATATTGATAAGGAAAAATTAACAAATCCTTTATTTTATACGTTTGTAAATAAAGATTATTTATTAAAATATCGTTTAGAACCAGATGAAGATTCTGATATCAATACTGATAGCAATACAGATATTAAAAAAGATGATAACCAAAATAGTAATAAAGATGAAATCATTAATTATACAATAACTTCTAATGAAAATCTAATTCCTGATGTAAGGAAAGATATATTTGTAATTACAGATGGTTTTGCATTACCTAAATTATTAACCGAAGAAATTAGTTCTTCGTCAAAAGAAGAACGCAAACAGTATATAGAAGATTCTGACGATAATTGGGTACAAAAATTTATGAAAAATAAAAATTATTCAATTGTTGATAATGAAGGAGATGGTGATTGTTTATTTGCGACCATAAGAGACGCATTTTCAAGTATAGGACAACAAACTTCTGTAAATAAACTAAGAAATAAATTATCAGAAGAAGTAGATGATAAAGTTTTTTATGATTTTAAAGAAAGATATGAATTATTTAGAGTTAATTTATTAGAAGAAACAAAAAAAATAAAAGAACTTGCCAAAAGTTATTCTGAACTAACATCTAAATTTAATAATACATTAGATCGTAATGAAAAAAAATTATTATCAGAAAGCGCAAAAAGTATTAAATTAGAACATGATAATTTAGTTAGAGAAAAAACTATTACGAATCAATATTTAAAAGAATATACCTTTATGAAAGGTATTGATACACTTGAAAGGTTTAAACAAGAAGTGCGTAAATGTAGTTTTTGGGCAGAAGAGTGGTCTATATCTGTATTAGAACGTATTTTAAATATAAAATTTATTTTACTATCTAGCGAAAATTATCAAGCAGGAGATATAAAGAATGTTTTATTGTGCGGTCATGGAGATAAAATGTTGTATAATCAAAATGTATTCAATCCAGAATTTTATATTATAAATGATTATATGGGAAATCATTATAAGCTTATAGAATATAAAAAAAAAATGATTTTTAAATTTACTGAAATTCCATATGATATAAAAAGAATGATCGCTGATAAGTGTATGGAAAAACAATCCGGATTGTTTGACTTGATTCCTGAATTTAATGATTTTAAAAATCGTTATACTACAAATATGGAGACAATTGAAGTGAATTTAGAAGACTATAATGAATCAAAATTGAAAGGATTATATGATGAAAATACTGTTTTTTTATTTTATTCTAAATCAAATTCAAAACCTCTTCCTGGTAAAGGCGCAGGTGAAAAAATAGATAATTCAAATGTATCTAATTATAAAAAATTAGCTACTATTAAAGATTGGAGAAAAAAATTATCCAATTTTTGGGTAGAAAAAAATGTTGAAAATAAAATTTTACCGATAATAATTGATAATCATAAATGGGCTAGTGTAGAACATTATTATCAAGCATCAAAATTCAAAAAAAATAATCCAGAGTTTTATCTAAGCTTTTCCTTAGATTCTGGAACGGACTTATCTAAAGATCCTTTATTAGCCAAAGCAGCAGGAGGTAAATCAGGTAAATTTAAAAAAGAATTACTAAGACCAAAAGAAGTTCAAATCGATCCAGATTTTTTCAGAGAAAGACATAAACAAGAAATGGCTACTGCACAATCAGCCAAATTTACTCAAATTGATTCATTAAAAGAATTACTTATAAATACTAATAATGCCAAATTAACACATCACAGCCGCGGTGTACCACCAATTGTTTTTGATGAATTAATGGTTATAAGAGAAAAATTAAAAAATAAATAAATAATTATGATATTTCATAATGTTTAATTAAATAATACATTATGAAATTATATATAAGAATCTTTATAATTTACGTTTATGATTAGAACAATCCTTTAAAAAATGATTGGCAATTTTTTGGTTTTAACAAGGATGTTATTTTAATAAGTGATACACAACATGTAATTAATTTTTCTATTTGTTCTAAAAAGTCTTCCTTTTTATCATGATCAATTACTATTTTTTCCTTTTCAATTAATAAATATATTGTTATTTTTAAAAAGAAACCGCTGATTTCTGCTGCTTTATCAGTATTTATTTTTTTATCTTTATTATTATAAATAAACGAATATAATTTTTCTAATAATTCTATAATAGATGGAATATCTTTAGAATCAATTTTATTATCCATAAAAATTCTTTTTAATAATTCTTCAAATTCACTAAAAAAACTCCCATATTCATCTAATACTTTTAAAATTAAATCGGTGGTTGATTTATCCATAGTCATATGAAAATATTTATTTTTTACCATTTGAAAATGATGTTCTAATGTAACATCTGTTCCTAATGACAAACTAAGAATTTCTTTAATTGAATTTTTAATTTCATTTATTTCATCGAAATTTTCAATAGATAAATTATTATCTAATAATATTTCATTACCTTTATCAATATTGCATTCCTTATTCTCACAACCCTCTTTCAATATCCAGCAATTTTGCTCCTCACTACAATCTTTGTCCTCGCAACAATCTTTGTCCGCGCAACAATCTTTCTTCTCACTAGACAACATATCATCAGTTATATCTATTTTTAATACAGAATTAGGTTCTTTTAACTTCGCTAAAGCATCATCATTTTTCGCAGTCATTTTATATTATATTATAATAAAATATAAATTTTTAACTTTAAATTGTTTATGTTGGAGGATATTTTTTTTGATATGGATATCCTGGTCCAGCTTGATAAACTGGACAATTGGTTCCACGTGCATTTATTCTAGAATTTATACCATCCGGGCAACATCCAAATTTAGTTTCGCTACATTTTCCTTGTGAATTGTTGGAATTGGTAGTATTAACGCTAATTGATAAATGATTTAATATAACTAAAAGTAATAAAATAATTGTCAAAATAATAATAATTACCTTATCCATGATATATTATAAATATATTTTTTTATAATGCTCCTAATATAAAAGGAGAGGTGGTTACCCCAGCTACAGATACAAATAATGGTATAAGATCTTTATTTATATAATTTTTATTAGTATTATTAGATTCATTATTATTATCATCATCTGATATCTCATTAATTTTTTTTGGTGGAGAACAAGGTATATAATTTGTATTTAAATTTAATTGTAAATTCTTCATTATATATGTGTTATTTAAAATATCAACTTTAAATTTAAAATATAAATTTCCGCAAATATTATCAGTTTGCCATTCTTGATTTTTAGTAACTAGTAGATCAGATTTTTGAGTTAAAATAAAATAAATTTTTGTTTTAGATATTATTAAAGTTTTCGTTATTTTATTTACATTATATATTAATGCCATCTCTGGTTTTATTAGAGAATTTATATACATATTGATAGTATCACTTAAGAAATTAGATAAATTTTGTGTTGTTAATAAACATATTTTATTAATTAAATTGTAATTGACAGGTAAATTAACACTTTTGAAATTTTGAATTAATTTTTCATAATATATGTCAGCCATATCGACTTTTTCTTTTGTATCATTAGAATTAGTCATATAATCTTGTTTATTATCTAAGTTTCCATTTATATATAGATTAGATCTAACTACATCAATACCAATTTGATCTTTAATTCTAGAAATTATAAATTTTTCATTAGTTAATATATTATTATCGATAAAAATAGATTTTGATAAAGTATAATATATATTTTGTATTAAATCATCTAATTTCATATTAGGATTTTGCTTTAATGTTTTATTAATACTAATTTTTTTGTTATTTTTTATATTTATATTCATTATAAAGAGATCACTTAACGATATATTTAATGAATTAGATTTTGACTTTTCTAAAAATTTTGGAAAATTAGATTTCATTTCATTTATAAAATTAGATTTTGGTATATATGGAGTATTTTTATATTTTTCATCATAATTATTATTTCCTCCAGATTGAATTTTTAATTTATTTTTTTTAGTAAAATTAGATTTTGATTTATATTTGTATTTATAACTATTAAATTTATTGGTTAATCCCATTAATATAATATAATATTAATTTAAATAATAAATAAATATTATATATAATGAAATTTTCATCGAAAAGTGATAAATTAATAGACTATTTTATAAATAACTTATATCATATAAGAAAACTAAATCAAAAAACTAAACAAATATTTAAAATTTTATTTAAAGACTTATCAAATGCATTTGTTTTTTTAGAAAAGTTAAAAAAAAATCCTTATAATTATGAAATAAAGAGTATTGAAAGATCGATTGATGTAATTATGCCAACAAAATTTAATTCCGATAGTTTTCCGAATCCTATTAGGAACCATATAGAATTAAATGCAGAATATCAAGTTAAATTCACTTTTAAAATATTAGAGAGAGATATAGATATTTATTTTGTATTAGAAGACAAAAATATTGATTATAAATTAATTTTTGAATATGTAGATTTAATAATAATGTGGTTATTTATTGTAAATGAATATTCTACTTTAAAATGCGCAAAGCAATTAACATTATATATTTATTTAACTAGTTTGAATAAAATATTACCTTTTTCTAATATTGAAATATTAAATCAGAATCATGTAAATACTGCTTTCACAACATCATGTCCAATAAATTCAGAAATTGTTATTTTTCGTAAAGAAGAATGGTTTAAAGTATTTTTGCACGAAACATTTCATAATTTTGGTTTAGATTTTTCTACTATGAATAATACAAGTTGTAATAGTCATATATTAAGTATTTTCAAAGTAAATTCTGAGGTAAATTTATTTGAAGCATATGCTGAATTTTGGGCTCAAATTATGAATTCTTGTTTTTGTTCTTTTTTGTATTTAAATAATAAAACAAGTGAAAATGAATTTTTAAAAAATATGGAATTTTTTTTAAATATTGAAATACAATTTGGGATGTTTCAATTAGTGAAAGTATTAAATTTTATGGGAATGAGATATGAAGATTTATATTCTGATAAAGAATCAAGTATACAATTAAGAAATAATTTTTATAAAGAAAATACTAATATTCTCTCATATTTTGTAATCAAGTCTGTTCTAATGAATAATTTTCAAGGGTTTTTAGATTGGTGTTACAAAAATAATTTATCTTTGTTAAATTTTAAAAAAACAAATAAAAATATAATAAAGTTTTGTGATTTTATAAAAAAAAATTATAAAACTAAATCTATGTGTAATAATATTAAAAACACAGAAATATTTTTTGATGAAGAGAAAAAAAAGTCGAACAATTTTATATTTTCTAATTTAAAAATGAGTGTTTATGAATTTAAATAATTAGTTATACGGGCATAACTAGTGTTGATCTGGTAATTCCAGAAATTGACATAATCACTTGTTTTTTCTCTACCATATTAGGATAAATAGAATCTAAGGATTTATATAACAAATCCAGTTGTTTTTCATTAAATCCTGAATATGTACTATAAATACATAAATGACCCTTTGACCATCTTAATTGTTGATAATTATCATTTAAATTATTAACTTTAAATTCTAAAGGTTTAGGATTTTGTTTTAAAATTTGAAATCCACCTTCTATTCTTGGTATTTGTTCCAAATTATTTTCTTCAGGTAACTTATTTAAATTATAATATTCAATAACAGCGTCATAATCAATATAAGTTGAATTTAACTTTATAGTATACATCATTTTATTATTAACATCGTAAATAAATAAAAATATATATTCAATTTTTTATTTATATATTATATATAATAATGAAGTCTATTAAAAAAAAAATACAAATAACAAAA
>Ga0233412_10001683_pt1 | contig 11193 bp, 7 predicted proteins | sample Na_anoxic_4_MG_FD_180667 | JGI IMG/M metagenome (GOLD analysis project Ga0233412, IMG submission 180667) | Seawater microbial communities from Saanich Inlet, British Columbia, Canada - Na_anoxic_4_MG | ecosystem: Environmental > Aquatic > Marine > Inlet | place: Canada: British Columbia... | reverse complement strand
TCAGCGGCGATGAAAAAAGATAGCCTCCTCCGCGTTATCTGTGCCTCGAGCGAAGCGGGCGGTGAAAAACATTCTCGCACTTACCCGCATAGCAAAACCGGGACCATCAGCATAGCTGAAGGTTTAAGGGCGCTAATTAAACCACGGGCTATGCCCGTGCGACCATAGAAGGTTTGACCGTTTCGGCAGTTAAATACCTCACTGTCGTCATTCCGGCGTAGGCCGGAATCCAGAGTTTTAAAGAACTTATGATTGACCTGGACCCCTCCCGGACTCGATCCGGGATCTGCCGGGGTAACGACTTTTTACAGGATTGTCAGACAGAGTTCGTATGATTTTTGCCAGACTTTCAAATCTTTGTAATTCTCTATTATTTTTATCCACCTGTTTTGTGGAGGATCACTTGAACCCTTGAATCCTCCTATTTACTTGAACCCTTGAATCCTTGAACCTTTCTTTGTAGTTTTTTGGCATTTCACTTGAATCCTTGAATCCTCCTATCTAATTAGTGTCCGAACGAAAACTAGGATTTTTTGTTCAGATCAAGGAAGACGATAATTTTAACCACAGGAATACATTGAGTATTTCGAGGATTAAAATTTGAATCTGACGCAGATATGGGCGAAAAAGGCAGTTTTCGTTCAGACACTAATTATGGACGGGCACTATCTAAGTCCAAAACCTAACCTGAATATCCAGTTCAAAATAAACAGGGCACTGAACAAAGTAACGGCCCAGCGGCCCTGACCTGGTTTCAGCCGAAGATACCTGCCGCGCTGAATCTTAACACCAAGCAGCAGGCCCGTCATATTCCAAACGAAAACAACAACAATCGTAAAATATACCGGCAAGGCGAGAGGGCAGTTCTGCATCACAAGTGCCCAGTCACCTTCAGCCATTGCCTGGAACGCCCGTGTAAAACCGCAAAATGGACATGGATAACCCGTGAGGCCGAGAAACGTGCAATGCTTCAGGGGTAAAAGATCACAAAGAGTCCGGCTTGACAGCAATAGTGCCATCCCTGTCACAAGGGAGAGAGGCAAGTGCTGCCCCACTACATCCCAATAGGAACGAGGGCGGGTCCAGGGAAAATAGCAAGTAATATCCATCAGAAACGGTTGCCTCTCTCAATGAGTATCACTGCCTGCACCTGCTTCTGCGGGCGGACTTTCCTCTGCAGTAACTGCCGTCCCGTCATCATTAAAAATATCACGGTAGGCCACGGTCAGAATACACACCTGAATGGGAATAGTTATAACGACACCGATACCGCACGCAATCGCACCGATACCGCCGATAAGACCCGAGACAATGGAGAGAGCCAGGAACGGCCAGAAATTTGTTTTGACTGTTTCAAAGCTCTTTATGGATGCAGGCCAGAATTCCATGTCCCTGTCCACGATGAGAAACAACCCGAACAACAGAAATGCCTGGGCAGCATACACTGCAAACAAAGCGGCAACCTGCCCGAGACAGGGGACAAGGCTGAGAATACATGATACTATAATAAGTGAAATCCCCCATACAAAGACATAGAGAAAGGAATTAAGGAAATATTTAAACCCTTTAAACAGATCCCCGACTTCGGGTTTAGGCTCCTGTTTATCGAAAAGCGCCATAGCTATGAGCAGGACACCTGCAACCATCGGCCCTGCAAGAATAAACATAGTGGCTACACTGAGAACTCCGCCGATAAGTGAGGCCAACACAAGGACTGCAAAGTTGTTTTTATAGAGGTTAAATCCTTCCTCCATCCACACACCGAACTTGACCTGTACTTTTCCCATAATCCACCTCCTTATTTTTGAATGCCTTTTAATCCAATCTCTTCCGCTACCTCCTGCATGCCGGCGATAGTGTCCGTGATAAGATCACCCAGTTCAACACCCAGCATCTGAGCGCCCTTTTCAATGATAGACCTGTCTACTCCTGCTGCGAATCTTTTATCTTTCCATTTTTTCTTTACTGATTTTGTTTTTACATCCAAAACACTCTTGGAGGGACGAACTAAAGCAGTAGTCACTACAAGACCGGTAAGCTCATCAATTGTGTACAAGACCTTTTCCAGCTCTGTTTCCGGCCTAACATCCGAAACAATCCCCCAGCCGTGACTTATTACCGCCCTTATGTACTCTTCAGGCCACTCATTTTCCCTGAGTATTTCTTCGGTTTTATGACAGTGCTGTTCTGGGAACTGCTCGTAGTCAAGATCATGGATCAAACCAATAATTCCCCATTTTTCTTCATCTTCTCCCCGCTTTCGCGCAAAATACCGCATGACGCCTTCTACTGCCAGTGCATGCTTAATAAGGCTTTCACTTTTATTGTATTTCTTAAGAAGATTATATGTCTCCTCCCGGGTTGGTATTTTTGAACTCATACTGTTACCTCCTGTGTTATCCCCTGTTGTTCGAATTGACCGTCTGTATCGATGCGAATCCGTGCCCGGCCGGCGCGCATTCTTTGATTGTCTACAGGTAACTACTCAGGTATCTCGGTTGAAGACTGAAGGCTGAAGTATATTAATCAGCTCGCAACGCTCGAATTAAACCATTCAAGACCTTCTCTTAAATCAATACTGTTCCCTCATCAGCCAGCTCAAATGCCCTAAGTTTTGTGTGATCGCGCATGATTTGTTCCTAAAAGCCTTCTACCTTCAGTCTATCCACCTGAGTAGTTACGTCTACAGTTTTAATTGAAGACTTCGGGAGTTAAATACCTCACTGTCGTCATTCCGGCGTAGGCCGGAATCCAGGAAGGTGGCAGCAAATCTCTGGATGCCGGATCAAGTCCGGCATGACGGGATGTGGCTATTTTCGCCGGGCTAATAAGTTGCCCGATTATTACGAGTGTGTGCTAAGTAAATCCTAACGTTTCAAAAGTCGAGGATGCTGCTCTATAATACCAGTCTTTAAGCCCACTTTGCCATGTTATTTATACAACGATAGGGTGAACCCTACTGGAAAACATTCCCTTTTTCAAGGAATAACCTGATCAGACCTTGCGTCAGCTTCGTTTTGAAGGCCGTCAGGGTTGCAGGCCGTAAGGCAGGCTTTCTTCCATAACAATCCCGTTTTCATATTTCCCGGCCATCATCTCCGCCTCTGCCCGGATCTCATTTCTCAGGGATTCCGGTTCGAGCACCACGGCCTTTGAGCCCCAGCTCATCACCCAGAACCTGATCTCATCCGTGCCTGCCACCTCGGCCTCAAATATAATAGACCCGTCGTCCTGCGGATGGATCTCCTGGCTTTCGTGCCAGATCTTCTCCTTGATGTAACCGGCAATGTCAGCGGAAAACAAGACTTTGATCCTGACAGGTTCTCCCTGGAACACACCGAAGCTCGACCCCATGAACTCTTCGAGACTGAAATCTTCCGGGACCTCAAAAGAGTCCTTTGTCTGATGGAGCAGATTAATCCTGTCAAGGGCAAATATCCTGACGTCTCCCCTGAAATGGCAGTGCCCGATAAGATAAAAGGTGCCGTTGAAAAACCATATCTTGTAAGGGTCCACCCTGCGCCTCGTATCCTTCTTCCTGCTCATGGTATAGTAGACAATCTCGATGGACTTTTTGCTGATGGCAGCGCTTTCAGCGCGATTGATAATCTCCTTGAATTTACCGTAATCTTTGTAAGGCTTGAGCCCGATGTGAAGGGTCTGTTCGACGTTCTTCAGGTATTTTATGGATTCCGGCGGGAGGGTGGCCTTGATTTTCCGGGACAGGGATTCAAGCGAGTCATAAAAGACAGTGTCCTTGAAAACCTTGAGCATATCAGTACCAAAATAGAGGGCCATCAATTCTGTCAGGCTGAAAGGGAGAGGTATTTCATGCTTTACAGTGTCTAACAGTGACCAGAGGTTTTTCCCTTCCACCCTTTCAGTGTAAATAGGAAACCCGGCAATCTGGAGGGCTTCCAGGTCCCTGTAGACCGTTCTCGGATTACAGTCAAGATCACCCGCAAGATCAGCAGCCGATTTGCCCAGTTTCGAAGAGATTAAGGTCTGAATAATCTTCCACTGCCTTCCCAACTGATCCCCTCTTGCCATGACTGTACCCCGATAAAATTAAAGATTTTGAACAGTTAAACCCAGAACAACAAATTTATCAATAAGTTTTGTGTTCCTCTGTCTGGATCCGTAAAAAAAACTTCAGTTTTTTCATTTTTTTTCCTCCCTTGCAACCGTATCTGACAAAACCATCTGATATAATCTCCAAAAAGGATGCGGAATCGAAGGATGTAGACAGGATGTTAAGAATTTACCGGAAAACAGTCTCACTTCGGCGCATAAGGAAACCCGGACCGCAGCTCCGGAAGGTGGTACCGGGGTGAGTGACAGGTCCTTCGGGCTTCGATTTCCATTGACCTGTGAGGTAGTTATGTGTAAACAACATTCAGCAGTATTCACGAACCAGGCATTTTCTTTCAACCCGAGAGGGAAAGAGGATTTGAAATGGTCTATGATTACCCGAAAACCCCGTTACTCAGAACAGATGGAGAGCGGGGTTTTGTATTTTGTGGCCCTGGGAATTACGCATGATAAAAGATATGGGGTTGAGAGTGGGTTGAGTTAAAGCTCTTAACAATTATAATACTGGCTATTAATAACATACACAGGATCTGGTATTTATGTTAGTTATTTACTTATCGATGGACGTCAAACCATATCAGCTATAGTGCACCCAAAAGCTTCGAACGTGAATACGATCACATTAACTAACAATAATGAATTGGATTAAATGTATCTAAATAACCACTACAGGGGAAAGCAAATATGTTCCTAAAAGAAGCATGCACACCGAGAAAGAGCGTCTTCAACAGGGAAAGACGCGATGTCGTTTTGGATCTGTCGGACCTGCTGGAAAACAAGATTAACCCAGATAGATTTTTTGAAGAGAATTTTGTTACATCCGGCATGAAAACCCTTCTTGAGAAAACATTTGATCGTCTTGAAGGTATCAGCGATCAGGCAAGCACCTTTCTTCTCACCCAGGCAATGGGAGGTGGTAAGACACATGTTATGATCGCCCTTGGTTTGCTGGCCAAAAACCCTGCTCTACGACCAAAAATCCTTGGTGATAATGGGCCAGGTTCTAAATTGGGCGACATAAGGGTTGTGGGATTTACTGGGCGACAGTCTGATGCGTCGTTAGGCATATGGGGTGAAATCGCTGACCAGCTTGGAAAAAAGGATTTTTTCAAGGATTATTACACACCATTGCAAGCCCCAGGGGAAACCGCGTGGATAAACCTCTTAAAAGGAAAACCCACCATTATTCTCCTCGATGAACTGCCGCCTTATATGGATTACGTCAAGTCAAAGGAGATAGGAAACAGTGATCTTTCCGTTGTCACTACCACCGCATTGTCCAATCTCCTTGTGGCCGTCAATAAGGCGGAATTAACAAATGTTTGTGTTGTTATTTCCGACCTGACAGCTTCCTATGAAGGCGGTACAGAACAGATCAATAAGGCGCTTAATAACCTCCAGGGGGAAACCAATCGCTCTGCTTTGCGGATAGAGCCAGTAAATCCCCTTGGTGATGAACTTTATCACATTTTACGGACAAGGCTTTTTGAAGTTCTGCCTGACAAGGAAATAATTAAAAGTGTTGCAAATGAATATGCCAAGGCCGTCCGGGATGCCAAGGAGATGGACGTTACCAGTGCCTCTCCCGATTCATACGCCGCCCAGATCATAGAATCCTACCCCTTTCATTTTTCCCTCAGAGATCTCTACGGCAGATTTAAGGAAAATCCGGGCTTTCAGCAAACCAGGGGATTAATTCGTATGATGCGGATCATTGTATCAAGAATGTATGATGCTGGCCGTGCCTCAGAGGTAAAGCTGATCCATCCCTACGATATCGACCTTAACAATGATGAGGTATTGTCTGAGATAAAAGGAATAAACCCTACCCTGAGCGAAGCCATTACCCACGATATCGCCAAAGAGGGCCATTCGGTTGCTGAAGAGCTGGACGCGAAATTGGGTTCAGGGTCAGATGCCCAGGATGTATCAAAACTCATCCTTGTTGCCTCTCTTGCCAACATCCCGGGAGCCACCCATGGTCTGCGTGAAAGCGATATCATGGGGTATCTTTGCATGCCGGGGCGTGATATCTCCAAGATAAAAAAAGATATCGTCGATTATCTCCCTACTCAGGCCTGGTATATACATGTCAGCCAGGATGGTCGCCTCTTTTACAAGAATACTCAGAATCTGGCGGCCAAGCTCCATTCCCTTGCGGAATCCTACAACCGACAGTCTTGCATTAAGGAATTGCGGATCTACCTCGCTTCTCTTTTCAATCCAAGTTTGAAAGACTGTTACCAGAAGCTTGAAATCCTCCCGGGCCTGGACGAAATAGATGTGGAGGCGGAAAAAGTCAATCTGATCATTACCGAGCCCACATCAACACCGGCCGGTACATCAAGACTCGCCCCCGAATGGGACAAGTTTGCCAATGATATTGAATACAAGAACAGGATTGTCTTCCTCACCGGCAGTCATGACACCCTCACCCGAGTTGTCGAGCAGGCAGCCCAATATCGAGCAATTCAATCCATCCTTACGGATTTCGATACTGAAAGGCTCCCTGATAACGATCCCCAGCGGCAACGCGCCCTTGTCAGTCAGGACAAAATAATTCTCAGCTTGAGAAGTTCCATCCAGGAAACCTTTACCACTCTTTCTTACCCATCCAAGGACGGGTTCCGATCCACGGACTGCCGTATTCAGTTTCACGATAATCAGTTCGATGGAGAGACCCTGATCCGGGATACCCTGGAAAAGCTCCAGAAATTCACCAACGATATATCCGGCGATACCTTCCGCAAGAAGTGTGAGGCACGTTTATTTGGGGGCCAGCAGACCGCTCCATGGTCGGAGATTAAAAGACGGGCAGCAACCCTTACCACCTGGCAATTCCATCGCCCTGATGCCTTAGCCAATTTGAAACAAACTGCCATCAGCCAGGATATCTGGCGGGATGAGGGTGGCTACATCAATAAAGGCCCATTCCCACCCCCTAAAACCGATGTGAAAATCCAGCGAATCAGCCGCAATAATGACAATGGAGAGGCGACGCTGAAAATAACCCCTGTCCACGGTGATAAGGTTTATTATGAGATCGGCGACACAGACCCGACCAAATCTTCCATGCGGGTGGAGGCATTTAACGGATTCAAGACCAAAGAGTTGAAACTAAAATTCATCTGTGTGGACTCAAAGGGAAAGCATGAACAGGGAAAATCAGAGCCCTGGCAAAACACCATAAATCTGAAGTACTGGGTCTACCAGCAAGGTGAGGACTGGATGGTTGAATTAGAGGCCTATCCCAGAGGGGATATTCGCTATACGACCAACGGTTCAGACCCCAAATCTCTCGGGGCAACCTATGACGCCCCTTTTCCTGTCCCAAAGGGTTGCCAACTTGTATTGGCAATAGCCAGCAGGGATGGGATTGTCTCTCCCCAGGAAAAAATTGATCTCATTGAACATATAGAGAAGATCGTTAAACTGGACCCAGCCAAACCGGCAGTATGGAAAAGGCGACACCATAACCTTACCACACGAGCTGCTTTTGAATGCATGAAACGTCTGAAAAAATTTAACGGCATAGCGTATGGTATAACCATCGATATTCTGGCAAATGACAAAAAACAGGATATCAGCTATAGCGCGGCTGATAATTTTTCGCTTGATGGGGAGCGTTTTGAAAAACTTGTCAAAGACCTTCAAGGTGTTATGGCCGGGAGCCAAATATTCTTAAGCATAGAAAGAATTGAATTTGAGAAGGGCCAGTTCCTCCTTGACTGGATCGCGGATGCCAAGACAAAGCTACAGCCTGGTGAGGTGATTCAATGAGTAATAAACAAAAAAGAGATCTCAAACAGAAAAAGGTTCGTGGGTTTGGGTTTATCCCGGAACTGAGTGAACACTGTTTTCTTGTGACCATCCCGGCTTCCAAAGCTAAAGGAGCCGACGTGTTGATTTCAGAGCATTTTGAGTGGCGGGAGATTGGGAAAGGGAAACAGGTTAAGGTTTCGTTAAATGATGAAAATGCCCAGGTCAAGATTATTTTTCGCAAAGACTTATGGGATGAAATTGCCGAGGAAACAAAAGCGGAATTCAATAGACGACTCAGGTCCCTGGGCGTCAAAACCGGTAAATGGCTGAAGGCCGGGCAGGTCCCTGTTGAACGTTCATTGGGGAAAGAGCTGGTATTGCTGGCGTGGGCCATTGAAGATTGTGATCCTGTATTGATCAGCACGGCTGTCAGGAACTGGCTGGGATTAGCGCCTGAAGAACGCTGGTGGCTTTATACCATGACCAATGCCTCAACGGGGCATGCGGTCAATGGGCGGGGGAAAGGCTGGCGAAAGGCAGTACGGTTTGCATTGACTGAAAACCCCATATCGCATATCGCGCTAAAAAGACGAAGAAGCGATTTTGATTTATCGTTTTTAGGGAAAAATGGATCGTATTCCCTGTTTGATCTTAGGGGAAAGTAGATGGATGATCGTGTTTTTATAGAAGAACAGTTCCCAGTCTCGAAAGTCTCCAAGGAGAGTTATAAGGAACGGAAGGCCGGGGCCAGCCAGACCCTAACCAGCCTCGGGAAATGGTGGGGCAGGAAACCCTTGGTGCTGGTGCGCGCATCTATTATCGGGATGTTGATGCCGGTGTCCGATGACCCGCAAAAAGATCGGGACATCTTCCTCAAAATTATGACAATGGATGATGAGGGTCTGTGGAACAGGAGATCAAAATCCATTCCAGTCAAGGTATTGCAGGGGCATTTGAGTGAGGACGAGTGGGCGGAGTTAATTAATAGCCAATTTGGAAAAGCAAAGCGTTCTTGGTCAAAAGGTCTGAGCCCTGCTGAAAAGGAGGCTGTCGTTCGTAAAGTCTTTGACCGCATGTCCTACGATGAAAAACTCACCTATTGCGACCGGCCCGAACAGATTGAGGGACCGGATAAAAAGGCGTGGCAGGAGATCAACGAACATCTTGACACTGATGCCGCGAGTCTTCAGGAGCTTGTGGCTGAACTGGGAAAGCGTCGTTTCGGTCATGTGCCAAAGGTTGGGGATGCCTTCTGCGGGGGCGGGTCCATCCTATTTGAGGCGGCGCGATTGGGCTGTGAGGCCTACGGTTCCGATCTCAACCCTGTGGCCGCCCTGCTTACCTGGGCCGCAATTCATCTCATCGGCGGAGGTGAAAAGATTCAAAAACAGGTTCAAGAGGCCCAGAAGGCCGCTTTTGAGGCGGCCGACAAACAGATAACCGAATGGGGGATTGAGCATAATGAAAAGGGCTGGCGGGCGGATGCCTATCTCTACTGCGTGGAGGCTCGGTGTCCGGCCACCGGTTTGATGCTGCCCCTTGCGCCTTCCTGGATTATCAGTGAAAAATATAAGGTCTGCGCCGTATTGAAACAAAATGATGCCCGGCAGGGATATGATATTGAAATTGTCACAGGGGCCGATAAGGAAACCTTTGCCAACGCGAAAAAAGGGACCGTTCAAAATGGTCGTACGGTCTGTCCGGAAACCAGCGAGACCTTTTCCATAAATTCTATCCGCGGTGATCGAAGGGTAGGAGGTGAAACCGTTTATGGATTACGGCTTTGGGAAAATGAAGATTTGATTCCTCGGCCGGATGATGTATTTCAGGAACGGCTTTACTGCGTGCGGTGGGTGGAGACGTATTTGGAGGAAAACCGCCAGGGCGAGTTGGTGGAGAAAATTCGCCGTCATTACTGCTCAGCGGATGAAGATGACCTGAGCCGGGAAGACAGGGCTCTGGTACTTCTGAAGGAACGGTTTTCAGAATGGCAGGAGAAGGGGTTTATTCCGAGTCGAAAAATTGAGCATGGTTACAATACTGACCAGCCCATCCGTGAACGAGGGTGGACCCATTGGCATCATTTGTTTAATCCGCGGCAGCTATTGGTGCACGGACAATTACTGGAGCATTTTTTCAGACTCAATCCTATTTCCAAAGAAACAGTAGCATCTCTGTGTCTTTCCATCGCTCCCGGAATTGATAATCAGGCCAAACTTTGTGCTATTAATCCTCATAAGTCTAAGGGACCAGGCTCAACGAATCCGGTTTTTATTAATCAAGCACTCAATACGTTGTATTCATACGCAAGCAGATCGTTTTTAGGATTACGAAAATTCTATCTTACTGATTTTAAAACATTTTTTGACAACGAAATATCCCCTGAAGTTATTACCTGTGACGCGCGAATTATTGCCATAGAAAATGATATCTGGATAACAGATCCTCCATATGCTGATGCTATAAATTATCATGAACTTACAAATTTCTTTTTATCTTGGTATGAAAAACATCTTAATAAAACCTTCATGGAGTGGTACGTTGATACAAAGAAAGCATTAGCAATTCGTGGTTCGGGCGAGGATTTCAAGCGCTCGATGGTTGACTCTTATGGCAATCTTACAAAACACATGCCTGGCAATGGCCTCCAACTCGTCATGTTTACCCACCAGGATGCCTCTGTGTGGGCCGACCTGGCTATGATCCTCTGGGCTGCGGGCCTGAAAGTCACCGCTGCGTGGACCATTGCCACGGAAACCACCTCCGGTCTGAAAAAAGGCAACTACGTCCAGGGGACAGTCATCCTTATCCTCCGCAAACGCACAACCAACAAAACCGCCTTCCTCGATGAACTCTACCCGGAAATAGAGGATGAAGTCCGCCGCCAGCTTGACCAGATGCTGACCCTTGACGACAAGGAAAACCCCAATTTTGCAGACACCGACTATCAACTGGCAGCCTATGCTGCGGCCCTTCGGGTACTCACAAGTTACAGTGAAATAGAAGGGCACGATATCCGGCACGAACTCTTCCGGCAGAAGCAGGCCGATGATGTATCAGCCTTTGAGCAGGTCATCAACCGGGCTGTAGAGATCGCATCTGACCACCTGGTCCCCAAAGGCCTTGAGACGCGGTACTGGAAACTCCTGTCCGCCCCGGAACGATTTTACTTGAAAGGCCTTGAATTGGAAAAGAACATGGAGGCACGGTCCGGGGCCTATCAGGAGCTAGCCCTGCCCTTTACCCACAAATTAGCTCTATCCACTATCGTCACCTTTGAGTGTGAAGCCGTCACACATCAGTTGTAAGTAAATATAACCTCTCCATATTAACTGATGA
>Ga0233412_10001681_pt1 | contig 11199 bp, 10 predicted proteins | sample Na_anoxic_4_MG_FD_180667 | JGI IMG/M metagenome (GOLD analysis project Ga0233412, IMG submission 180667) | Seawater microbial communities from Saanich Inlet, British Columbia, Canada - Na_anoxic_4_MG | ecosystem: Environmental > Aquatic > Marine > Inlet | place: Canada: British Columbia... | reverse complement strand
GATCATTGGGGCATCGGGTCGGATGAATCCGACCCCTACAACATTTCGTCATTCCAGCCCCCGCCTTCACAGGGGTAAACTCCGGCGGGAATCTATGATCAGTTCCTCCTATTTATTGAGCTATTACCTTTTATCTTTATATTTTCATTATAACAATTTTCCATACGCAAGATTGCTGAGCTTTCTTATCTTCCTACTGTGCCGATGTTAAGGGCGTACTGGAGGATCAGGTAGACCAGATAGACGCCTAAAAGCCAAGCTCCTTGCGCTTTCTTGAAATGACCGTCCCTGTTCCTGAAAATAAAGAACCGAAAAGAATAGAGGATAATGAGCATAGCAGGGAAGTGAAAAGAATAGAAGTTTGGTGGAATCGCAAGAGGTCTGGCTGCAGCAGCAGCCCCAATAACGAATAGGCAATTCAGGACATCCGCACCAACGATATTTCCCACAGTAATTTCGGGATGTCCCTTCCGTACCGCTGCAATAGCCGTCATGAGTTCCGGTAAGGATGTGCCAAAGGCCACCATGGTTGCAGCAATAACGTCTTCAGGTACTCCAATTCTGTGGGCTATTTCTACAGCGCTTGGCACCAGTATCCGGGCACCGACCACGATTAGACACAAGCCTCCGACTATCATCAACCAGCATTTTCCCAAGCTCGCCAATTCGGAATTATCCACCTGTTCACCTTCTATAGCCATGCTACCTCCTTGCTTAGCCCAAACGTAGGTTATGTACATGTAGCCAGCCAGGAAAAGAAGGAAGAGGAAACCAACCCATCGATTCAGGATAGGCTGCCCGGGCATAGTGGCCAAGACGATAAGCGAAATTATAACAAGCAGGGTAGCTGCCCCTACCTGTACCCAGCCTGTTCGATTGAGAATGAATTGGTTCACAGGCACAGTTGTCAGAAGGCACGTCAGCCCAAAGATTAGGCCGGTGTCTGCAATAATGGAACCAACGCCGTTACCAAGGGCCAGGCCTGGATTGCCCAACCATGCGGCCATTACTGAGACAAAGGCCTCTGGCATAGTTGTTCCGAGTGATATAATAGTCGCACCGATGACTATTCTCGGCAAGCCAGTCCTGCGTGCCAGGTGAACAACGCCATCAATCATCCAATCAGCTCCTTTTGAAAGAATTACGATACACACAGCTATGAAAATCAACAAAGCTATGCTGGAAAATCCAGCCACAAGATTATTTAAAAGAGTTTCGTCTCCTACCCAGCGTAGAATTTCTTGTAACAAAATCTATCCTCTCTGAAATGAAGGTTGTGAAAAAATGGTTCAATGCTGTCTCTGTTTATTACCCTCTCAAGCTATAGAGCTTTCAGTGTGTATGCAAGAATAACCTTATCAAAGGTTTTACTCAAGTCCAATTCTAACACACAGGAAAATCTATAAGGCCTTATCATAATACTATATCAATTTCCTTTTTGGACGCAGATGAACGCAGATTGTAAAGATTTTAAATATAAAGAGCTAATAAAATCATTATCTGCGTATATCGGCGAAAATCTGCGCCCTAATTTAAGTGTATGGATATCTTTTTTCAAGTAACTATGATATCCTATTTTATCTTTGTGAAGGGAGTTCTATAGAGAATTAATGTCTAATAAAATACAATACGATAAAGTCTTGAACAAGGCGCAATTGTCTGCAGTTACAGCACCTGATGGGCCAATCCTTGTGATTGCAGGGGCTGGAAGCGGAAAGACCCGGACCCTGATTTACAGGGTCGCATGGCTCATAGAAAGAGGTGTTCCACCGAAGGAGATTCTTCTCCTAACCTTTACAAGAAAGGCAGCCAAGGAGATGCTTGAGAGAGCAGCAAAGTTATCAGATAGGCGATGCAAAGAAGTTTCCGGTGGTACTTTCCATTCCCTTGCCCAGTATGTGTTGAGACAAGAGGCACACCGACTCGATTTTAGTCCCTCTTTTACAATTATGGATAGATCAGACATGGAGGAGGCAACTCATGCCCTTGTCTCTGAAGTAGATGGAGAAAAAAGATCTATTAGGTTTCCGAAAAGGGCTACTATTGCAACTATTATTAGTAAAGCGGCCAATATGGAGAAGTCCTTAGCTGAGATTATAGAGACAGAGTATCCTCAATTTCTACCAGTTGCTTCACAGATAGAACATCTGCTTACACTTTATAGAGAATATAAAAGAAAAAACAGCCTCATGGATTACGATGATCTTCTCCTTTTTTTTAGACTCCTTTTAAAAGAAGATGAAGAAATTAGACATCGGTTGGGCAACAGATACAAATATATCATGGTTGATGAATATCAGGATACAAACACCATTCAGTCAGATATTGTCCGCTATCTTGGTTCTTTACATAAGAATGTTATGGCCGTGGGTGATGATTCTCAGTGCATTTACTCCTTTAGAGGGGCTAATTTTAAAAATATGTTTGACTTTCCAGCTCATTTTCCAGAGGCAAGAATCATAAAACTAGAAGAAAATTACAGATCCACTCAGTCCATCCTTACTATGACCAATGCACTTATGGATCAAGCACAGGAAAAGTATACTAAATGTCTCTTTACCAGAAGGGAAGGCAATGAAATTCCCTTGGTTGTTGACACTGGGACCGAACGCGGTCAGGCGTTTTATGTATGCAGAGCCATAGAAGCTCTATTGGGCGAAGGACAACATCTGAGAGATATCGCTGTTTTATTCAGGGCTGGTTATCATTCGTTTGAATTGGAACTTGAACTTACACGCCGCAATATTCCCTTTGCCAAATACGGCGGGTTTAAATTTATGGAGTCTGCACACATTAAAGACCTTTTGGCGCATCTCAGGGTGATAATTAATAAAGAGGATATTCTTAGCTGGGGCCGTCTCTTACGATTGCTAAAAAATGTTGGTCCCGGAAGGAGCCAAGCAATAATAGATTGGATGAAAAAAGAACATGTAGTGGCAGACAGGATAGATGAATGGCCAGGGATTAGGAAAGAAAGAGAAGGGCTTACCAAGTTAGCTAAGCTTATGAATGCCCTTTCTGCACCAAAGATAATGCCTAAAGAGGGTGTTGAACTCGCAGTTGCATATTATAGCCCTTTTCTAAAAGAAAAATTCGATGACTATCCAAGAAGACAACAGGAGTTAGAACAGTTAATTTCAATGGCATCTAGGTATAAAAACTTGAGGGCTTTTTTAGATGACCTCTCTCTTGAACCACCAACAGGTCTAGGAGATCTCAGGCCTTTTGATAAAACGGAATGCTTAACTCTTTCTACCATACATTCAGCGAAAGGATTAGAATGGAGAGTGGTTTTTATAATCTGGCTTGTGGATGGGCGCTTTCCACCTGGAAAATCCTTTGCAAACAGTGAGAGCCTTGAGGAAGAACTTAGACTGTTATATGTTGCAGCTACACGAGCAAAAGACAAACTGATCATGACCTATCCAGGGAGGGAGATGGTACGTAACGCTGGAGGATTGAACAGCAATTACCATCAAGGCATTTCATCATTTCTTAGTGCCTTACCTCATAATGTTATTGAGCGCCATTCATTATCATCATCCTCCTCGCCTGCCGTTACCCCATTCGCCAGTAACACGTATACAGCATTTATGGATGAGCGGGTGGGTGTCTCTCCTAATAATGCGCTTTTAGAATCAAAACTTTTTTATAAGCCCTTGGATCTAACGGCTGCGGACTCCACTGCGCTAAAACAAGGCGATAGGGTCAATCATCCAGCCTTTGGTAGAGGAGTAATCGCCAAATTTATGGGTGATGACAAAGTAGAGGTGATCTTCAAGGATAAAGGTATTAAGTTACTTCACCTTGGGTATACAAGTTTAGAGAGGATTTAGGATGATTATCTCTGATTTACATCCTTGGGATGTGACATATAAAGAGGCAGTCAAAATCCAAAAGAAGTTAAAAGATAAGGTTATTTTAAAAAGTATAGATAAAAAAATAAGATATGTTGCCGGGTTAGATGTCTCTTATGCAAAAGGGTCTGATATAATGTGGGCAGGAGTTGTTGTTCTTGATTTTCCCTCATTAAACAAGGCAGAAGAGAGGTGGTCTCAAAAGAAGGTCTCCTTTCCTTATATACCTGGTCTTTTAAGCTTCAGGGAGATTCCTGCATTAATTGATGTGCTCAGAAAGATGGAGATAGAACCAGATCTGATTTTTTGTGATGGTCAGGGTATCGCACACCCAAGGGGCCTTGGTCTTGCTTCCCATTTGGGAATCCTTTTAAATAAGTCTACCATTGGCTGTGCAAAATCACCCCTGGTTGGTACGTATAATCAGGTTGGAGAGCGTAAAGGTAACTATGCCTATCTCATGCATCAAAATAGGATTATTGGAGCAGTAGTTCGGACACGATCAAAAGTCAAACCTCTCTTTGTTTCTCCAGGATATGAGGTAATGCTCAACGATTGTGTAAAATTTGTTCTTGAAACTTGTTCAAAGTGTAGAATTCCTGAACCTACGAGGCAAGCCCACCTCCTCGTAAATTCAGTTAGATCAGGGAAACTTTCTGGACCTATATGAGTTTTTTATCTGGTTTTATAGCTATAATTGGGCCACCTAATGTTGGCAAATCTACCCTTTTAAACAGGTTGCTTGGGCAAAAAATAGCAATTACATCACCCAAGCCACAAACTACCAGAAATAGGATTTTAGGGATTTATAATGAAGATGACTGCCAGATGGTATTCATCGATACTCCTGGCATCCATCGAACGAGATCTCTGCTCCATAAAAGTATGGTTGGTTCGGCAAAAAGTTCTTTGGGGGAGGTTGATATCATCCTTTTGGTAGTCGGCTTTGAGGAGCCTGCAAATAATAGTGAGCTAAATATTATATTAAGGATTTTGGGAAAAACAGACAAAACCGCTATTCTTACTATAAACAAGATCGATTTGCTTAAAAAAGAAAATTTACTCCCTATAATTGAGATATATAGCAAAATGGATCGTTTTGATTCTATAATACCTGTGTCTGCCCTTTATGGTGATGGGTTGGAGACCTTAATGGGGGAGTTAAAAAAGAAACTATCCCCGGGTCCTCAATTCTTCCCCGCTGATATGGTTACTGATAAGCCTGAGGAGTTTCTAATAGCCGAAATTGTAAGAGAGAAAATATATTATCACACAAGAGAGGAGCTACCATATTCCTGCGCTGTAACGATTGAAAGAATAAAGGAAGACCCGGAAAAGAATTTGCTTGCTGTCATGGCAAGGATATTTGTGGAAAAGGCCTCACAGAAAGGGATAATTATTGGGAAAAACGGAAGCATGATTAAAAAAATAGGAAGAAATGCAAGAATGGAGATGGAAAGAATATTTTCATCTCATGTATATCTGGAACTTTTTGTTAAGATTGAAAAAAATTGGAGCAGTGATACCAGGTCTTTGAGAAGGCTTGGATACTAAATAAAAAAACCAACCACTAAAAAGCAGTTGGTTTTTTAGGAGAAAAGAGGTTATTTTTATTGTATATTTATGCAATATTCTTGCCAAAATAATAATATTTTAGAATAGTTTATGTAACTAATTGTTTCAATTAAACATTTTCTGTACTACCAAGCCACTATCCTCTTTTTCTGTTTGTCTTAAAAGTACAATTTATTGTACCTAAAAATGCTAATATAATTATTTTATAATATAAACTCCTTAAATTATTGCATAATTATGGGTACAATTTTATAAACCTCTAAACAACGATGTTGTACTTCTTCATTTTATGCTGAATAAGACTTTTCGTGATGCCCAGCATCTCTGCAGCATGAGATTGAACATTGTTGCACTGTTTCAAAGATCTTTGTATCAAACGATCTTCCATCTGCTCGAGTGTTTTTTGCAGTGGAGCGTTTAGGGGTATGAATCTATCAATATTGATTTCTTCCTGTTTTCCTGAAAATTCGTCTGGCAAATCCTCTATGCTGACTAATCCATCCGAATTCATCACCATAGCCCTTTCAATTGTATTTTCCAGTTCCCTAACATTCCCCGGCCAGCTATAGTTGTACAGGGCTCTCCAAACCTCAGGAGCTAATTCTATTTTTTTCTTTTTAGATGGCTGGAATTTCTCTATAAAATGTGCAGTTAGAAAAGGAAGATCTTCGATCCTATCTTTTAAGGGTGGCACCTCAATCTGAACTACATTCAAACGATAGAAAAGATCCTCCCTGAATATTCCCCTGTCTATATCCTCTTTTAATTTACGATTCGAGGCTGCTAAAATTCTGACATCCACCTTAATGGTTTTAGTTCCACCCACCCTTTCAAATTCCATCTCCTGTAATACCCTGAGTAGCTTTACCTGTAAAGAAGGTGGCATCTCCCCCACCTCATCCAGAAATAAGGTTCCCTCATCAGCCAATTCAAATCGCCCCTTTTTCATGGCAATCGCTCCGGTAAAGGCGCCCTTTTCATGGCCAAAAAGTTCACTTTCCAACAATGTTTCAGTCAATGCACCACAATTTAAAGAGATAAATGGCCTGTTTTTCCTTGGGCTATTATAATGAATGGCCTTGGCGATAAGTTCCTTACCGGTACCAGATGGGCCTGTGATCATAACAGATGCCCTGGATTGGGCAACTTTGCTGATCATATCATAGATCTTGAGCATAGGTTTGCTCTTGCCGATTATATTTCCATACTTATAGCGATCTGAAAGGGCCTCGCTGAGAAGCCTGTTTTCTTTGATAAGGCGATAGTTTTCTAAGGCTTTCTTGATGGTCAGCTTTAATTCTTCATTTCTAAAAGGCTTGGTAATATAATCATAGGCCCTCTTTTTCATGGCCTCAACTGCCATTTCTATAGTCCCATAGGCAGTCATTATAATAACTGGAAGTTCAGAGTTGATTTTCTTTGATTTTTCTAAGAGTTCAATACCATTCATCCCAGGCATTTTCATATCTGTAATTATTAAATCCAGATCCGTCTCCCTGATTAAACGGAGAGCATTCACGGCATTATCTTCTGTAATTATCTCGTAACCCTCAGGAGAAAGTAAGGCTTCAAGGATAACAAGATAGTTCTTTTCGTCGTCTATGATTAAGATTGTTTCCATAATTGTGTTTGTTGGGCTAATTGGTTGAGTAGTCAAGTAGTTGAGTAGTAACCGGCTTAACCACTTAACGATTCAACTAATTTACTTTAGTTTTTTTCGGGGCAAATTAACAAATACACTTGTTCCCGTTCCTTTCTCGCTTTCTATCCACACTTCTCCTTTATGCCCTTCTATAATCTTTTTCACAATAGCCAATCCAAGGCCACTTCCCTTCTCCTTTGTTGTAAAAAAGGGATTAAATATCTTTTTGAGGTTTTCTTTGCTGATCCCTTCTCCTGTATCTCGAATTTCTACACTATAATTTTCCTTTTCCTCTTCAATTTTAATATCAATATTACCGCCATCATTGATTGACTGAATAGCATTTATAAAAATGTTCAGGAATGCTCTATAAAGCAGGCTCGGATCTGCCTCAATTGTATAGGGTCTATTATTCAGATCGCCATTATTTACTCTGACATTCTCTTTATCTAATTCGGATTGCAGAAAAGAGAGGTTTCTGTCGATAATTTCTTCAAGGTGACAATTTTGGAAATTTGGCTCCTGAGGTCTGGCAAAGTCAAGAAAGTCAGTTACAACATCATTAAGGCGCCCCGCCTCCTCAATAATAATAGAAGATAGTTTCTTCTGGCTCTCATCGCATGCTGATTTCTCTGTTAAAAATTCTGCAGTACTCCTGATTATGCCTAAGGGGTTCTTTATCTCATGAGAAACACCTGCGACCATTTCACCAAGCACAGCTAAACGCTCCGCTTGATTCAGTTGATCTTCTAATAGCTTTTGCTCTTGTGCCCTTTTTCTAAGGATGTGCTCAGCCTTTCTAACTACAAGCAGGAGAGCCAGGAATATAAGAAACATAATCGAAAGAGATACGCCAAAGATAAGATACCTGAATTTTAATATAGATTCATATTCTTTTGTGAGATCCTGGGTCAGTTCAAATACACCTAATATCCCTATATAGTAGTAAGGAGGTTCTGCCTTAAAGGGTATGAAAGTCTTTAGCTTTTTTTCCTTTACAAAATCCGTGAACAAAGACCCGGAAATGGCAGGTTCACGGGACACCAAACGTGAGCTATGTTCTCCCTTAAGGGCAGCTTTATATTCCATACCCCCCCTGCCAGTTAATCCGATTAAATCCCTATTGGTACTATAGGCAATAATGCCTTTCTCTGTATCATATATATTGACCTGTTCTATATTAAAGGAGTGAATAGTAGTCCTCACTATTTTATCCATCAGATCAGATTGTTCTTTTTCTCTCAGACTGATTGACCCGTATCTGTATCTGACGGGGATAGTAAAATAGTGAAATACTTGATGGTTTAAATTATTTGCGATAAGTAGAGCATGATTCTCATAGGTATTCATCAAGACCTTTGTGGCCCGTTGGGAAATAACCATTGATAGGGTAAAACTTGAAATAATGAGGATCACAAAACTTGTATAGGCAAAAAACTTAACTAATCTGAATCGGTTGGTTTCAGGTCGGATATTTTCTGAATTATATTTCATGCTACCTAAACACTCAGATTTACCCCTTCCAAATAATTACTTATTGCCCTATCGTATTGCCAGGTGAGATTAAAAACTTTTTTTGCCAGTTCAAATCGTGTTTTTAAGGTCGTCCCCCCGGATTCTGTAATTTCTTTTAACACCTTAGAATAATCTGATGGATCAACTATAACAGTCACATACCTAAAATTCTTTGCGGCTGATCTGAGCATGCTCGGACCACCTATATCAATGTTCTCAACAGCCTCTTCTAATGTACATCCCTCTTTTGCAACTGTTCGTTCAAATTGATACAGATTAACAAGCACCAGATCTATGTTTTTTATACCATGTATGTTCATCATCTGAATATCTTGTGGGTTATCTCTCCTTCCCAGCAATCCACCATGTACCTTTGGATGAAGTGTTTTAACACGGCCATCCATCATTTCAGGAAAGCCAGTATACTCAGATATATCCAAAACCTTTATTCCTCCATCCCTCATTGCCTTTGCTGTACCCCCAGTTGAAAGAATTTCTATCCCTAATCTCTCTAAAGATTTCGCAAACTCAACTATACCACCTTTATCCGTGACACTTATAAGGGCTGTGGATATTTTATTCATGTTACATCCTCCTTTTAGCAAATCCTGTTAGCCCGCCTCAGGCGGTTGAATAAAGCTTTAAAACCCTATTGAACTCCCAGATTTTTTCCTAAACCCATAAATGGGAATGCTCTTTTTTAACAGGATAAAAATTAAAGTTTATTCCAAATACTTATATATTTCGATAGAAAGCCTAAAAGGAGCAGCATATTTTGTCAAGCTAAATAAGACCTTGAATTTTATGAATAACAGTGCAATGTTAAGTTTTGATAGTAAGCAGTAGGCAGTAAACAGTGAAGAGAACTATAGGCTTGTGCCTACTGCCTACTCAATACTGCATACTAATTTTTGGGGCATAAATGACAAAGGTATATTTAGTGAGGCACGGACAGACAGACTGGAACAAAAAGCTAACATTTAGGGGAAGAATAGACGTTCCGTTAAATGAAGCCGGACACAGGGAGGCAAAAGCTATATCTGATGCCTTGAAGGATAAAGACATTGACGCTATTTATACAAGTCCGCTCAGGCGTTCTATTGAGACTGCTCAACCAATTGCGAAATTTTTTCATCTTGAAATAGTGCCTGTTGGGGGATTGATTGATATAAGTTATGGTAATTGGGAGGGTTTGACATTTAGTGAAGTAAAAAAACAATACAGTGATCAATATGACAAATGGGAAAAAAGGCCTGACTTGATAAGATTCCCCCATGGAGAAACTCTTGATGAAGCAAAGGAACGGTCTTTTCGTGCATTTAAAAATATTGTAAAAGAGAATCCTGGTAAATCAATCCTTATCGTTCCTCACAGGGTTATAAACAAGGTCCTTCTATGTGCACTTTTGGGCCTCAGCAACTCACATTTCTGGGAGATTAAACAAGATACAGGGTGCATTAATTTGATTGAATATTTAAATAACAGGTTTATCCTATCTCTGATGAATGACACCTGCCATTTAAAAGAAATAGCAGATGGGACAGACCAACCTGATTTTTAATATACAAAGTTCTCAATAGCCTTTGTAAAGACTAAACAGAAGTAAGGCAGCCTTTTTTCCCACGTCAAATCGTAGAATACCCACTATTACCACAGGATCAGAGAGAAAGAATTAGAAGTAAAGAGTGAAGTGCTGCATAATTAAATATTAGTAGGCCATAAAAATAGCATTATCAGCATATTTGAAACGTAATAGTTAATTAATTAAATCAAATAATTAAAGTTATTGACAAATAGTATTATTTATGCTTATAAGAATTCTCTTAGTGTCCCTACTTTATTGAAAAATTATGGTACCCGATAGACCAATAATTCCCGAGTTGACCAAATATGGTCAGTAATCTGAGCCGCAAGCGCTGGCGTTCTTTGGTACCATTTTCTAGAGCCATCAATAACTTTTTGCCGAAGGCCCAAATGTGTTTTAACAAAATGATAATAACCAGAGGCTAAATAGAGCTGGGATTCCAACTTGCAGAGTTCCTTAGAGAATCCATTTCCTTTTCGCGCCAATCTTCGAGAACTCTGTCGCATAGTTAAATTGTTACGTTCAACAAAGGATGTGTTGATGTTTTTACTGGCAGGAGAGGCTGACAGGAGTTTCTTCACCTCCTCTGGATCACCAAAGATGATCGCTGTTTCTATAGACACGACCCGTCTCTTCTCACGTTTCTTTACCACCTGGGCATACCGCAACTCCGGAGGTGGAATCAGTTTTGGTTTTGGTGGTCGCCCTCTCTTACCTTTTTGTCTGGGGACCTCCCGAACAATACCATAGGTTTCGAGAAGTGCCCCCTCATAGTGACGAAGTTCATCACTGGTAAAGAAAGGAATGGTGTCGTCGATAACTTCATCAAGTTTAGTTACCAATTTCTTGGCATTTTTTTTGGTTCTTTTCCCAACAACAAATACGGGCAACAATTTATTAATAGGGTCAAAAACACACCAGACCCAGGCATCTCCATATTGAGCAAGGATCTTCTCCAATGCAGTCAAATTTTTCTCTTTTTTTTAACAAAGCTCCACAGTTCATCAAGTTGGCATTCCTCAAGG
>Ga0233412_10001679_pt1 | contig 11206 bp, 14 predicted proteins | sample Na_anoxic_4_MG_FD_180667 | JGI IMG/M metagenome (GOLD analysis project Ga0233412, IMG submission 180667) | Seawater microbial communities from Saanich Inlet, British Columbia, Canada - Na_anoxic_4_MG | ecosystem: Environmental > Aquatic > Marine > Inlet | place: Canada: British Columbia... | reverse complement strand
TCACAGCCGGGAATCGAGCACGGACGGCGTCGAGATCGAAAACAAGACAGAGCGCTGGTTGAAAGACAACAAATACGAGCGTTTTGATTTTGGCGGGTATGTCTGGGACCTGTTTCGCTCAATCCTACTGACGCTCCCGCACACCTATCGTCAGTTTGCGGTGGAGGAAGACAAGAGAAAAGGGAGATCGTTGGAGGGGGTTCACCTCTACGAGACTCCCGCAGGCACCATCGCGACATTTAGCGCGATCAAAACAGACCCGCTGAGCGGCGAAGAAGACGACATTTATGCCAAGGCGGGGACGCACGATGCGATTCTGGCCTTTGCTGCGGACGTGCTGTGGGAGCAATACCCAGGCGGTATGCGCGTCGGGCACAAGAAGAGGACGAGCCACGGCGAGCGGGTGGTGCACGCCGTCAGCCTGGAGGACGCTCAACCTCACCTGTTGGACGAAGAGGACAAACAGTCCGCAGATGCGCTCGCGCAACGGCTGGCGCTGTTCGCGGCACGAGGCGAGATGCGGGGGGTTGTGCTCTACGGCCCGCCCGGGACAGGGAAAACGACGCTCGCGCGCCATGTGGGCACGGCATCGTATGACGGCCGCGTGCTCGTGTTGGACGATGTCCTGTGGGACGACCCCGTGTCTTGGATTACGCAACTCACCCAATTCCTCCGGCCGCGCGCCATCTTCATTGACGACATGGACCGCCGAAAGATGCGCGCTGGTCTTCGTTTCCTTTCCACTGCAACGTGCAACGTGATCGGGACCGTCAACACGCTGGGCAAGCTGGACAGGGCCTATTTGCGGCCCGGCCGCTTCGATGAAGTGCGCCCCGTCCCAATTCCGCGCACGCCGCACCTCGTGCGCATCACGCTGTTCTATTGTGAGCTTCACGGCATCGCAGACGACGCGGCCGAAGCCGTTGCAGCAGCAGTCGCAGAGAAACGGTTCAGCCCAGCTGAGATCCAAGAGCTTGTCTTGTCTCTGAGCGTTTGCGGCGTTGACCAGCTGGCGGCTGAGGTTTTGCGCCTGGACGCCCAGCGGAAGCACTACGCGGACGCATTTGACGACGGCATGGATGAAGACGACTTTGACCCGGACTGTGAATAATGGAACCGCTCTTCGCCTGCGGTGAGATGCCCTTTTGGTCCACGATCAAGCTGACGGCCGATACGCGCATTCAAGCCTTGCCGTTGTTCGTGTCGCCCTTGGGCGCAGGGGGTCACCTCCAGGGTTTCCAAGACTTCGTGATGCAAGTGGCGCACACGAACATGAAGGAAGCAAAGCACATCCCAGGCAACCCGGGCTCCTTTGACGTGTCTATGGTGCGCTGGGAGGTTTTCGGCGGGACGCCGTACAGCCGACTTCGGGTTGCGCAAGAGTCTATTTGGCGCTGGGTTTTCTCTCAAGCGACGCTGGACGGAGCGCCTCTGAGCTACTTCGATCAGGGGGTGGCGCGAGGTGCGTTGCGCGCGGGCGAGGTATTCACGGCAAAAGCCCCTTCCTTGGCAGACGAGCAGGCACATGCGCTGCTACAAGAGGAACGCGCCCAGTGGGACGCGCACCGCTTGACGGGCGCCCTGTCCTATCAGAAACAAGCCGTCGGTCTTCCTGCCGATTCCCCCTTCTCTGTCGAGTGGGTGCCGGGTATCGACCTGGAGCATACGACCTTCCCTGAAGACGTCTATGTGCGGTTCTACCTGCAAGGCGTCTACCGCAACGTGCTCGTCTATTAGCTGCCCTGGCGCTTCCGCTCCAATAGGATTTGCTTCGCCTCGACCTCATCGAAGTGAGGCAGATTGCCGTGGGCCGGTTCCATGGCGTGCCGGATGTAGGCAGACATCGACGGGTAGCCGAGTCGCTTCATCTCTTTGTACCAGCGGCCGTAGAGGGCCGCACTGGTCGTGATGGTCAATTTCTCGGTATAGGCCGTTCCCTTTCGTCTCGGAGAGCGTCGGCGCGCCTTCCGCATGCGGCGCTTGTCGCGCGTGGCGACACTGCTGGGCGTGCGGACAGCTGGAGGGGCCGGCGGCGGGGCTGGTGGGGCTTCCGGCACGACTGGAGGGGGCTCAGGCTGAGGGACCGGGACCGGGGGGCTCTCTTCTGGTTCAGGCGTGGGCGCGCTATCCGTACCCCGCGCCATGCGCCCCCAAGCGGATCGGCCCTTGGCGGGCGCCGGCCGTTTCGGTCCTTTGTCTGCGCTCATTCAGACCTCACAAACTGTTGCAGTTGGTAGGGGTGACTGCACAATAGCAGGTGCCCGGGTACCCCCACCCCTATCGCGCTGGCCGGCGAGCGCCACCGCGCCTATATGTTTGGAGTCACCAGGAGCCAGCATGGAAATGGACCTCGAAATGGACGATGTCGCTCGCGACTTGCTCGATGCCGACGAGGAGGAAGAGTTTGACCTCCCCGAAGAAGAGAGCGAGATCGAAGCGGAACATCCTGTCGAGGACGACGGCTGGGATGAGGACGGCGAGCCCATCACCCGCGCCACGGGCCGCGCTGTCTCGGCGCCGCTCTACGGCCGCGCTCGCATCAACCCGGAGTGCGTCGGGCTCCGCATTCTCTACCGGGAACCCGGCGCGCAGGATCAGGCGCTGGGCATCCTGGCAACGAATGGGACAGAGGCCGACCTGATTCGGCAATGGCCTGACGCCATGCCTCAGCCCGGCGAAGGGTATCGTACCTTCATCATTCAGCCGGTGAACGCCCGCGGCTCGACCATGGGCGCCGAGGTTGAGTTTCCGGTCAACGAACACCACCAAGTGGTCGCGCAGATCCGCAAGGTCAAGGCGATGGCGCGCCGCGCCGGTGTGTCGGAAGAAGAAGCCGAAGCGCTCCTGGCGGGGCGTCTTGGCGCAGCTGCGGGCCGCGCGGGCAACATGGGCGACATGCCTGGGTTCATGCAGATCATCGGAATCCTGCGAGAAGACCGGTCGGCAGAACAGCAGCGCCAGCGCGACGAGTACGACGAACTGCGCGAGATGCGCAAACAAGCCGGCGACGAACGGAGCGCCGCTGCGGCAGCCCGAGAGGAAGCGTCGGCCGCGACAGTCACTGTGATGCGCGACTTCATGCAGGAAGGTCGCGAGCGTGACCAAGCACAAGCCGCCACCACGGCCGAGATGACACAAACGCTCGCCAAGACGCAAATCACCGCTGCGCAGGAATCCGCCCGTTTGCAGCTGGAGATGCAGCAGAAGACGGGAGAGCAAACACAGGGCTTCATGTCGTCACAGATGCAATTGCTCATGGCACAACAAGCGACCGCCTTGGAGCAATCGCGCCTCGACGCTCGTGAGCGCGAAGCCGAACGCAAACTGGCCTTTGAGCAGGATCGCGAACGCCGCAAGGACGAACGTGACGAGCGCGAGCGACGCGAAGAGCGCGATGCAATACGTCGAGAGAAACAGGAGAGCGACCAAAAGGAAAAAGACCGCCAGTGGATGATCACGCAGCAGACGCGCGAGACACAAGCTCTGGAGGCAGAGCGCAACCGCATGGCGGAATCACGGGCCGCTGATGCCGCGCGTGCCGAGCGCGAAGAGCGTGACCGCAAAGAGGCGGCAGACGCGCGCGAGAAGGATCGGGTACGCGCTCACGAAATGGAGATGAAGCGAATCGAAACCGAGCGCGAAGCGGCGCGGGTGCATACGCAGTCTCTGACCGCGTTGCAGCTGGCCGGTACGCAACGCGAAAAGAGCGAAGGCATCCTGGCCAAAGTCACCGCAGCGACGGGTGTTCTCACCGCGCTCGGTGTTGATACCGGAGACCTCTTCGGTGGCCTGCTGCGTCGCGTGGTCAGCCCGGCCGCTCCTGTGGAAGCAGGTAGCGGCGGTGAGGGCCTGAAGATGCTGGGCAACGCCATGGAACACGTCGCCGACGTGGTCAAAGCAGGTGTCGTGGCAAAAGCGGGCGCGGCTGCATCAGTCGCCAAGACTGCGGCTGAAACGGCGACCGCGGCGCGTCAACTCACGATGCTCGACGACGATGACGACGATTGGGACATCGACGATCTCATCGACGAAGAGGAGGAGGAGGAACCGGAGGCTGTTGTCGCGGCTCCCGTCTACAGTCCGCCTCAGCAGGCGCCGCCGCTGCCTGTTCCGGCTCCCCCTGCGCAGTCGACGCAAGCACCCCCGCCCCAGAACGACCCGGGGATCGGCAAGCTCGTGGGCTTGATCAAGAACATGCAGGACAAAGACGAAGTCGTCTGGGAGGTCTTGATCATGGAGACCTTCGCCGTTGACCTCGGCCTGCTCAACACCATCCAGGCCATGGGCTTGCGCGCAATCGTGACACAAGCCGGCGCTGACAACGCGTTCTACGACAAGCTCTGCGAAAAGCTGCGCAAGAACATTCTCATCCCCGATGACTTCCGCTACGAATAGGAGCCGCTATGCCTGTCACGCTCGTCCTCGGTGACGTCCACATTCAACTTCCCGACCGCACGCTCTCGCGTATCGGTGTCGGCGCTGTGCCGACTGTCGAAGTCTCGCTTTTGCACGCAGCGGCGCCGCCTGCCCTTCCGCCCAACGCGCCTCCGCATATGTGGCCTGCGGCTCAGCCCCTGGACTTCATGCAGGACGCTGACGGGCTCCCCCAGGGCGCGCCAATTGACCCGCGGAGTTTTGCACAAGGCCAGCCCGCCGAGCCCGCGCATGACGAGACCGCTGCCATCCAAGACGGCGTACTCCACCTTCGCGCGTTCTTCATCAACTGGTTGCCCGCTTCGATCAACGGCACGACTGTCGAAAATGCAGTCGCCAGCGTCAACCGTTTGCGTGCGCGCGTTCACCGCACGTTGCCCGTTGCGATTCGCTCCCACGGCAATCTGCACACGTTGGCCACCGAGATCATGAAAACGATCTCGTCAAACGACATCGGCGTGCCCCTGACTGATGATCCCGAAGAGCGCGAAATGCTCGCGTGGGAATTGGTCGGCCATCTGGCGCAAGTCGCGGCCACGCCCTTTTGCGGGTCTTGGCGTGAACTGGCTGAAGCTGCCACGTACACGCCGGATCAGGACGAACGTGCCGCGCGCTATCGTCGGCTGCACCTGGAGCGTGGTGACCCCATCGCGCGCTACGTGTCTGACGAAGAGCTTGCGGCCCAGGCCGCCGCGCGTGCCGCAGAGGCTGCCGCGCGTGCCGCAGAGGCTGCCGCTGAAGCCGGCGAAGATGCGCCTGACGAGAGCGAAGCCGCAACGGTCACGCCGGTCGATGACGAGACCCCCGCCCTCCCTTCCCCATCCGACGACGATTAGGAGATTCCGATGAAATGCCGATTGACTGGCGTAGACCTCCCTGTGTACGAGGGGACTGCGGGCGACGATTTGCTCGCAACCGAGGAGTTGCCCCCCGGCGGCTTCGAGATCATCATCATCCGTCGCAGGGCCAACCCCGATTCGGCTGCATTGGCTGATGCGCTCGCGTGGGAAGAGGCGCTGATGGCCGCTTCTCTCCAGGGTGAGCTACAGGTGGAGGAGGATGCAGCGAAGACGCGCGCACACTTCGCGACCGTGGCGAAATACTACCCGCTGCTCAAGGACACGCCCGGCGTGATTGATGACGTCGAGCGCGTTTTCATTCACCCGAACGCGCCGACGGAGGGCATCATCAAGCTGGGCAAGGTGCTTCGGTCACGGCTCCTGCGCGGTGCGGCGGCCTTGACAGACTGACGGTTTGCGTGCAAACGGGGTACCCTGGTAGTCTCTTGCGCCAACGAGGTGCCCCGTGCTTGCTGGTTCTGTTCCACCCGAGGTCGCTGGCTTGGCGCGCCCCATCCCGCCGCCGCCCGAGGTTTATTCGATCCCGAAGTGGGGGAAGTTCTCTCACCCACAGCGGATTGCAGTCTTGCGTCGCATTGCGCGCGCAGCTGCGGACAATCCGCGTGTGATCGAAACAGCCATCGACGCAATTCGGCACACGAAAGAGCGCGATTATCGCGCTCAGGTCGCGGCACTCCTGCGCTATGTCCAGCGCAATATCTACTACTCGAATGAAGCGGGCGAACGTCTACAGGATCCATGGTACACGATTCGTCATCGCCTGGGCGATTGCGACGACATGGCCATGCTTCTCGCGGCCATGGCGATGGCGATTCGCCTCCCCGTCCTGTTCGTTCTGTCTGGTCCGTCAAACGGGGTCATCGAAGTCCAGTTCAAAGGAGGAAAGCGCCGTTTTGGTCGGCGTCCGCGTGCGCGCAAGCCGCGTGCCGTCCGTTGGATTGAAGGGACGCCCGTTCCCAAGGGCGTCAAGTGGTCGCACATTTACTTGCAGATCGGGTGGCCGCCTGACGATCCGCAAGAGTGGGCTTTTGGGGAACCGACGCTGGGCGTCCCGCTCGGCTGGGACGTTGTGGGCCACGAGGCAAAGGGCGGGGCAAACATCCTGCCCGAGATGCGAGGGGCCGGCGGCAACATGCGCGGCCTGTCGTTGATGGAAACGGACAGTGCGAGCCCCAAGTTCGCCACGGTCGGAGCCGCGCTGCAACCACACATCGCCGAATTCAAAGAGTCCATAGCGGACGAGCTTCGGCCGGGTCGCTTCATCGCCCGCTTGCTGATGGCCATTGTCTTCGGTGTCGTGGGGATTATTCTCATCCAACCCGCTGTACGGCGGATCATGAAACGAAGGTAGCTGCCATGTCCATGCGCATCGAACTCCCCGAATTTGTCACCCCCGCACTCATCGAGCGCGCGCACAGACGTGCTCAGAACATGCTGGGCATGGGACAACATGGGCTCTTCCGTCAGGGGATTCGAGCCGCGCGTGCCCAAGATCCGAAGCTCCTGAAGGTGCTGGAGTACGCGGCCAACCACCTCGACCACCGGAGCGAGGCCCAGGCGGGCCAGACGCGCCGCGCGGTATCAGCCAACGCAGGTGATCAGGTCCAATTCACCGAAGTGGCGATGTGGCAGTCTGCCTACGAGATTTGTGAGCGACCCCACATGACCGACGAAGACCTGCACCCTTTCGGTTGGATTTATGCGGCGGCAGCCGAGGCCGCAGGGCTGACCCACTGAATGGCGAGATTGCAATAGTGTGTTGACACGCTGTTGCAGTCTGTCAGGCATTTTAGCCGCGTCTTCCACTTATCCTCCGTGCAATTGCGCTACTGTCCGTGCCACAAGCGGAGTGCGCATGCTCGGGTACGCGGATCAGAACAATTATGGCGCGACCAGTGCGTCGAGCAAGCAAGTTGAGCGGATCCTCAAGCGCATTCGTGCCCTGCGGGCGAAGCGCAAGAAGGTTTCGTGGAAGAGCCGAAAGTACCTCATCGACCGTCAGATCAAGCTGCAACGGCTGCGGTTGAAGCGCCTGCGCCGCACAATGCAGCGCCGAATCCAGCGTCGCAAGAAGCTTGGCTGGGACACGACGAAGCGCCAGAAGCGTTTCAGTGCGTCACGCAAGGCCGAGAAGACGCGTCGGATCGCTGCGCGCAAGGCACGCCGGGCCACCAAGAAAGAGGCGTACGTCAAGAAGTACATCGAGAGATACGGACCCTCATTCCGTGAGTCTGTGATCAACTATTTGTCGAACCATGGCAGCTCCTACGCCGACGCGCTGAAGAGTGCGGCTATCGCTACGGCAGGCTCGCGCGACGGCATCCTGATCAAGTGGTTCACCGACCCCCGTCAGGTGGCTGCCATCCAGGCGACGTTGGGACGTACCGGCAAGACCGCCCAGGTCGACATCAGCCAGGACGCGAGTGTCAATGTCGCCCAGCTCTTGGGCCCCACGGCTGCCGCAGCTGTGATCAAACTCGACCCTGTTGCTGCTGTCGAAGCGACCGGCCCTATCCCGGGCATGGACGACGTGATGATGACCGGCGGGGGTTACCTCGCGCCGGGCTCGGGCGGGGGTGGGCAGTCCGGCTACGAGACGCCGCCTGCCCCCATGACGCCCGTGGGCCCCGCAGGGGCTGAGGCGCTGGACGACTTCGATTCCTTTGAGGAGGATGAAGGAATTGTCGCGCAAATCACGGGCTGGATCACCGGCAATCCGTTGCCCGCCGCGGTCATCTTCGGTGCGCTGGGCTACGGCGCCTACCGCTACACCAAGCGCAAGAAATAGGAGCCTGTCCAATGGCGCTCAACATGAGCCAACTCATGCAGGTCGGCAGTGCACTGTCTACTGCATCGCAATTGGTCGAAACCACAGCGCAGGCTGTGCAGGACGGCCAAGTGGCGACGGACCTCGGCGCTGTCACGTCGTACATCGTCCCCCAGGTAGAGGCTGCAATGCAGGGGTTTCCCCTCACGGCCGCCGCCTCCCCTGACACCATTCGCGCGTTCGCAGCCCTTCTCGGGTCGATCGCGCTTGACACTGTGGCTGCGCGTCGCGCAGCAGCTTGAGGTAGACCCATGTGGGGAGGACTCGACGATTCGCCTTCGTACCTGCAAGGCGAGAGCATTCCATCTGATCCGACCGGTTTTGCTGGCCGGTCGGTCGATCTGGGTGGCCTCTACACGCAGAATGCACCCGGCGGCACGCACGCGGGCATGAGCGTCACCAATCCCGTGGGCCAACAGGCGCACTGGAACCAACAGCAACCCGTCGTCATGCGGCACGCCGTCCCTGGCGCTGCAACGCCCGTCACGGTCGTGGGTGACGAAGAAGAAGACGAGGACTACGGAAGCACGCGAGCCCAGCGCCGCGCAAAGCGCAAGGGCAAGACGTCGCGCGACGTGAGGAGCTACACGAAAGCAGGCACATGGCTCTGGCGCCAATACGGCGACGAGTCGATTGAAGCGCTGCGCACGCCCACCACGGAAGGCGACGCCGAGTGGTTGGGTCAGCGTTTCACGCAGGCAAGCCAGCCCTCTATGTGGGGCGATCTGATTGACACCTTCGGGACCTTCTCCGACTACAAGAAGGGCCTCCGCCACAAGAACGTGGCGGCCGGCTTCGACGCATTGACCTCGCTGACCAAGTTGGGCCAGGGTCTGCTGAAGCAGAAAAGGAAGAAGGGCAAAGGCGGATCGGGTGGCGGTACTCAGGTGTCGCTGACGGTGACCAAGTCCTACACATGGGCTTGGGTCCTCGGCGGTGTCTCTGTGCTCTTGCTCGGCACGCTGGGCGTGGTCGCGCTCACGCGGAGTCGCAAGTAGGAGGGCGCAGTGTACGGTTCGGGTTCAGGGCAAAGGTATGACGGGTCGACGCACGCTTATGCGGCGCTCGACCCAAAAGTGCTTTCGTCTGGAATCAAAGCCGCTGTCGGCCTGACGCAAGTGGGCGTCTCGCTCGCCCAGCGCAAACGCGCAGCGGCCGACGCGCAGAAGCGCGCAGCGCGGCAGAAGAAACAACAGAAGGCGGCAGCAGCGGCGGCCCGTCGTGCGGCTCTGTTGGCGCCCGTGGACGGGCCCTCTGTGCTCCCCTGGATTGGTGGGGGCCTCTTCGCGTTGCTCCTCATTGGCGGCGGCGTATTCCTCTACGTGCGGCAGCAGAAACGCAAAGGTGGCGCTCGTGGCAAATCCTGACTTCCTCGCACTCGCACAAGAGTATGCGCCCCTGGTTCAGTCAATTGCGCTGCCCAAGGATCCGCGCAAACGTGTCGCCATCCTCACAGCGCGCGTCAAGACACTGAAGGTCGCCGTCTCGCGCGGTGTTCCGATGGCGCCCGCACTCTTGCGTCGAGCAAAGGCCGAGTTGGTCGCGGCTAAAGGCACGCTGTCTGTCCACGCAGAAGGCGAAACGTCTACACGCGTTTGGCGCATCTTCGGCTATTCCGCTGCCAGCTTGGTTGTCCTGTCGCTCCTTGGCGTTGCGGGCATCTCTCTGGCACGGGGCGCACGGGCAGTGCGCGGTCGCAGATGAGCGCCGATGGCAAGAAGCTCGTTGGGACAGGTACGTCGCTCGCGGTCGCGGGCGGCTCTGTTGCAGCTGTGGGCGGCCCCGTCGGTTGGGTTGTGGGCGGCACGCTCGCGGCCAGTGGCGGCGTCGTGGCGTTGGTCGGCGGCATCAAAAACCGAAAGGTCAACAAGGCGAGGGCCATCGCCTGGGCGAAGAAGTTGGGTTTGCCCGAGCCCGGCAAAGTGCGTGGGTTCATCGTCCGCCTGATGAAGAAAGACGCAGCTTGGCGGAGAAAGAAGCTCGCTCGCGACAAGAAGTGGTTGCGCGCAATCAAAAAGCGGCAGTCGAAGTGGAAGAAGCACCCGGGCGGGCGGCGCACGCTCCAGGTGCTCTCTCTTGGAATCATGCGCGGCCCCCAGCGTTTGCGGAAGCGGGCGACAGTTCTGGAAGGGCAGATCGCACTCATCGAAGCATTGCAGATTGCGCAGAAGGAAAAGCGGGCCGCTCGTCGGTCCGAAGCGAAACGCGTCGACCTGGAAGAGCGCGAGATGGAAATTGCAAATGAGGCGGCGCTGGCAGCAGCTACGTCCATGCGAAACAAGGTCGCAGGCGTCGTCGTGAGCACAGTCCTGCTCGCACTCTTCGGTGGTATCTTCTACGCCGTGCGGAGAAAAAAGAAATGATGCACCCGAACACTGTCACGCCTCAGCGCGTTCTGGCCGATTACATGGGCCCCAATACGGCTCTCGCGCAGCGTGGTGCGGACTACGGTTCGTTCCTGACGGTCAAAGCGAGGCCCGGTATCGCAGGCAAGCTCACGTTGGGCTACGCCGCCACGTCAAAGAACTTGCGTCGCCTGAAGATGAAACTTCAGATGCTGAAAGACAGGCGTGATCAGAAGGTCGCCGCCGCGCGCTTGTCTGGGCGCAAACGTCGGTTGAAGCGCCGTTACGCACGCAGAATCAAGCGCGTCATGAAGCGTCTGGCGCGCATCGATCGTGTGATGCGGGCGCGTGTCGCGCGGCGTAGGGGCAAGGGCAAGAGCCTCACGCGGCGTCAGCGCCGCCTGATGGCGTTGTTGAAAAAAGAGAAGAGCCCCCCGAAGCGCCGCCAGCTGCAAGCGGCCATCCAAGCGGAAGACGCCGACGACATCGATCTCGATGCGGAGTTGGCTGCGGCCGACGGCGACATGGACTTCAACGACGAAGGCGACTTCGTCTCGGACGAGCCCGACGCTGACCCCTTCTACTTGCATCCTGCCTTCCTCGTGGGCGTCTCCGTTGTCCTGACGGGCGGTGTGCTCTACGCTGTGATGCGGAAGAAACGAGGCGCGTGATGGACATTGCAACGGCCGTAGAGGCGGAGCTATCGCAAGGTGTGCGTCACGGTCTCGGGCGGACGCCGA
>Ga0233412_10001678_pt1 | contig 11209 bp, 15 predicted proteins | sample Na_anoxic_4_MG_FD_180667 | JGI IMG/M metagenome (GOLD analysis project Ga0233412, IMG submission 180667) | Seawater microbial communities from Saanich Inlet, British Columbia, Canada - Na_anoxic_4_MG | ecosystem: Environmental > Aquatic > Marine > Inlet | place: Canada: British Columbia... | reverse complement strand
ACTCACATACAAAACAAACAAACAAGGAGTTTCTTGGGAAACTCACATACAAAACAAACAAACAAGGAGTTTCTTGGGAAACTCACATACAAAACAAACAAACAAGGAGTTTCTTGGGAAACTCACATACAAAACAAACAAACAAGGAGTTTCTTGGGAAACTCACACACTTCTGGCCTCAGTATTCCATTTCTCCTTTTTCTCTTTTGGGAGCTCATTCCATCGTTTGGCAAGTTCGGTAATGACGCCTCTCGGCGGAATCTCTCCTCGCTTTTGAAGATTAAGTTTCACAGCTGCCTTATTTTTCTGCATGAAAAGATGATAACCAGTTTTCCTTTTAGAATCGGAAGATACGGACTTAGCTTTAGAAGTGGAATTAGTCTTAGATGTGGGAACACTTGGGAATTTAGGAACACTAAGGCCCAGCACCTTTTTAGCGTCATTAATATCAAACATAAAATGATAGGAGAGCTTCTTAAGCTGGGCGTCAGTAAGGGACATATTAAAGGACACAGTGTGTTTAACAGCGAAAAAAAAGTGAGCGCCGCGCGCGTCAATTTTTTCCGAATTTCTGGGGAAATAGAAACTTATGGATACGGCTCACAGCTTGCTTTCAGCAGGCCACACATCAGCAGGAAAGCTGCCAGCGCAATCGGCCTGTAACTCTAGGGAGAACATTTCTCCCTCTATAATCTCAAGCGCCTCATATGCCTCTTCGGGTGCAATGTAAGGGGTTTCATGATGAAAGCGACAGAGCAGGCGGGCCTTGTGTCGGCAGTCACACTTACAGCTTCTTTCAGTTTTAGCTTTTTTTTCATCAGTTATCTGACCTTTAAAGGGCAAATATCTGGTAGGTCGGTTTTTTTGATGTACTTCACAGCAGGTACAGAGTGCGTACTCGTCAAGCTTTTGTTGAGCGATCTCGGCGTAGCGTTTCTCCATGGTTTCCTATAGTAAATAGTAGAGACAAAATCTTTTCAATTTTAAAAATTTAGCTAGAGAGAAGCAAACAATATAAGAAAAAAAATTATGGACGCTCACACACACACACACAAACACACACACTATTTTTGGTGTTTTTAAACAAGAGTTTCTTGGAAAACTACCCCACCACATCACAAACAAGAGTTTCTTGGAAAACTACCCCACCACATCACAAACAAGAGTTTCTTGGAAAACTACCCCACCCCACCCCCCACCTACTCACTATCGGACGACTCACTGACCTGAGGTGTCTTGGCCTTGCTGTTCCACTCCTCCTTGGTTTTCTCATCAAGCGCCTTCCAGCGGGCACCAAGCTCAGAGATAACCTTCTGAGGCTTGGGCTTCTCGCCATCGGCAAGATCCTTGGCAAGATCAGCAGTGACGACCGGCCTGTTCTCGCCCGCAAACAGGAGATAACCAGTCATTCGCTTGGCCTTGGGCTTGGTAGAATCTGACGATGCCTCAGACACAGTGGTCTTGGTAGCCTTGGCCTTACCCTTGGCCGCCTTGGTTGGCTTGGCAGTGGTGAGAACCGGGCCAACAAGCTCCTTCTTACTCTCAAGGAAACACTTGGCCTCATCAGCGGGAAACCCATACTTCTCGGCAAGAACACCAGCACACGAATCCATAGTTTGCTTGGTGATATCGGCAATGGCGTTGGAAAGCATCTGGGGAATCTGAACGGAAGCCATTATTCTCTGTGAGCAGTTGGGGTATTTACAGTATTGTATATAGTGGGATCGCTCATTTCAATTTTTTTTTGTGGATCGATAAAAAATAAGGTAAAAAAGAAATAGGACAAATAAAGGGGAGAGAAGACATGTTTAATAGGTCTGGTAATAAGACAGGATATTAGACGCAATATAGACAGCATTAGAGTTTTTCATGGCCTTTCGAATTTTAGGATCAAATTTGTATTTCCTTAAAAAGATGTTACGTGGCATGGTTTCACAATCTGAACGAATCTGGTTAATATTAGCAGCCATACCAAAAGAGATAGCCCTATTCCATTCCAAAATAATAAAACTGGCTTCCTGCTGATCGAGTGCCGTTCCGGGGATATCCATTTCAATATGAATAATAGAAAAAGTATACCAATACAATTCAATTTTTTTTATCACTCATATCTCAATTCATCACTCATTTCTGGATTTCCCTATAAACAAAGCAAGATGCTAGTGTGTGAGTTTCCCAAGAAACTATCCAAGAGTATAAGATCCAAGGGTTTCCCAAGAAACGATCCAAGATGCTAGGGTTTCACGGGAAATACACCAGATTCTAATTCTTGTATTCTTTGTTGGCGAGCTAAAATGTCAAACTCTTTCTCTCTTCCCTTTTCTATTATTTTCCGGTTTACCATTTCAAATCTTTCCTTCTCCATATTTATTTTTTCTCTTTGACTCAGACTTGCATTTAAATATCTACACGCATCCTTGTACCAATAACTTGTTCCAATCATCACATAACGACACAAGGCCTCTTCACGACTGATTATCCCCTTTTTATATAGATCCTCTAACTCAGTTTTAGAGTCAAATATCATTTGCTGAAGATCGTCCAGATTCTCTCTCTCTTCTCTCTCCTTTTCCTTCTCCTTTTTCTCACTCCAAAACGTAGCCCACGAATCCCGTTCCATCTCTTCAGAAACATTCTTCGTTTTAGACCGCGTACAAGCAGAGGGGAGATTGTTCCACAAGATTGGCGCATTTAAAATAGCCTCCTGTCTTCTCTCCAGCTTTTCTATTCTTTCTTTTAATTGTTCCATTGCTATATTACCCACTCTCTTCTCTCCTGCATTTTCAATTTTTTTAAGAATTGTTGGATAGTTTCTTGGGAAATAGATCAAGAAAAAAAAAACACACACACAAGACACACAAGACCCAAGACACACTACTGCGGTGTGATAACCCAATTATCCAAGTCACGATCGCCAAGTATATGCATGTTGTTTGCCACATCAAAATACACAAACCGATCCACCCCCTTTCGCATCGCCATGTCAACAGACCTCATAAAGAGATTATACAGCCCATGCGTTTGTATGAAATGCTTGCGCTGCTGATCCCTAGCCAAATCATACAGACGCCGGCGCATTTTAACTGCAGCCCAAGCTTTGTGGATCTTTTCGGACGCATCAATAACCGCCTTGTAACGAGCACGACACAAACGAAGATCAATCTCCCTCATGGCCCTGCGACATGACAGCTCATTCCTTTTGGAAAAGCGCCGCCAGCTAGTTTGTATCTTCATCACCAGACTGGAATGCCACCGATCATGCCAATCCCATGCATATTCCTCCAACCACTTAGCACGACCCTCACGCCCTCGCCACATCTTTTGGATCATGATCGCCATGTCGCAACGGTTTAGGTGATAAACCATATGAGACTCGTACATCTGAACATCCTTAAGAAGAGCAGCGTTGGCATGACTGGTGTATGAGTAATGGATCAAATCGGGATGGTTGTGCGATGAATCAGCCCAGACCTTGACAGATGACACAAGATGTTGGGAATACGCCCACAAATCTAGACGACTGACCCAGTCTTCAAGGAGTTTCGGATCTATCATCACAGCCCAATGCATCTTGCGAGTGATGTTCTTCAAGTGCAGGTTCATGGGCTGCAGCGTGTCTAGATTCAAACAACATTTAGACCCACTATGCAGGTGAATGACGCCATCAGAATCTACAAGCTGCCAAACGGCGGAGAGCATCTGCGCCGTCTCGACCGCGCGCTGCGTCGCCGCGAGGTGCTCCGCCTCGAGCGCCGCCCACTGCTGCTCGGTTGGGTAGTAAGACATTTGTTTAGATTTTCAATAAATAAATTCTCTCTCTCTTCACACTTCAATTTTTTTTACCTTTTTCATAATTTTCCAAAAAAAAAATTAAACACACAACACACAACACACACAACACACACAACACACAACTTCTTTTGGGAGTTTTCCTAGAAACTACGCCAGCACAAGAACACCATCGACAAGCTCCCCAACCGTCTCAAAACTTGAACGATCATACACAGTTCCCGAATCATCCTTGAGATACTTCTTGCCATCATAGACAAACTCGGTGACTGGGACAGACTCCTCATCGTCATCATCGGCGTCATCCTTGGGCGCGTCCTCTTCATCATCAAGAACAAGGTCATCAAGATCCCCAAGTCTGGTCGAAGCCTCAGACAAGTCATCCAACTCGAGCACTTGATCATCAAGGAGCTTGTTATACTCCTCATCATCGGCCTTCTCCTCTGGCACATCAGGAACAGACATGTCTGGTTCTGGAAGATCATCCAACTCATCAAACCGCGAATCGTGACACGGCTGACGAACTGCCTTGAGAACAGGCGGTGGGTTGCTGAGCGTGTAAATGTCCGGCATGGGATTTTCACCCCGTGCGCACCCATCCCAAAGCTGCCTCTCATCCTCAGAAAGCAGACCCCACCTCTTGGCAATTTCAGAAATAATAAGCTGAGGGACGAGCTTCTTGTCACCGACCAACTCGGACTTCAACTCAGAGCGAACAGAAGTACGAATTTTGGCCGAAAAGGAGAGATAACCAGACACAACCTTTTTGGCTGTGTTGCTTGTCACAACAGGCTTCGCCTTTGTCTGCTTACCGAGCTTTGGGATAGGTCCACGCTTCTTGACAAACTTGATCTTGGGCAGCTTTGTGATCTCCTGCTCCACCGGGAAATCATACTTCTCAGCCAAGGCCTCAATGCACTGCTGCATCTCAGTATGGACAAGTGCCTGAAGGCCGGACTCAAGGCCGCGCGGAGCCGTGATCGTGATCATTTAGTAAGTTGAATGGAGGGTTTCCCAGAATACTTTGATCGGGTACGGCCCCTGCGCATTTCAATTTTTTTTTTGCTGGACGAAAACTCTTGGTTTAATCCAAAAGAAAAAAACCACAAGACATTTGCCAAGGAACACACCAAGCCACGCCCAAGACCCAAAAAACAAGACCCACAAGCAAGAGTTTCTTGGGAAACTCACCACTCAAAGAACAAGGATCATAAGGGTTGTCAAAACCCCCATCTCAACACCAATGTATTTGCCATTCAAAGTGAAATCTCCATTTATCGCACAGGCCGTAAAAATGAGCAATGAAGAGAGCGCCAAAGCTGAAAGAATCATCATTGTTTCCACATAGAGATGATCACAGAGGAAAGCGCATCAATTTTTTTTAGGCGCTGCCGCCTCGTCTTTTAAGCAACCATTTGCGGACAGTAGACTGTATGTGCCGCACATAATAGTTGATGTAATTAAAGCTAAAGAAGTCCCAGTTGTTCGCAGCCTGCCTTACAATTGGAGGAGTGCACAGCAAATTGTGCTGCCGAACCAGGAATGGAGGCTCTTTCTCAAGATTCATGGTTGATTACCATTTCGCAGTTGCAGATCAAACCCTCTTCAATTTTTTCTTATCCAAAAAAAAATTACCTGTTCCGCACAACAACACACGACACATAGAATATCACACCAGTTATTAGTAGAAACACCGCAACAATTCCACTAAACAGATCTACCATTGATTGCTAGACAAATCGTCTTTTTCGCCAGAAATCACACACTGAGCCCACACAGAAATTCCCAAGAAAATCAGCACGGCAGTGATAAACTCCATCCAATTCCACATTCACCACTCACATCGCTCGCCCTTTCTATTTTTTTCAGCCCCACGTGCCAACCAAGTTTTCCGTTGAGTAATTGCTGGAAAACTCGCTACTTGTGCGACCAGCCTTGTACTCTGGATGAAGACGACACAAGACCCTGGCATTGTGGCGACAGGGACATGGACACGCATTCTTTGGGGATTTGGCAAAGGACCCATGGACAAGCTCGTCTGGACTCCAAAGCATGGGCTTATTATCCTGATGCCGATCACAACACAGACAGACGGTGCTGTTGTCAAGCATCATCTGCATCACCTTGTTCTGTTGCGTGAAGCTCATTTGTCCAAGTGTTTCCACAGGAGCAAAGGGCGCAATTTGCCGATCAATTTTTTTTGCGGAACACAGCGCAGCAATATCCAACAAAAGCCCCAAGAGAGCCGATGATCACAAGACCAAGCAGGATCTCAAGCATTCTTCTGTTAGTTTTGCCGGTTCACTGATACGATAAGGCGCGGCACGCATTTCAATTTTTACATGCAAAAAAAAATAAACACAAACACAAACAAGCAACCAGCAACAAGCAACAAGCAACAAGCAACAAGCAACCCATTTAAACCTGCTCCTCCTCCGCGATGGGATTGTTGGCAAACTCATTTACGATTTCATCGGCACGCTGGCACATACTTGTCACCGGAGCCCAAGAAGGGCTGGTGTCCGGGTGCATGCGACACAGAATGCGCGCATCTTGACGGCAGGAGCAGCGGCAGCTTTCTGGATCATCTTCAACCTGTGTGTTGTTAAAGCGAAGTTCTGCCCACGGTCCCCAGCGGGTTGGGCGATTCGTCAGGTGCCTCTCACAGCAGTTGCACTGGTTGAGAGTCTTCAGCACGTCCTCAACGCAATCCTGTTTGTCCATAGTGTACGGCATCTTTGGAAGCTTCTTGGAGGGTTTCTTGGAAAACACCTCCCTCCTATGCCGAAAACGCGTTTCAATTTTTTTTTACCAGAGAGTTTCTTGGGAAATAGACCAAGCGCTCAAGACCAAGTTAGAAACTCTTGGAAAAAGTCCAAAAAAAAAATCATGCCACACACACGCACACAGGACTATTTTTTTGGGTTTCTTGGTTTTCACACAACACTTGGTCACACCATACCTACTCAACAACAAGCTGCTTGGCCTGGTGCGCCCACTCCATCTTCTCATCCTCCTCAAGCGCCTGCCAGTCAGCAGCCAACTGCTTGACGATCGCCTGAGGGGCAAGCTTGGCATCACCCTCAAGATCCATCAGGAGCGTATCCTTGACATCAGCACGATGCTCCTTGGAGTAAAGCAGGTACCCAGTGAGCGCCTTCTTGGGTTTGGCCTCACCATCAGACTCGGTCTTCTTGGTCTTGGTCGCCTTCTTGGCCTTGGGCGCCGGACCACGCATCTTAACCATCTTGATCCCGCCCTCGATCAGGAAACGGTTGGCCTCATCAGCCTCGAAACCGTACTTCTCAGACAGCGCTTGGACCGCGGCGGCACGGGCTTGGTTGACGATCTCCTGGATCGCGCCATCAAACTCGCGGGGCATCGTGATCGTGGCAATCGACATCTTTGGAGGTTTGAGTGCTGTTTTGGGTGTTTGACGTCATAGCTACTGTGCCGAAAAATCATTTCAATTTTTTTTTTCGCGTTTCAATTTGTCACTCATTTCTCGAATCATCACTCATTTCTTGATTTGTTTGGTCCAAGAGATCGCACCAAGAAATTCAAACAAAAAAAATATGGACTTCTTAGTTTTTTTGGTTTTTTGGTGCAATAGCATGTGGCCTTTGAGCTCAAACGTGTTTGGTCCTCACCTGTGTTAGGCCAACCAATTACAACAGCGCCCCTTATGGTAAGCCGCAACTAAGCAGATCACCAGGACACTGAAAAGATAAAACCTTCCACAGGGCCTTGGAAAACCTCCATCTGTTTACCAAGTAATCCCCGGGCTAGAGGGTGGGTGCTATACAACAACACCCAGGCCCGCCATGTCGCCCGACCCGCGAATCAATGGCGTTTTACACACGTCGTGGCTGCACCAGGGCACAGCCCAGCCACATTACATAAGTAACATTTCCAGCCGCTAGGTGAGCCAAACGTCCATCTCCATTTCACTGGGCTATTACACCCAGCTTCGTATTAAGCTCCTGCCGATATCCGCGTTTCAATTTTTTTTTTGGGGGGAGTTTCTTGGGAAATACAACAAGAAAAAAAACCACAAACACAAACAAGCCACGCAAACAAACCCAAGCAAACAAGCAAATCGCTTAAGAAACATTATCAGTCGCTAGGTAAGCCAAACGTCCATCTCCATTTCACTGGGCTATTACACCCAGCTTCGTATTAAGCACCTGCCGATATCCGCGTTTCAATTTTTTTTTGGGGGGAGTTTCTTGGGAAATACAACAAGAAAAAAAACCACAAACACAAACAAGCCACGCAAACAAACCCAAGCAAACAAGCAAATCGCTTACCAAGACGCGGTAACACCAAGCAACGCACAAACAAAGATCGTGCCGAAGATCATGATTGCGATCAGATCCATTTCTTGGGTATTTCTGTTAGGGGACACAGACAATCGGCGGCTGCGGGCCATTTCAATTTTTACTCTCCCAGCATCACACAAATAACCGAATCCGGATCAGCATTGTTGTTGTTTTCATTTCTCAACCATGGTCTTAGATTTGTTGCGTGCTGTTCCTCATGGTCCAGGAGATCAAACAAGGCGCCCACCCTCCCCTCAGTCATCAAGGAATCATCAAGAGACCTGATATTCCTCCTGATGTCCCAGATTCGATCAGATTGCCTACTACGATAAATTGAAAGAGAATCAACCACGCACCCACCAGCACGCTCGGAATGTACCCTTGGAAACCAGGTATTTGTGAAGAAACAGCCCTTACAGTAGCAGGTAGTGGGACAACCAGACCAGCAATCTACAACCACAATTTTGTTAGGAAACTCCATTGGTGACACAATCGCACACTTTTGCCACAGATGGTTTCAATTTTTTTGCATGAAAAAAGGCTGGTATGGTCCTCTTTTCCACACTATTGAACAAGACACAGCACATCACACCACATCACCCATCAACTTCTTGTCTACGCGCCACACGAGCACTGGTCCACGTGCTGGCAACCAATCCCACCAACGCGGTACGCATCGGGACCAACCGAGACCGGCGCTTCCATCTCTTCATCAGACTGCTCCTCAACAGCCTCGTCATCAGCATCGTCATGGTCGAAATCACCCGTCAGAGCTTTTGGCTCCGCGCCGACGCGCTTGGCCTTGGCCTTCCAATCAGCACGCTCCGACTCATCCAGCTGCTTCCACGCCCGAGCAAGCTCGCGGACCACATCCTGGGGGAGCAGCTTCTCACCAGCGGGGAGCTGTTCGAGCATCTGTGCGCGCACATCAGCACGCATCGAGTCAGACCAGAGAAGGTATCCAGTCTTGGGCTTGGGCTTGTGATCGGCATCAACCTTGGTCTTGGACTTCTTGGCCTTGGGCTCGGGACCACGCTTCTTCACAGTCTTCACCTTGGTGTCACCAATGATGGAGCGCGCCTTCGCAAGATCAAATCCCTCCATGTGCTCTGACAGCGCGAGAAGGGTCTGCTCCTGGGCTTGGCGAACAATCGCATCAACGGCGCCGCTGAACTCGCGTGGCATCGTGATCGTCGTCATCGAGATTTGAGTGTTGTTAGTGGTTGAGTACGTCATAGAGGTGTTGGTGGAAATCTGTTTCAATTTTTTTTTGGGGTTTCAATTTTCCTTATTTCAATTTTTATTGGGAAAAATTGTCACTCATTTCTCGAATCATCACTCATTTCTTGATTTATGGCTCATTTCTAGGATTCGCCAGTACACCAAATCCCACAAGTCAAGAAACTAATAGCAAAACAAACATGCAAAGTTTAGCAAACCACCAATCCTGGCTTCTCACTTTTGATAACCTTATTAATGATTCATTAACTTCCTATATACTTACAAGCAATTGTGGAAAGAACTAGCTTATTTCATATTACTCAAATTTAATTTCTTAAGTAATTATATATGAGAAAAAGCATAAGCAAAAGAAGCACAAGAAAAAATGGTGGTGGTTTATTTACAAGAAGATCAACAAAAAATGCGCCCAAATCAAATTTAGAAAATAGTAACAGCAAATCAAGAGTAAGGAAAAACAGACAAAGATCTACTGCAGGTGATTTTCCAAGAGGAAGACGTCTTATACAACAAATAGAAGAACAAAAACGAAAAGACCAAACATTTCTTCAGTCAGCCGCCAATGCGCTCATCGGACTATTTAGTAATGCTGGAGATATACTATTAAATCCGGGAGCTGAACGTACGCACGGAGGGCGGGGCAAAAACAAAAATAAAAGTAAAAAAGTAAAAAAGAATAAGAACAAACATAAATGATAAATCAATTCAAACAAACTATCATTTCCTTAATTTCTGCAATTAACACATACAAGTCCACCAATTTCTTCATCAACATATAAATAATCTCCAAGATCAGTGGAACATTGGGAACAAAAGTTACATTCAAGAGGCTCGGGGGATCTACAAGGTCGAATAGGCTTAATTTCTGTTACCATATGATTACTATTCTTTTTCTGAACCAGCGAATCATTCTTATTTAACTTAAGGAATTCCCTTGCCTCTCTTACATCAAAACCATAAGCCTCTGAAAGAGCATGAACGCATGCATTCACAGCATCCTCAGCATTATTGGAATCAAGCCCCTGCTTTAATGAAAGCATCAACATATCCTTTTTAATATAATTCATTGCCAAAGGCCAATTCTATAAATACATTTTCTCTCCTACATTTTCTTTCAATTTTCTATTTTTCATTTTCATAATTATATTTTTTAAAATTGAATCTATCCATTTTTACATTATAACTTATAAAATAAACTATAATATATAAGTTATAAGAATTAAATAATGGAGAATTTACCAGATGATCTTATTTATAATATCAGTACATTTATTAAAGAAGGGGAAGAGAGAATAAAATCTAGGCTTATAAACAAGACATTTAAATCATCCATCAATATAGTTTCCATAAAAAGACTGATGATTCATGAAAAGCTAAATTGGCTAATCCAGGATCAAACACATCGCTATAAACCTATAAGAAATATTTGTATCAATTCAGGTTGTCTTAGTAAAACCATGTTTTATGAAAATGAACTGATTGAAACCAAATGTATTGGAAACATATACCTCTTTCAATATAATAAGCAATCATACATCAAACTCAAACAGGAACAACAATTAGATTATCCACATACAAATTATAGTTGGTTATATCATGATTCCAGATATCAAAATCGCTTTGAAAGAAGGCAGGCAGCCCTAACTAGGAAATTAAAGGACAGAGTATTTCGGGGACAAGGTAATTATTCAAAAATATATTTACACTATTGTCCACTATGTTCCGCAAAACATATTATTGATAAAATGCCCTTTTATGAATATGAAATTCCTTCTCCCTAATAAATAAAATAAATAAAATAAATAAAATAAATAAAATAAATAAAATAAATAAAATAAATAAAATAAATAAAATAAATA
>Ga0233412_10001677_pt1 | contig 11210 bp, 8 predicted proteins | sample Na_anoxic_4_MG_FD_180667 | JGI IMG/M metagenome (GOLD analysis project Ga0233412, IMG submission 180667) | Seawater microbial communities from Saanich Inlet, British Columbia, Canada - Na_anoxic_4_MG | ecosystem: Environmental > Aquatic > Marine > Inlet | place: Canada: British Columbia... | reverse complement strand
CTTCAACATATACCTTCGAGGCGCCAGTCTGGAGCGCTTTTTTTTCGATCGCCTCAAAATCTTCTTTTTGACCTACGTTTCCAACAAAACAGATTACCTGGTAGCCCTTGTTCATTAGCCATTTTAGAATAACAGAGGTGTCCAGCCCACCACTATAGGCTAAAATCACCTTTTCTTTTTTCATATCAATTTCCTTTCTTTATTAATAAAACTGTAAGAGCTCAATAAATAGGGGTAATGAGATCTTCCAGCTTTATTTTCACCGCAGAGACGCCGAGAACGCAAAGGACGGCCTATTTTTGTTTTTCGCTGACTGCAGTTAAATAAACTTCGTATTTAACGGGGCAGGGAGGGCGAAAAATAAAAAAACCTATCCTGCTGGAAAGACATTGATTTTTCTTTGCCGTCCTCTCAACGGCAAAGGAAAAAGTATTTTACTCTGCGTCCTTTGCGTCTCTGCGGTGCCTTTTTCATTCAGCTGCCCCAGTTTATTGAGCAGATACTATTTACCGTTGAATCAGCAGTCCAGGAATCTGGTGATAGCAGAAAAACAGACTGAAGGGAAAGGCGGAACGGGAAGAAAGCACCCTTTCTGCCCTTACCAGGCGCCCCACACTAAAATAGATATATCTGGTGACTGTCCGGGTTTTTGCCAAAGAAGGTAACATCATCAATTTTATCCACCTTTGGCCCACGCAAGAGGGCATAAAGCGTCCGCTCTATTCCTATACCCCCGCCATAGGTATCTGGAAAGGTTGATCTTCCTTTATCATCTTTCATGCTCGCTGCTAACAGGAATGGCCCGTATCCACCAAGTTGATCGATGTTTTCAATATTCCCTTCTGCTATAATAGGTTTCACAGGGATGACCTTATTATCTACGAGTCGTTCTACAATCGTCTCATAGAGCCATTCCCTTATGGCCCCGGAAAGTAGCTCCCGTGCCTCGGTCTGCTCACCGGTATCCCTGATAATGCTTTTGGCACAGATGTCATAGTTATATACCATATCAGAAGTTACCTCACCTGCTGTTATCTTTCCATCAGGTTTCAGATAGGGGTATATAAGATCATAATTTTCTCTTGGTATGCCGGTAATCCAGAAAAACTGTGATGATGTCTCTTTTCCTACCGCTATTTCATATTCTTTGGGCCCATATTTCTTTCTCGATTGATCATAGGTAAAGGCAGGGAAGGGCTGTTGTGGGATTTTTAGAGCAACCCCGAGCTCGGTGAGCTCTTCTGTGTTTTTTTCCGCTATCTTTGCCATACTGTGGATGAGCATTCGTTCAAAGAGATCCTTGGCAGCGGCCATATCCTCTTTGAGAATCTCTTTTACCTCGGCTGGCCTGGAGAGATAGGTCTCAAAATCAATACCCCGATTTCTCCTCAATTCTATATCCATCTGGCTGAAGTCAACGATATACTTTCCCCTCTGGATCCTGTCAGGGCTCTCTACCTCGAGCCTGATATTGGGGGAGTCAACGAATATACCCTTTATCTTCGGGTGATGGCAGGCCAGAAGCTTGGAATAGATCATGCTGTGGGTTAAAACATAGTGAAGGCCTTTGTACGAAATTGATGGAACATGCTCTACATCATGAGCCAGGGGGTCTGTCAGGGGACTCAGTTGCACTCTTTCAATATTACAAAGCCCCTCATCAGCCAGGAATTGGTGCATGGCTGTCACGAACGTGGCTCGTATGGATACGGCAGCAAGGAGGGTGTCCCCCATCCACTTCTTATAGTAATATTTTTCCAGATATTCCTGAAGGCTTGAACCACCTTCTTTGAGTGCTGCCTGAAAACCAAACAGGGCATCACCAATTTCTGTTGTTATATCATCTTTCATGGTGTTCCTCTCTTAAAGAATCGGAAGATATTTTTCAATCTCAAACTGGCTTACATGAATCCGGTACCTATCCCATTCTATCTTTTTGTTGGCCACAAACTTATTAAAGATATGATCACCCAGGGTTTCCCTTACTAATTCACTCTTTTCTACCTCCTGGAGCGCTTCAAAAAGGTTTCCCGGCAGAGAGGTGATTCCAGCTCGTTCCCTCGCCTCTTCATCCATCTCATAAATATCTTCCTCTATTGGATCAGGGAGGGGATAGTTTCCCTCAACCCCCTTTAGTCCCGCAGCCAGCATAATTGAGAACGCTAGATAGGGATTACAGGCTGGATCAGGAGACCTGAACTCGATCCTTGTGGCTTGTTCCTTGCCTGGTTTGTACATTGGTACCCTAATCATCGTGGAGCGGTTCCGTCTGGCCCATGAAATATAGACAGGTGCCTCATACCCAGGGACCAATCTTTTAAAGGAGTTTACCCACTGGTTGGTTATTGCTACAATCTCTCTCGCATGCCTTAAAATGCCAGCAACGTAAGACTTTGCTAATTGTGAAAGATTATACTGGTCTTTTGGGTCGTGAAAGGCGTTTACATTATCTTTAAATAGAGATTGATGTACATGCATACCGCTTCCGTTTTCCCCAAAGATGGGCTTCGGCATAAAGGTGGCATAATAACCCATTTTCCTCGCAATCTCTTTTACCACTATCCTGTAAGTCATTGTTTTGTCGGCCATAGTCAATGCCTCGTCATACTTGAGATCAATCTCGTGCTGACTGGGGGCGACCTCGTGGTGGCTGTATTCCACCTGGATATCCATATCCTGGAGGGAAAAAATTATTTCTCTTCTCAGATCACTGCCCATGTCTAAGGGCCTATTGTCAAAATAGCCACCCTTATCGATAGGCTTGGGGTTATCCTGGCTCTCAAAACAGAAAAACTCCAACTCCGGCCCCATGTAGGCCTTATACCCTTTATCAGCCAGTTTTTTTTGCATCTTCTTTAAGACGTATCGAGAATCCCCTTCATAGGGATTTCCATCGGTTTTGAGGATATCGCAAAACAGCCTGCCCACCGGTCTTTCCTGGGGTCGCCAAGGGAGAAACTGAAAGGTGCTCGGATCAGGCATGGCAATCATATCACTCTCCTCAATCCTGGCAAATCCTTCGATAGAGGAGCCATCAAAGCCCATTCCCTCTTCTAATCCTTCTTCCAGCTCGGACGGGGTAACAGCAAAACTCTTTAATATCCCCAACACATCCGTAAACCAGAACTGGATAAAGCTGATATTTTGCTCCTTAACCAATTTTAACACATCACTTTTTGTTTCACAAAGCATGCATTCCTCCACTGTATTTACAATCGTTTTGTAATGTTTTAATGAGCGGTCCCTTTCGGATAACAAGGATTACTCGTCCTCATGCAAGAACTTTTTGCAGGATTAACATAATAGAGTCTATGTGGTAAAGTTCTTTTATCTCATTGCCTTTCAAGTCCTCCCCGTTTCCCTCCTATCCATCATTATATCTCGCTGATCAATTAATATTGTGCTATCATAAACAACGATTTCATCTGCTCTCTCTTCATTAAAGCATTGTGCTGTGTGTACAGGGCCACCACTATCTATATTCTCTCTATACCTCATACGCTTGGTTGCTCATCCCTTGCTTTATAGATAGAGAGATTTTCTGCTGATTATCATCGGAAAAGGCGTCAAGCAAGTATATGGTAAGCGTATTTAAAGAAATCTTGGATAACAACTTAAGACAGTACAGAGTATTGCCATGCGAACATAGAGTCCATAACGGTTTTGGCGAAAGTAAACTGCCCTTGGATCACTGTCTGACTCATCAGGCAATTCATCGGCACGCGGAAGTGGATGCATAATCACCGCAGATCTCTTCATAGCGCGTAGCGTCTTTGCGCTCAATGCATAATTGTGTATTGTTTTTTTGTAATCTTCAAGGTGATCTGCAAAATATTCTTTCGAGAGTTGAGTGATGTGCACGACATCAACCTCTTTGACCAGATCTACTAATCCGTCTTTTGGGTTCGTAATCTCGGTAAACTGAACTTTATGTCGCCGAAGATATTCCTTTATGTCGTCCTTTACCTCTGTTAAATCAGGGGAGATAAAAGATATGGAAATTCCATGGAATTTGGCTAAGAAATAGCACAGAGAACGCACAGTGCGGCCACTCAGATCCCCAACCATAGCGATGGAACAGCCGTCCACACCTCCTAAATGACGATCGATGGTATAGAGGTCAAGTAAGGCTTGGGTTGGATGCTGGGCTGGACCATCTCCGGCATTGATAATCGGGACACATGAAACTGAAGCTGCTCTTTTGGCAAACCCGCTTTCATAATGGCGCAGCACTATGACATCGGACATTTCGGATACTACCTGGATAGTGTCTTCGAATCGGCCTTTGAGCTCTGATGAAAAAATGTCGGCTGCTTCTGTAGAAAGGATATTTCCACCTAAACGGAGCATGGCAGCTTCAAAAGAAAAGCGTGTCCTCAAGCTCGGAGTGAAATAAAGGCTGGCTAAAATCTTACCCTTTAAACATTCGTCACCCCCTCGGGCTAAAACTGTCTCGAGACGACTGCTGAGATCAAAAAGTTCTCTGAGGTTTCTCTTAGTAAATTGCTGAGCTTCGAGTAAATGAAACATTACTATTTCTCCTTTTGGGAATCGCCTTAGGGGATAAAATGAGTACCTGATGTGCCCTCAAGCGCGGAGGATGCCTTATCCAAGGACGTGATAATTGCCTCTTTCCCTCCAAACTCTAAAAACCGTACACAAGCCTCAACCTTTGGGCCCATACTCCCAGGAGAAAAGTGTCCCTCTTTCTGATACACCCTTACTTTGTCTAATTGAACGAGATCTAAGGCAATTTGTGTGGGTTTGCCAAAGTTGAGAAAGACCTTTTCCACATCTGTAAGAATGATGAGTAGATCAGCAATGACAGCCTCAGCTAGCTTTTCCCCTGCCAAATCTTTATCAATGACTGCATTCACTCCGTGATAGTTTCCCTTGGAATCCATTGTCACTGGGATGCCTCCACCACCACCAGCAATGATAATGATGCCAACATCTACCAAAGACTTAAGGGCTCTCGCCTCTATGATTCTTAAAGGGTTTGGAGATGGAACCACTCTCCGGAAAGGACGATGATTCCCTGGTTTTACTTCCTTGATGATGTAAGCCTTTTCCTTTTCGTGCCGTGTTTTTGTTTCCATATTGTAGAACGGACCTATAGGCTTTGTAGGATTCTTAAAGGAAGACTCCTTGCTATCCACCACAACCTGAGTAATCACTGTCAGGATATCTCTGTTTATTCCATTAGCTCGAAGCAAATCGTGCAAAACCTGTTCCAGCATGTATCCGATTTGCCCCTGGCTCATAGCCCCGCAAACATCCATTGGCATCGCTGGGACTGTTGAATGAGACTCTTCCTGCTGTATGAGAAGATTGCCGACCTGTGGCCCATTCCCGTGAGTGAGAATGATATTATGTCCATTCGCTATCATTTTCAGTATTTGCTCACATGAGATGCGAATATTTTCTAATTGCTCGTCTACAATTCCTACTTGATGAGCTTTTAGTATTGCGTTTCCTCCCAATGCGATAACAATACGTTTGCTGGGATGTGACGTGTGAGATTTTTTTCCTATCAATTATACTCCCCATAAGAGGTTGTTTGGTAAAGGAATATTTTTTATGTTATCATACTATACACAATTCTAATAAGTCTTATAGCAACTAACTCCTTAACGTTGCAACCATAACTGCTTTAATAGTATGCACCCTGTTTTCAGCTTCATCAAAAACAATAGATGCTTCTGATTCAAACACTTCTTCGGTTACTTCCATTCCATCTAAGCCGAATTTCTTATAAATACTTTCCCCAATAATTGTATCACGATTATGGAAGGATGGTAAGCAATGCATAAATTTTACATGAGGATTGCCTGTCATTTTTATAGTATCATTATTAATCTGATAGGGTTTTAATAATTCTATTCTTTCTTTCCATGCCTTTTCTGGCTCACCCATTGAAACCCAGACATCTGAATAGAGAAAATCACAATCTTTTACACCTTCTCTCAAACCATTTGTTACTAATAGTTTTGCCCCGGTTTCCTTCGCTATCGTTTTTGCCTCTTTTACTAATTCTTTGTTAGGCTGAACCTTTTCAGGCGCAACAGAGCGAAAGTCCATTCCCATTTTTGCAGCACCTATCAATAGTGAGTTGCCCATATTGTTTTTTGCATCACCTACATACGCAAATTTCACCTGATTCAAAGGCTTGTCAGAATATTCCATCATTGTCAAGAAACCTGCAAGAGCCTGTGTCGGATGGTATTCATTTGTGAGGCCATTCCACACAGGGATGCCTGTATATTTTCCCAACGCCTCAACTGTTTCTTGTCCAAAACCACGATATCCAATGCCGTCGTACATTCTACCAAGCACTCTTGCAGTATCTTTGATTGATTCTTTTGTGCCAATTTGAGAGCCTGACGGGTCAAGATACGTTACCCTTGCTCCCTGGTCATAGGAAGCCACCTCAAAAGCACACCTGGTTCTGGTTGATGCTTTTTCGAAAATTAAGGCTATATTTTTTCCGGTTAATGTGGGCTGCTCTTTTCCTGCGTGTTTTGCTTTTTTTAAATCAACGGAAAGATCCAGTAAAAATTGAATTTCTTCAGATGTGAAATCCAGTAACTTTAAAAGATTTCTATTTTTTAAATGATACGTCACCCTTTGCCCCTTTCTTTAAATAATCGAGAGTTAAGAATATGATAGTTTAATATTATAGGAATTTCTATTTTGGACGCAGATGAACGCAGACCCGCCTGCCGGATGGCGGGCAGGTTGTCAAGATTTTAAATATTTCAAAATAGTTATCTGCGAGTATCGGCCCGCCCTGGTGCGACATGAATTAAGTGTTATATTGGCTCTATAATAATTCCGAAGCGTGGGCTATAGAATTAAGTCCTTGATTAGCAGGTCTGGGCCAGGGCGAAAATCTGCGTCCTAATTAATTTAATAAAGGTTTTGTCTTTTCACGAAATCGCTTAAAATTCCTTCAAGGTTTGGGCTTCCAATCTCCACTAAATCATAATAGACCCTCGTGCTCGGTTTTTTGATGTCGATAATCCTGTTCAAATTTATTGGAGTACCGATAATAACTGAATCACATGCGGTACTATTGATCGTGGTTTCAAGGTCCTTTAATTGTTGCTGGTCATATCCCATTGCCGGCAGCAGAGTTCCTATTTCAGGATAGATTTTGAAAGTTTCAGAAAGCCTGCCAACCGTGTAAGGCCGTGGGTCTACTAATGCGGAAGCACCAAATTTATTAGCAGCAATTGTACCCGCACCAAACTTCATTTCACCATGAGTCAGAGTTGGTCCATCCTCAACGACTAATACTTTTTTGCCTTTGATAATTTCAGGATTATCAACCCGAATAGGCGAGGTAGCATCCACGACAATTGCATCAGGGCTCACCTTTGCGATACTTTCTCTTACGATTTGAATACCAGCGGCATCAGCGGTGTCCATTTTATTGATAATAACCACATCAGCAATCTTTAAGGTAACCTCACTGGGATAATACGATAATTCATGTCCTGGACGATGCGGATCAACAACAGTTATCATTAAATCAGGCACATAGAATGGGAAATCGTTGTTTCCACCATCCCAGAGCACAACGTCACATCCATCAGGATCTTTTTCTGCTGCCTTTAGCACAGCTTCATAATCAACGCCGGCATAAATTACATTTCCTCGTATTATTTCTGGTTCGTACTCTTCCATCTCTTCAACCGTACAATTATGCTTTTCTAAATCTGCAATGTGAGCAAAACGTTGAACCCTTTGAGCAGCTAAGTCACCATAAGACATGGGATGACGTACTGTAACTACTTTCAAACCTTTATCCACCAATAATTCGATAATTCTTCTTGATGTTTGACTTTTACCACAACCGGTTCTCACAGCACACACCGCAACCACTGGTTTGCTGCTTTTTATCATCGTATCTTTCGTGCCTAATAACATAAAGTTCGCACCGGCAGCGTTGATGAGTGCGCTTACTCCCATTACGTATCTGTAAGGAACATCAGTATATGAGAAAACACAATCATCAACATTATATTCTCTAATTAATTGTAGGAGTTTTTCTTCTGAAAAAATTGGAATACCTTCTGGATATAAATCACCTGCCAATTCAGCGGGGTATTTTCTGCCCTCAATGTTTGGGATTTGTGTGGCAGTAAAGGCAACCACATTATATCCTTTATTGCCTCTGTAATAGGAGTTAAAATTGTGAAAATCTCTTCCAGCAGCGCCTAAAATAATGACATTTTTCCTCATCATTTTTTCAGCCCCCTTTTAATATAAACAAAAATCTTTCAATGAAACATCCAAGCTGGTGCCGTCAATTTTTTTGTTTTCAGTGCATGAATTAGAAATAACATGAGGACATAAGGGCTTCCGCGGAATTTCCCCCGCCTCAGGATACAGGGTAGACCCGAGCGATTGAATTGATTGAAATGCCTTTTTCGATGAGGTAGTGTAGGAAGAAACACCGTTGGGAGTCAAGGAAAAAGATGCCAGTGGTATTCTTATAAGCCGCCCCAAAGAGAAATCTATCACTGGCCTTTTTCTTTTGAAAAGCATATAATTATCTAAATTTTAGCTGGAGGATTACATGAATATATTGGATAAAAGATTCGCTGAATTTCAAAAACTTACCACAGAGGAAAAGGTTACGTGTTTTGAGAAAAATGGGCGCCTTTTTGACATGATAATCTCTCAGCAGTTGAGTCGCGAAATTATAGACAATATCTATGATATTACAAACCATCTTCGACATATATCAGAGAGCAAGGCTGGCTCACTTTTCATGCAAAACATCCTCTGCCACAAACGAGCCATGCTCTATTTTACCCAACCTTCATCCAGGACTTTCCTCTCCTTTGATAGTGCGTGTCACATATTAGGCATTAAAACCTCCGAGATTCGCGATGTCAGTGTTTCATCAGAGGTTAAGGGTGAAAGCTATGATGATAGCTTACGGACATTTTCGTCGTATACTGATTTAATCATTATGAGGCATACGGGGCAAGCCTCTGCTGAACGTGCTGCCTGGCTGCTGAATACTTATTCCAACCGCCCAGTCCCAGTTATTAACGGTGGTTCAGGAAGCGATCAGCACCCCACTCAGGCGATACTCGATGTATATACCCTGCAAAGATCTTTCGCAAACCAGGGTGGACTCGATGGGAAAACAATTTTGATGTGCGGGGATCTTAAAAGGGGCAGAACAGTGCGATCGTTAAGCTACTTGATGAAAAACTTTGAAGATATCGAGATCATCTTTGCTTCTCCCAAGCCCTTTCAGATGAAAGAGGATGTGTGCCGTTTCCTGGAACGATATAAAATCCCGTATCATGTTGAAACTGAGGCTCTCAAAAACGTTCTTTCTAAAGCCGATGCGATTTACATGACCAGGATTCAGGATGAGCACGATACGAGTGCTGGTGATTCAAACAGGGTTGATATTTCCAGGTTTAAGCTTCGACCCTCTGACATGTCTCAAGTAAGAGCAAACGCAATTATTATGCATCCTTTTCCGAGAAGAGATGAAATTGATGTGGCTATCGATTCTGATCCAAGAGCCATGTACTGGAGGCAGGAGCGAAACGGTATGTGGACAAGGGCTGCTTTAATTGCGTATATATTTAACGTTCACGAGGAAATACTGCGGTATTAAAGGAGTGGATGAGGATGTTTATCTCCATTAGATTGCTATACGCCCAATAGGCATAAAATGTGGCCTGCCCACCCCGATTATACCGGGGTAGGCAGGCCACAGTCTTTTCCGTCATTTGTCATTATGTGTCATCTAACGCGGGGTCTCTCCATTGATAGGGCTTTCTTTTTCGTAAAATAAGATTATGCGCCTTAAGCCTCATGGCGGTGATATTAATAAACCCTGACGTGTCTATGGCATTAAATCCGCCTTCGATTTCCATGCTGGAGAGAGTTTTATCATACAGGGAAAAAGGTGACCCTCTTCCAATAATGGTGACATTTCCCTTATAAAGAGAGATGGAGACCGTGCCGTCAATGGCTTGCTGGCTCTGATTAAAGGCGGCCATCAAAAAATCAACTTCCGGGGAAAACCAAAATCCATTATATAATAACTCTGAAAATTTGGGAATGAGACCGTCTCGTAGATGCATTACCTCCTTATCCATGGCTATGCCTTCAAGGTCTCTGTGGGCCTTCCATAGTATGGTGCCTCCAGGTGTTTCATACACGCCTCTTGATTTTATGCCGAGGTGTCGATTTTCAACCATATCAAGACGTCCGATCCCATTTTGACTTCCCAATTCATTCAAATAAAGAAAGAGGTCTAAGGGTTTTTCCTTTACTGTGCCGTCATCCTTGTTAACCACCTTGATCGGGTTGCCGCCTTTAAAATAAATATCAATGATTGTCTCCCTATCCTGGGCATTTTTAGGCGAGAGTGAGATCGAAAAGATATCTTCAGAAGGCCTATAAGCCGGATCTTCGAGCACTCCGGCCTCATGGCTGATGTGCAATAGATTTTCATCCTCGCTATATGATTTTGCTTTGGAAGCCTTTACAGGGATGCCCCATTTTTGGGCATAATTGATTAAATCCGTCCTGCCTTTAAACTCAGAAATAAACTCCGGGTCTCTCCAGGGCGTAATACACCGAATATTCGGGTCCAAGGCATAGCATGATAGCTCAAAGCGCACCTGGTCGTTGCCTTTCCCTGTTGCGCCATGCGAAACGATTGAGGTTTTTTCTTTCATTGCTATTTCGACTTGTCTTTTGGCAAGAAGCGGACGTGACAGGGATGTACCCAACAAGTATCTTCCTTCATAGGCCGCATTTGCCCTCAGCGCAGGATAGATATAGTTTACAATAAATTCTTCTCTCAAATCTTCAACATATACCTTCGAGGCGCCAGTCTGGAGCGCTTTTTTTTCGATCGCCTCAAAATCTTCTTTTTGACCTACGTTTCCAACAAAACAGATTACCTGGTAGCCCTTGTTCATTAGCCATTTTAAAATAACAGAGGTATCCAGCCCACCGCTATAGGCTAAAATCACCTTTTCTTTTTTCATATCAATTTCCTTTCTTTATTAATAAAACTGTAACAGCTCAATAAATAGGGGTAATGAGATCTTCCAGCTTTATTTTCACCGCAGAGACGCCGAGAACGCAAAGGACGGCCTATTTTTGTTTTTCGCTGACCGCAGTTAAATAAACTTCGTATTTAATGGGGCAGGGAGGGCGAA
>Ga0233412_10001668_pt1 | contig 11238 bp, 9 predicted proteins | sample Na_anoxic_4_MG_FD_180667 | JGI IMG/M metagenome (GOLD analysis project Ga0233412, IMG submission 180667) | Seawater microbial communities from Saanich Inlet, British Columbia, Canada - Na_anoxic_4_MG | ecosystem: Environmental > Aquatic > Marine > Inlet | place: Canada: British Columbia... | reverse complement strand
AAAGAAATTCCCAGCCCACCTGGATGCCGACCGATACAAACTAGATAATTAACTACCAAATCACTGGGGTCGGACCTACATAACCCATTAATTAATGTGAATAATATTAACTACCAAATCACTGGGGTCGGACCTACATAACCCATTAATTAATGTGAATAATATTCACTTAAAACCCTGCACAGCCACCTTAATCAGCTTATTTCACCTACTAAAATAGGCATTTAATTCAATTTCATATTCACACACAATCAAAACTCGATAATAGGCATAAAATACTGACATTAGTGCGTGATATGCACTGTTTATTTTAGATATTTATTTATTTATTAAGGGCTTATCGTGGTCCGACCCCAAAGATACAAAGATACCTCCGAAGATAACTATGCGCCGTCTGCTGATTTTCCAACATGTTCCCTACGAAATCCTTGGTACCCTGGACCCGTTACTTCGTGATGCTGGCTTTCGCATTCGCTACATTAACTTCGGTCGCCAACCCGATGCGAAACCGGATATCACTAACTATGACGGCCTGATCGTTCTTGGCGGTCCGATGAATTGCGACCAATCCGATCGCTACCCACACCTTGATACAGAAATTGAACTGATCCGTAAGACAATCGATGCCGGCAAACCCGTACTCGGCATTTGCCTTGGCGCACAATTAATCGCCCGCGCACTCGGCGCCCGTGTGTCACCTAACCAGCCAAAGGAAATTGGCTGGTACGAACTGAACCCCACCAAGGCGGGATCCACGGACCCACTGTTCCAGCATTTCGATGACACCCAGATGATTTTTCAGTGGCACGGCGACATGTTCGACATTCCTCACGGTGCAACACATCTTGCTACTTCACCGGATTGCCAGAACCAGGCCTTTCGCTATAACGACAATGTCTACGGACTGCAGTTCCACCTCGAGGTCGACGCCGCAATGATTCAGCGCTGGCTACACACGCCGTCGATGGCGCGCGAAGCCATGGATGTCGGCGGCAATGACCATCCAGACCAAGTAAGAATCGCGACACAAGACCATATCGAGCAATCGATCTCGCTCGGCAATCTCGTATTCGGCGAATTTATTCGTCGTTTCCATACGCATCCCCGCCGTACCGCGCTGCCGTCACGCTGAGTATTCGAAATACTACGCCAAACCAACTGTAGGAGCGGCTTCAGCCGCGATTGGCTGCATACCGCACTTCAATCGCGGCTGAAACCGCTCCTACAGCATGGGATACTGAAACCCGCTAAAATAAGCAATCAACTTTTGAACGAGCAAGTCTGTGAGCACTAACGACAAAACTGTTTCCGACCCGATACTGCAAACCGCAGATTTGCCGGTACAGGGCATGACCTGCGGTGCGTGCGCCATACGTCTGGAAAAGGCATTGACGCGCGCCGATGGCATCGAGACTGCGGGTGTTAATTTCGCACTTGAACGCGCCAATGTGTCATTCGATGCAAACGCCACGGATATCATCGCGATTGCCAGCGTCATCAAAAATGCCGGTTTTGCAGTAAGCGAAGATTCGTTCTCATTCGGCATCGGCGGCATGACTTGCAGCGCCTGTTCCGGTCGGGTTGAGAAAGCACTCGCCAAGGTTCCGGGCGTGCTGGAGGCGAACGTCAATATCGCCCTCGAACGCGCCGACGTACGTACCGTTGGCGGCGCCGGTATCGACAGACTGGCACAAGCTGTACGCGAAGCGGGCTATGAACCACTAATCACCGCGACAGCCGGACAACAGGCCGATGTAGATAGGCAACATCGTGAGCGCGAAGCAGCGAAGCTGACGAAAGAAAGACGCATCCTGCTGTTGTCGATCGCGTTATCTTCACCCCTCGTCCTGCACATGTTGCTAAAATTTCTTGGCATCGAGTTCATGCTGCCGCTGGTCGTCGAGACGCTGCTTGCAACGGCAGTTCAGTTCATCATCGGCGCACGTTTTTACACCGCCGCCTACAAGGCATTGCGGGCTCGCTCGGCCAACATGGATGTTCTCGTCGTCATGGGCACTTCAGCTGCCTATTTTTACAGCTGGTACCTGATCGCGACCCTCGGCCCGGAGGCCGCCGGCAAAGTGTATTTCGAAGCATCCGCCGTCATCATTACGCTGGTCCTGCTCGGAAAATTCATGGAGTCACGAGCCAAGCGCGGCACCACGGCTGCCATTCGCCAATTGATGGATCTGCGCCCTGAGACCGCACGCGTCAAAATAACTGACGGCAGCGAAGTGCAATTAGCTATCAGCGAAGTCGTCACCGGTGATCGCATCATCGTTAAACCCGGTGAACGCATTCCGGTAGATGGCGAAGTCGTCGCCGGGTACAGCGAAATCGATGAGGCACTGATTACCGGTGAAAGCCTGCCGGTGGCAAAAAATATCGGCGACCCGGTGACCGGTGGTGCAATCAACGGTACCGGCCTGCTGGAACTACTCGCTACCAATGTTGGCCAAGACTCGACACTGGCCAGGATCATTCACCTGGTCGAAAACGCACAGGCCGGCAAGGCGCCGGTGCAACGACTCGTTGATCGCATCAGTGAAATCTTCGTCCCGGTCGTCATGTGTATCGCACTACTTACCTTTATCGGCTGGTACGCACTCGGTGGCGCATTTGAACCAGCGCTGATTGCCGCAGTATCGGTGCTGGTAATCGCCTGCCCTTGCGCACTGGGCCTGGCAACACCGACAGCCATCATGACCGGAACCGGTGCGGCGGCTCGCTCGGGCATTCTGATCAAGGATGTCGAGTCACTCGAACGTGCGCATCGACTCAATGCAATTATCTTCGACAAGACCGGAACGCTAACCCAGGGCAAGCCGGCGATCGCCGCCATACACGCATTCACCGGCACCGAAAATGATGTATTACGCGTGGCAGCAACAGTACAACAGGGCAGCGAACACCCTCTTGCACGTGCGATGCTCGAACGCGCCACGGAACTTGCAATCACGCTGCCAGATGTCACAGATTTTCAGAGCCACACCGGATTGGGAGTCACGGCGTTAGTCGAAGGTCATGAAATTGTCTGCGGCAATACCGACATGCTACGCAAACACAGCATCAAACCGCTCGAACCTGAACGTGCCCATACACTTGAGTCTCAGGCCAATACCGTCGTATGGGTTGCAGATAACGGCCAGGTTATCGGCATCATCGCGATAGCCGACCTGTTACGTCCCGAGGCCATCGATGCCGTTACGGCTCTACGGCAACTTGGTGCACGCACGCTGATGCTGTCCGGAGACGCTGAACGAGTGGCAGCGAAAATCGGTAACGAAGTCGGCGTCGATGAAAGTCGCGGCTCGGTGAAGCCGGACCAAAAAGCACAAGCCATCGATGCACTGCAGGCGCAAGGATTTATCGTTGGCATGATCGGTGACGGCATTAACGATGCACCGGCGCTGGCGGCCGCCGATGTTGGTATCGCAATGGGCACCGGCACCGATATTGCTATGGAAACAGCTGGCATCACATTAATGCGCCCAGACCCACGACTCGTTGCGGCTGCTATCTCCGCGAGTCGTGCTACTTTTCGCAAAATCAAACAGAACCTGTTCTGGGCATTTATCTATAACGTCGTTGGCATCCCGCTGGCCGCCGCGGGTATACTGACGCCGACGCTTGCCGGGGCAGCAATGGCGCTGAGCAGCGTCAGTGTCGTGAGTAACTCGTTACTCTTACGCAACTGGCGCCCAAAGTTCGTTCAACAAAAAACATCTTCCACGGAGTAATTTGTAATGGCATCAGCAACAATAAAAGTTTCAGGAATGACCTGTGGTGGCTGCGTCAAAAGCATTGAGAATGCCCTGCACGAACAACCCGGAGTACAACAAGTCAGCGCCGAACTTAATGCAGGTACGGTCACGGTCGATTTCGACACCAATATAATTCAACAAACCACCATAGAGCAGGCAATAGAAAAAGCCGGCTTCGACGTCGCTGCGTAGAGGCGGCATCCAGCCGTATTTTTTACTCTTTCCTGACCCCAATTTATTCAAAAAACCGCTCAGGGAAAGAGCAAGAATCACTGCTGCACGCGAGGGGCCGTGATTTATGGGTTAGCTAAAGCGCTGAGTTCAATATTAGTAAAAACTGTGCTCCTGATTAAACACACGTTTTTAAAAATAAAACCAACACCTTATAAACTTGCTTTAGTCACCCCACTCCGACCCACCATTGGCCCCGGAGATTTGAATCTAACGATGATTGCCAGCACCGCAACCATAAAATTCATCCCCCCTATCAGGATGAAAGGTGCAGCGGGCGAAACCTTGTCAAACAGGTAGCCACCTAGCAAGGACGACACAAGGATGCCGATTGCACCCGATGTATTGAACACTCCGACAACAGCGCCACGGTGTGTCCGCGGCGCTTCCTGACCAATCAAGGTTTGTGCGCCAAGGAAGGTACTGATTTGCCCGACGCCGAGCATCGCAAAGAATGGCCATGCCGTTGCCAGATCAAGAGGATCATCGACAAACCAGACAGACATATAACCAGCCGCTCCGAGCAACATGCAAATCAACATGAGCGTAACGCGGTTACAGCGGTCCATGATCGGCGCCATGACCAGAATCCATATCATGGCAGCAGCCGATGCAATCACAAAAATCAGCCGTCCCTTTGCAACCGCTTCCGACGGATCGATACCCTGATCAATAGCTGCCGTGGCACCCCACAGGATTGAAAATGTACCGAGTATGACGAGATCGCCACGAGCAACAAACGCGGCGGCATAAGCCAGCGCGATACGCGGATTCCTTGCTTCCTTCAGGCCGCTGGTGGCGAGTTGGCGCAGCGGCAAGTGCTCGCCGTGCCGGATTGGAACGCCTCCCTTTAACCCGAACCAGGCTCCCAAACCACTGACCAGGCATAAACCGAAGGTCAGAAAGTGCGTGTAATAGGATGCGGTGACTTCATCATAGCCGGCCTTGACCAGTATCATGGGCAATGCACCGATCAATGCGATGACAAAAATCACACCAAGCCCATTGAAGACACCGCCCACTGCAACCAGCTTGCCGCGTGACCGGTCCTGGGGATAGTCGGTGGTAATTGTCGCCAGCATCCCGGTCGCCGTGCCAAGACCAAGCGCATATAAAATACGATAAAACGTCAGCTCAGTGATCGAACCGGCAAACGGATAAAACAGATAGGCCAACCCCATGACCACCATGCCGATTGCCAGCAGACGGCTACGCCCCACCCGATCGGCCATCACGCCGACTACCCCAAAAAGAAGTATCTGAGTAATTTCGGTCCAGAAGACGAGTTGTCCGGAGATCGTGCCTTGCTGATCGGTTGGGATTTTCAGATGGGTATTGAGGACCAGCGTCGTTGCAACACTGACGAAAGTCAGTAGCCCAATGGTCGAGAATGCCGTGTAAAAGAATGCATACAAGTTGCCGCGTGAAATTCCGGGCGCCAGCCATAGGAACCCGACTCTGATACCTTCCGGCTCAGTTGTGCTGTTCTTATTCTCGAGTTCCGACATATAACAAAGCCTCCATGGTCCGCGACGTCAGCGATCGCGAAACCACCGTCAAAAATACTGATGTTTAATTATTGTGAGCAGTAATATTGCAACTGCTGAACCCCTTGCCCGGGTCACACCTCTCCTAACTATGAACCCCGACGATACTTGCCCTTGGAGCAAGCGATGCAGCTATTTATCCTACCATCACAGAACACGGTCGGCACGACATCGAGCCGATATAGCGTGGATGAAAAAACTCAATGCCCGAGATTATTGTCGAGAAAGTCCCGAAACAACCCGGCCCAGTATTCAGCCGCCACTGTAGTCCGCTCCCAATCCCGCTGCGTGGTGGCGACACCGACAGGGCCAGTGTCTTTTTCCTTGTCAGCCGCACGCGCCAAAACCTCACCACTGAGCGAGTCGGACAGTTCCATAAAAAATGTCAGGTGACCTTCAGCCACCAACGCAGCTGCACGACCCTGAAAAGGCATATCAGCCGGCACCGACGAAAGCTCAAGATCGACCAGCGAAGCCCTGACGTGCAAAACATCAGGCCCGGACTCATCAACGATCAGGTAATCATCACCGATGGCAGCCAGGAATGCTGTGCGGAAAATCTGTCGAAGACGCGCAAGGTCATCCGGGTCGGGCTTGGCTTGGCCTTCATAGTAATAAATCTCGAGCGGCACTGGCTGCAATTTTTGATAACGGGAGAAATCGACACCTGGTTTGGCGTAAGCAGAATCGACCCGCGATTCGGGTACTTTACGATAAGTATCGACCGTCGTTTTAACGCAACCAGTGGTGCCCGAAAATATGAGCAGCAACACCAGGCAGGAACGAATCAACGGCGGCATATTGAGGCTTGTTAATGCACCAATACGTTCGACCACAGGCTTAACCCAGGATGGCGTTATCGAGGATTGCCGCTGTCAGTAACAGGCCGAGTTGCACAATCGAGGCAGCAAAGGCTCGCCAGGCCAGCGATACACTCGGCTTCAGATACAACCTGACACTGGCATAGACGAAGAAAATACCACCGGACAATGCACCGACGAGATAGATCCAGCTCATGCCATACCAGTAGGGCAGTATCGACAATGCGACCAACACGATCGCATGCGCAAGAATAGTTCCGGTCGACAGCTCTTCGCTGGCAATGACCGGTAGCATCGGCACTCCGGCAGCCGCATAGTCTTTCTTACAAGCGAAAGCCAGTGCCCAGAAATGTGGTGGCGTCCACAAGAATAAAACAATGGCCAGTATCAATGGCGCCGGGGCAAACGTTGCACCCGTTGCAGCCGCGCCGGCCATGACGGCAAAACTGCCGGCTAATCCGCCGACCACGATATTCATCCACGTGCGCGTCTTGAGCCAGACTGTGTAGACAATGCCGTAGGTAAACGCACCAAGAAACAGATAGACAGCCGCCTCGATATTTGTCGCCAGCGCTGTAGCAACGATCGACACCAGCAACAACAGCATCAGCGCCGTTAACCAATACCCATTTGCCTGCAGTTTGCCGGTCACGAATGCACGCCCGCGCGTGCGCTTCATCCGCGCATCAAGATCACGCTCATAAAGTTGATTGAATGCACCGGACACGGATGATGACACGAGCACAGCCAGCCCCAGCACAAGCACCTGCCAGGACGAGAGTCCATTATTCGGGCTCACCGCAATCCCCGCCATGGCACAAGCCATGATCAGGAACCCAAGGCGAACCTTGGCAGCGTCATAGATAATTTTGAAAGTCTTTGTCATATCTTTAATCGGCTATATCGTTATTCGGCCATACCTATAATTAGCCATTATGACCGAACCCTGATTCAGGGGCGCACAGTCTACCCCATCCAGGGACAATGAGTTATTGAAATAAGGGTCTGACCCCTATTTACTAAATAGGGGTCAGACCCTTATTAAATTTCTTTTTTTGCCGATGGTTTACCGCCAACTGCCACCTGTAGCGGGAAATCCAGAGCCGCATTGGGACCTGAGCGGGCCACTGTCTCACGGAACAGGATGAACAGGCCACTGGCGATGATGATCCCGGCGCCAAGCCAGGTATGGGATGCCGGAATTTCGCCCCAGAACAGGTAGCCGGCCCCCGTGGCCCAGACCAGACCGGTGTATTCGAACGGCACGATGATAGCTGCGGGCGCCCGCCCGTAGGCTGCATTGACGCACAGGAACGCAAGGGCGCCGAACATCCCGCTAAGCGCAAAAATGATCCAGCCCGTCAGATCCGGCATAACCCAGCTGCTGATACCAGCGACGCCGGCAATCAGGGTCGGCGTAACAAATGAGTACAGGCTCAGTGACCACGGTGACTCGGTCTGTGCCAGCTTGCGTGCCGTTAGCGCCAGACCGGAATAAAAAGTCGCACCGGCCAGGGCAACGAATGCCGCGGGATGCATGATGCCCATACCGGGTCGCACGACGATCAGCACACCAACAAAACCTGCGATAACAGCCGCCCAGCGCCGTAGCCCGACCGGCTCACCGAGAAATGGTCTTGACAAGGCCGTTATGATCAGAGGTGCCGCAAAGGCAATGACAATCACATCAGCCAGCGGCAGATACATGAGGGCATAAAAAAAGGTGAACTGCGAACCGGTCATTAACAATGACCGAAACAGGTGCCATCCAGGACGGCGGGTACGCAGGGCGGCAGGCCGTCGGCGTTGCATGATCAGCAGTGCAATCAGCAACAGTGCAAATGCACTGCGCAACAAGACGACCTGCGTCAACGCGTAGTCTTCAAGCAATGTACGCACCGCTACATCCAGCCCGACCATGCAGAACGCACCGGCACACATGAAAACTATACCGCTCGCAATACCCGAGCCGGGTGATGCTGTCTGCTGATGATTAGTCATTGTTGTTGTCGAGATGGAATCCAAAAAATGAGTACTTGCAGGAGCGGCTTTAGCCCATCATATATTTGATTGTTATACGAGGATAACAACAACTACTTTCACCTCCCGCAATGATGCCGGTAACGTACTGTCTGCCATCGTATCGACTGGTACACTGCGGTGACGCGCAGAGGTTACGGAAAAAAGCTTCTCTCTATCGTGCTTAACTTTCAGATAAAGAAACAATAATTAATGGAGTATTAACAATGATTTATGACAATATTCTACAAACTATTGGCAATACTCCAGTCGTGCGCCTGAACAAGATTGCGCCCGATCATGTCGATATATTCGTCAAAATTGAATCATTCAATCCTCTCGGCTCGATCAAGGACAGGCTCGCCTGGGCGATCATCAAAGATGCAGAGAATCGTGGCACGCTGAGCCCCGGCCAGACGGTTATCGAAGCAACCTCGGGCAATACCGGCATCGCTCTGGCCATGGTCTGCGCGGCCCGCGGTTACCCATTCGTTGCGACGATGGCCGATTCGTTCTCCGTCGAACGTCGCCAGATCATGCGTGCGATGGGCGCCAAGGTTATTCTCACGCCGGCCGCTGAAGGCGGCACCGGCATGGTGCGCCGCACAGAGGAACTCGCCAAACAACACGGCTGGTTCCTCGCCAGCCAGTTCGATAATCCGGCCAATCCCGAATATCACCGCCAGACAACCGGCGCTGAGATTCTGCGTGATTTTGCCGATCGACGACTCGACTATTGGGTAAGCGGTTGGGGCACCGGCGGCACACTGACTGGCGTCGGCGAAATTTTAAAAGCCGCACGACCGGAAACAAAAATCGTTGCAACAGAACCATCTGCTGCATCCATGCTCGGCGGGCAGGACTGGCAACCACACAAAATTCAGGGCTGGACACCGAACTTTCTGCCCAGCGTGCTGAACCGGGAAATCTTCGACAAACTAATCCCGGTTGCTGATGAAGAATCAAAGGCCAACGCGCTGCGACTGGCGCAAGAGGAAGGCATTTTTGTCGGCCTGTCTTCCGGCGCAACGCTAACTGCCGGTCTCAAGATTGCCGAGCACGCAGAACCCGGCACTACAATTCTCGTCATGCTGCCAGATACCGGCGAACGCTACCTGAGCACCTACCTGTTCGACGGACTGGTTGAAGGCTCTGACGACAAGTGGCTTGCTGCACAATAGAAGCAACAGTCTTGCGATGCGATGACACAGCCCAAGCGCACCGATAAAGGCACGTATGCGCTGGTCATGCGCTGTCGGAAAACCAGTCGTACGAAGATCGGCAAGCTCGGTCAGATCAAGCTGCGCCCTGGCTTTTATATCTATGTTGGCAGTGCCTTCGGCCCTGGCGGTATTGAGGCCCGTGTATCGCGCCATCGGCGGCGAGATAAAAAACTACACTGGCACATCGATTATCTACGCCTTCATACGGCGCTGATCGAAACATGGACCCTGGCCGGGCCGGTAAATCTCGAACACGACTGGGCAGCAATACTGGAAGAACAGTATGAAATTGCACAGCAGCGATTCGGCGCATCAGACTGCCGCTGTAAAGCACACTTATTTTATTCAGCTGACAAACCGTCACCGAACGAAATCAACCCGCACTTGGATATCCAAAAATTGATAAGAAAAGAATAAGGGTCAGACCCCTATTTCTTACTTATGCACGCGTCCCGCACGAATAACGTGGCGAATTTTCCGAATATTCCCGACATCATCACGTGGATCGGCATCAAGCACGAGCAGGTCGGCCTGCGCACCATCACGCAGTGTGCCGAACCGGCCTCTGCGATCAAGCACATCAGCAGCTGTGCTTGTCGCTGCCCTTAGCACATCAATCGGATCAAGCCCGGCTTCCTGGTGCATGACCATCTCCAGCTGGGCTGAAATACCCGGCAACACACCCGGACTACCGGCATCGGTGCCAATTAATACCCGGATACCGGCACCAAGCACGGTGAACAAGTTAAGGCGCAGCACCGGCAACCGCTCAACAGTCCATGCCGCATTATCTAATCGTGCTGTTCCCGTCGGTGTCTTGCGGAAAATCTCCATCGCGGCCGGGTTCAACCGTTTGTTGATATCGAACTCTTCAAGCCGGTCAGCCCAATCACTGTAACCGGCCTTGGTCTGATACATGGTTAACGTCGATATATAACAAGTGTTATTACGCTTCATCATGTCAATAAATTCAGCATCGACCGGCTCGCTGATAATGCCGTTAATCAAGCAATCAACACCTGCCTTGACCATATGCTTGGCAAACTCCTGAATTGGCGCTTGTGCAAAAGACATCATTTCCTGGCGGTGCGCCTCATCAATGATCGCCACAGCGATGTCCCGATCCATAATCGCAAATGGCTGCGTCGTCGCCCAACGCATATCGTCATAGATAAGTTTGACACCAAACGAACCGGCAGCTTTCAGATCACGAACCAGCTTCCGTGCCTCAGCCGGTGTCTTGGGACGGTAACCTTCACCCCAGCCACCCTCAGTTGTGAATAATCCCTGTGCCAGGAATGTTTGTGGATATGCGTTATTATTTTTCGATATCTCGGCACGCAACTTGTTGAACTCTGCGGACCGACCACCCGGCTCAAGCGTTGTCGTGACGCCCCAATTAAGCAAACTTCGTAACATCCGAACCGGGTCACCACCCGGCTTGGGCATACCCGAACGTAAATTATTGTTCATGTCGGCGATGCCGGGCATGACATAGCCGCCACTGGCATCGATGACCTGCGCGCCAGCAGGTGGCGGTGCGTCATTGCCAGGACGCACCGCAATGATCAGACCATTCTGCACAATAATGGTACCCGGCACCCCAAGATCCTCACGGGCCGGATCAATCAAC
>Ga0233412_10001665_pt1 | contig 11253 bp, 12 predicted proteins | sample Na_anoxic_4_MG_FD_180667 | JGI IMG/M metagenome (GOLD analysis project Ga0233412, IMG submission 180667) | Seawater microbial communities from Saanich Inlet, British Columbia, Canada - Na_anoxic_4_MG | ecosystem: Environmental > Aquatic > Marine > Inlet | place: Canada: British Columbia... | reverse complement strand
GCAAAGTTGAAGTAAAGGCACTCAATGGTGTGACCCTGTCAGTAGAAAAAGGAGCCTTTGTTGCTCTGGCAGGGCCATCAGGGTCTGGAAAGACCACTATGCTGAACATCATTGGTGGTTTGGACTTAGCCGATTCAGGGCGCGTTATAATGGATGGGAACGTCCTGGGAAACATGACCCAGTCAGAGCTTGCCAACTTGCGTTTAAGAGATATAGGGTTTGTATTCCAGGCATACAATCTTATTCCTGTTTTGTCCGCATTGGAGAATGTGGAATTTGTCATGCTGCTCCAGGGTGTGCCCCAGACTGAGCGGAGGGAACGAGCAAAGGCCATCCTGGATGATGTTGGTTTAGAAGGAAAATATAACCGTCGTCCAGCCGAGTTATCCGGAGGACAGCAACAGCGTGTAGCTGTTGCAAGGGCCATCGTGTCTGCCCCCTCTATTGTGCTGGCGGACGAGCCTACAGCCAACCTGGATTCCAGTACCGGCAAAGGTTTATTGGAAATGATGAAACAAATGAACGAAAAGAAAAACGCCACCTTTATTTTTTCCACCCACGATAAGATGGTTATGGATTATGCACGTCGATTGGTCCTTATCAGAGACGGCCTTGTAGCAGATGACCAGGTCCGAAAAAAATAAAGCAAGAAAGATAGAAATGCCTTTATATTCTAATTATCCCGGAATGGCCTTTATTTTTCCCTTAATCCTGTTAGCAACCCTGTCCTTTGCACAAATCAATCCGGATACCTCATGGGCATCATTTGATTCACCAAATAACTCCTTGGATGCCTCATCAAGCAGCCAATCTATACATTCCAAACCCTGGTATAAAAAAATCGAGAGTGAATGGGGTGGACATGTTAAGGCCCAGGGTTATGTTTCGTGGTATGATGACGAATCATTTTTTCAGCTTGTGGGCCCCAACCCTTACTATGATGGTTATGTTGAAGGTCGATTAAAGAACAAATCTTATTTTGGGGAATGGGCGTATTTTAATATCCATTATGAAGCCATCCTTTCAGGTGGTGATACCCGTAGCAGAACCAGAGACCTGGAAAGGCTTTTTCCGGAACTTTACGGGGATAGCCGGATTGCCCGTGGGCCGGTGGAAGACGATCGTCGTCTAATGGACTTGACCTCAACCATTAATGAGGATGACAGGTATATCCTGTATCATCGTCTGGACAGATTATCCCTGACCCTGGTGCCGGAATGGGGAGTTATCCGCATTGGCAGACAGGCTGTTACCTGGGGAGATGGCCTGATTTTTAATCCTATGGACATCTTTAATCCCTTTTCGCCGGTTGAGTTTGAACGGGACTATAAAATCGGAGATGATATGGTCTCAACTCAATTTTCAGTGAATAAAATAGGCGATTTTCAGTTTCTGTATGTACCAAGGCGCGACGAAGTCAGTGGAGATGTAAGCTGGGATCAATCTTCACTCGCTGGAAAGCTGCATTTTGCCAGGGGAACAACCGAATTTGATGTAATGGCTGCCAAACATTACAAGGATGCGGTACTCGGCATTGGAACTGTTGGTTATCTCGGGGATGCGGCATGGCGCCTGGATACTACATGGACCTTTCTAAACGAAGACAAGTCGAAAGATGGTTATATGTCTTTGGTTGCCAATGTGGATTATTCATGGGTGTGGTGGAAAAAGAATTTCTACGGATTCATAGAGTTTTATTACAATGGACTGGGTGACGACAATTATACAGAAGCATATGAGGATCCGGATATTTTAAAACGTCTCGAAAGGGGGGATCTTTTTACCTTGGGCCGGACTTACCTGAGCGGTCATATCAGAATGGAAATGCATCCCCTGTTGAATGTTTATCTAACCGTAATTAACAATTTGGCCGATCCTTCAGGAATATTACAGCCGCGGATTACCTGGGATATTACCCAGAATATCGAGATAACTTTTGGGAGTAATGTCTGTTATGGAGTCAGGGGGACGGAATATGGCGGGTTTAGGTATCCGGACAGCAATTTTCTCAATAAACCGCCGGATAATGCCTATTTTTGGGTAACCTATTTTTTCTAACAGGAATCATATCCTCAGTTCATTTTCTTCCCTTAGAACATTTCTTTAACATAAAAAAAGAGCACAACACCGCAAAAGCCCAGTTTTATCCCGGTGCTAAGCATAATTCCAACAAAGACACCCCAGCCGGCTCGTAACGCCTGTTTTGCCTTCTTTGTGGTCAGTAGTTCTCCGGCCAGAGCGCCTGTAAAACATCCGATGAATATTCCTAAGGGTGGGAAGAAAAAGGCGCCTATGAGCATGCCGATAATTGATCCCCATACAGCTAATTTTGATGCACCGTATTTTTTTGCTCCGGTGGCAGGGATTACATAATCCAGAATGGATACTAATATCATCACCACTGCCATAATAATTAAGAATGTCGGGCTAAATGGTTCCCAATTTTTGGCAAATGATAGAATAATCAGGGATAGAAAGCCTATAGGCGGACCCGGGATGACAGGTAAAACGCAGCCAATGAAACCACCTAATGCGAAAAGTAATCCAATTATTGTTAATACTGTCTCCAAACATGTACTCCTGAATCTTCAACTATTTTGTATCTAATGCCATATCATTGGATTGTTTTTTGAGCATAACCCCAGTGCCATCTTCCGGAGCTACCCTGTGTCAATACGCTGCGCTGTCCTTCGGAATTGAACAGGGCAGGCGGGGCAAGCGTAGATATTGGGCTAAAAAACCATTAATCAACAGTCTCATCATGTCTCTTTAAAAAGTTTAGTATGAGCCTGTTATATTCTTCAGGTTGGTTATCATATGTATTGTGCCCGCAATTTGGAAGTACTGCAAGCTCTCCTTTAGGAAGATGTCGATAAAATGCGACAGCCTGCTCAACATCAAAGATAGAACTCCTGTCCGGGTAAAGCACAAGAGCAGGACATATAACAGATGGTAATAGATCTCTTAGGTCAAAGAATCCTTTGCCATAAGCCCCGCCATACTTGCGATATAGATCATATGATGTTTCAGCGTAGTCATTTCCATGCCAGTAAATTAGTTTTTGCTTGACCTCCGGTTCCAGGTCTTGGAAAGGCTTTTCAAATTTCAGTTTATTGAATTCGGGCATACTCAATTTATTATAACACTGAGTACTGGAGGTTGTGACCGTTTTTATTTGATCAGGATACCTGGCTGCATAATCTACTGCGATTACCCCTCCCTCACATTGACCGATTAAATGAAAAGAATTAATATTGATGATTTTCATCAAAATGGCCAATTCTTTTATACTTGCAGTACGAAAGTTGTTATCCACATAATATTCTTTAAAGTCAGGCCCTCGTTCCGACTGTCCATAACCCCTTCTGTCATACATTATTACCTTATAGCCTTTTGCTACTATGTTTGGGTATATGTCTTTCCACATTTTACTACAGCCAAAGCCATGATGAAGAAGTACGATTACATCACCATCGCCATGGATTTCATAAAATATATTTACATCATTGATATTTACAAAAGCCATTTTCGGATAACCTCCTCGTTATTACTCCGGCAATTAAATACCTCAATTTTGTCATTCCGGCGAAAGCCGGAATCCAGGAGGGTACTGGATGCCGGATCAAGTCCGGCATGACGGAGTTAGACTATTTAGTTGCCAGGTTAATAACTCTCAAAAAATCGTCACCCTAGGAGGCTGTCTGAGAATGAGATATTTTTTCCAAGATCAAGCCTCCGGCCCGTAGGGCCTACGCCCCGGAGGGAAAGGCGAAAATTATAACCACAGGAATACATTGAAGTATTTCGAGGATTATAATTTGAGCCTGACGCAGAGATTGGGGGAAATAGCCATTTTCGGACAGCCTCCTGGTGAAAGCCGGGGTCCGGCTTTCGCCGGAAGAGTGCGTCTTCAGCTTACAGCCTATCTGCCTGAATTACAAGTTATCAGCTTATGTGAGGATTGTAAAGCAGGCAGTCAGGGTGATTTTCCTGTCATAATTGACTTTTCAGGTTCATTCTGATAAAAAGGATTTATCTCCTCAATTTTATTAACCTTTTAGTCTGATTTGACAATGCTGATAGATTTAAAAAGTATTATTAGCGAAATCCGAAAAGAATCCCGGGCAAAAGGGGCTCCTGTTGAAAAGGAATTTTGGGATCTTCTCATGGAGAGGGTTGACAAGCAAATACTTCCTGAATTCTTAGACAATATTATTGGGAAGGTAGATGAGATTATTGAAATCAATATAGAACTTTCCGAACAGCAAATCCTTGAAAAGGCCTCTGAATATATTGCAGATATTTTTGGGGCCCAATCTGCTTCGATTAAAATCTATGATACAAAAACCAAACATATCCTTTGTTATGGGTACTGTCCTTCTGACGAAGAAATCTATGAGGCCTCTATTCCCCTGAAAGGAAGCGTTATCGGAGATGTATTAAAGTCCCGTCAGCTACATTTGGTATCAGATCATATGGAGAAGGGACATTACCGGAACAGGGATATCGTCTTTAGAAAGGGTCTTAATCCTTTGATGGCTATTCCGTTTGAGTTCCCATGTTTCTTTCCCGGTGAAAATAATACCATTGGAATTATACAAATTAATTTTGCTGAAAAAAAGCGAACTTTCATGCCTCTTGAGATTCAGATAGCCAGGTTTCTCGCTAAGATACTCAGCTTTGTGGTTGTGCAGAAAAAGATGCTCTCCATGCATAAAATCAGTGAAAAGAAGGAGTCGATTGTTCAGCAGATCTACCATAAGGTAGGAACCCGCGGGGGGATTAAAATGAAGGAGGTTTTTAACCGTGTAATCCCGGATCTTGCGGATATGATAAATATCCAGAGTTCCGCCCTCTTCACTGTTTCAGAAGATAATAAAAGTGTCGTCATAGAGGCCGGTTATCCTGATGAGGAAGGTTACCACAGCATTGGGAAGAGCTTTCCGGTCAGCAGTGAACCGGCTTATGAGGTACTTTTGTCACAGAGTGATTATTCGTGGAAATCAGCTTATGATGCGGTGACGCCCTCTTATATTCTGGTTGTTGATCCGCAAAGGAGCGGCCTGATATCAAAGAATGTCAAGAAATTTTGTTCAATCAATAATATCAATTCCATACTTTACATCCCTCTCAATGCGAACGGAGAAATTACCCATTTTATGACCTTCGATGCCCTGGATCAGAGGCGGCGTTATAGCGAGGATGAAATTGATATTTTAATGTTTTTAGGTCAAGAACTAATGAAGGCACGGAGGATGGAACGGTTAGATGATGCTCTGCATGATTTTAAAAACCCGGCCATTGCAGCGGCAGGATTTGCCAGGAGACTAAAAAGCCTTGTTGACAAAAAAGAAACGGCAAAATCCGAGGAACAGATTAGAAAATATATCAATATTATCATTGAAGAGACAAGTCGCTTACATGAATTGACTCTGGGGATTTATCAGGTCGGCAGGAAACAAGTAATAAATCTTACACAAATGTTTCAAAAGAGGTTAGAAATCAACAAAGAAGTAATGGGGGAACAGCTCAAACAGAACGTTACTCTAAAAGAGGGTCCTTTCGATCTTGAACTTAATGTTCAGTGCAACCCTATTCACCTCGAACGTGTGTTTGATAACCTGCTGAATAATGCTATTAAGGCAATTCCATTCAAAGGTGGCTTGATTAAGATCAGTACTTATGCAGATGGAAAATGGGCCTGTGCTGAAATCACCAATACGGGTCATATCTCCGAAGAAAACAGGCTTAGAATCTTAGAAGACGACGGTAAGGGGCGGGGCATATACATTACCAATCGAATTATTCGATTGCTTAGAGGTAAGGTGGAGATAAAAGGGACTGAGGACATAACCACATTTGTAATAAGTCTGCCCGTCTATGAAGGTTCCGATTAAAACTGATTTGAAACAACTGATTTGAAATCGCTTGACAACATTATGGAAAACATATTATTTTTCCAATGCTGAAGACTTTTTGAACTCATATATAACGGGAGGAGTATCATGCCTACATATGATTTTAAATGTGAAAAATGTAACAAAAAATTTTCCCTTATTATACCGCTTTCTGATTATGAGAAGAAGAAATTTCGCTGCCCAAAATGCAAAAGCATTAGAGTGAAGCAGCAGATTACTTCTTTTCAGACAGTTACATCTAATAAGAGTTAAAGAGATCCCCCTGCCAATGCCTTAATGCATTGTCTAATCATTAATAAATTTTCAAAGAAATGAGGAGGTCATAGGTCATGAAATGTCCGCATTGTGATAAAGAGATTCCAGGTTCACCATGCACAAAGTGTGGAGAAATAATTCCTGAGGGCGCAAATTATTGTATGGAATGTGGGTTATCCTTAGGGCAGGATATTGAGGATAAGGATATCATTGAGGATGAGGATATCATTGAGGATGACAATGGCTTTGACATGGATGACAGAGTCCTCTGTCCTGATGGTACCTGTACAGGAATTATTGTTAATGGAAAATGTGTCGAGTGCGGGAAGGTGCCTGGAAAGAAAAATAAGAAAAGCAAGGGTTAGACGCTAAAGGGAATATTTGATGTACGAATTGAAAATAATTTCCCGGTTCGCTGCAGCCCATCAACTCAGGGGTTTTGAAGGTGGGTGCGAAAATCTGCATGGACATAACTGGAAAATTGAGGTCTTTGTTAGTGGAGAAGAACTGGGCAGGGATGGGTTGTTGATAGATTTCAGACTAATAAAAGAAGAAACTAAGAAAGTCTTAGATGAGTTGGACCACCAGTTCTTAAATGAGCTGAATGCATTTGAAACCCTAAACCCTTCATCAGAAAACATTGCCCGCCACATCTTTAAATCCCTTCTACGGAAATTAAACAATAAAGACGTTAAGGTCAGCAGAGTAATAGCCTGGGAATCAGACTCTTCATGTGCAAGCTATTCGGAGCCTTGATCATTGATCTTATTGGAATATGATTTTCCTGTTAATTTCTCCTGCCCTTACAGGAGGGAAAGCGGGGCATAAGCGTTAAGTTGTTTTCACTTAATTAAAAACCTGAACTATTAGATGATATTACTCCGGTAATTAAATACCTCAATATTGTCATTCCGGCGAAAGCCGGAATCCAGGTGGGTACTGGATGCCGGATCAAGTCCGACATGACGGAGTTAGACTATCTAATTGCCAGGTTAATATCCTGGATTTGATATTTCATTAAGATATTTGCTTTCATACCGGCAAGATACAAGTCTACTCGCTTTCCAGGAAAACCGTTGGCACTGATCGCTGGAAAACCCATGATTCAGCATGTTTATGAACTTGCTATGTCATGTCCTGAATTTTCGGATGTATATGTCGTCACGGATGACCAACGAATTTGTGACTGTGTTTATGGATTTACCGGAAAGGCTATTATAACCGGAGAAAGGCATCGTTCCGGCACAGACCGTATCTATGAAGCAGCTTCTAAAATTGGCTTGAAGAAAGATGATATCGTTGTAAATATTCAGGGAGACCAGCCTTTATTCCACCCGTCCCATATCTCTAAACTCGTTAAACCGTTTGAGGATGACGGATCGATCCTCATGACAACCTTGAAATGGAAGGTAACGGATGAAAACCCTATACATAGCCCGAGAGATGTGATGGTTGTAACGGACAGACAGGATTTTGCCATATATTTTTCGCGCTCAAAAATTCCCTTTTTTCGAGATTCAGGATCCGGGGAAGATTATTACAAGCATCTGGGACTTTACGGCTTTCGCATGGAGTTTCTGGGGCAATTTACCCGACTTCCGGAAGGAGTGCTGGAATTTACAGAGAAACTGGAACAATTGAGGGCCCTTGAACATGGGTTCAAGATCAAGGTATTAGAAACCCGTTTTGATTCTATGGAAGTTGATACTGCCGGAGATATTGAAATGGTCGAGAAAAAACTACAGGAAAAAAATACTCAGGAGTGAAGCGCTTATTGTGTCTATTCGTAAAGTCTGGAAGTTAATTCCTCCCTCTGTTTCGGCCTCACAATTCGCCAATGAAACCGGTTTGACTCCCCTGCAAGTTCAACTGTTACTTAACAGAGGTTTCTCTGACCCGAAGCAGGTAGAATCCTTTTTGTTCCCCCGCTTAGCCAACATGGCTGATCCGATGCTCCTGAAAGATATGGATGATGCCTTGAGTGTGATCCTGAAAGCGATCGACAATAAGGAAAAGATCACTATCTATGGAGATTACGATGCGGATGGGCTCACAGCAACAGCGCTTTTGATAAATTTCTTTTCAAGTCTTGACATTAAGGTCTCCTGTTATATCCCCAATCGATTAAAGGAAGGTTATAGCCTCAACAATGAGGCCATTAAGAAAATCTCCAAAAATGGAACACGCCTGATCATTACCGTTGACTGCGGCATTTCCAATAAAAAGGAAATTATTTTTGCGAAAAGCCTGGGCATAAATGTTATTGTAACTGATCATCATCAGATCCCTGAAGGGTTTAAGGCCAGCTGTCCAGTGATAAATCCCAATCAGCCTGACTGCCGTTTTCCGTTCAAACATCTTGCGGGTGTAGGAGTGGCCTTTTTTCTATCTGTTGCTATCAGGGCTGCCTTGCGCAAAAGAAATTGGTTTGGAACGGGGCCTATGCCTGATTTGAAGGAGCATCTTGGTCTTGTCGCGTTAGGGACTGTTGCAGACAGGGTGCCCCTTTTGGATCAGAACCGTATACTTGTGAATAGTGGGATAGAAGCCATGTCAGTGTCCCGATGGCCATGGATAATTGCGATGAAGGAATCTGCATGTGCCGCAAATTCAAAGATAACTGCTGAAGATCTGGCGTTCAGGTTTGCACCTCGCCTGAATGCCCCGGGAAGGTTAGGTGATCCTGTGATAGGGATGCAAATATTGACTACCGAAGATCAGGTTTTGGCTGATGAACATGCTGAAACGCTCAATAAAGAAAACAGTAAGCGCCAAAGGGTGGAGCGACGTATTCTTGGCCATATAGAAGATATTATCAGAGCTGAAAAGGGGATTGGAGACCGTAGGGTACTCATTTTTGGAGGGGAAGGGGAAATATGGCATCGGGGGGTCCTGGGTATTGTTGCATCAAGGCTTGTCGATCTTTATCATCGCCCGTCACTGGTGTTTGGCATTCAGGACGGCCTGGCAGTTGGATCCGGAAGAAGCATAACTGGTTTTAATATTTTCCGGGCATTGACCCGGCTTGAGTACCTTTTTGAAAGATTTGGCGGCCATGCCCTTGCAGCCGGTTTCACGTTTAAGGCAGTAAATCTTGATATCCTTAGAAGTGAGCTGGAACTAATTGCCAGGGAAACGATGGATGATGAAGACTTTCTCCCTGTTATTGACGTGGATGCTGAAATCTCATTTCAGGATATAACTCCTGAAATGATCGGTCAGATAAGGGCCTTGTCCCCGTTTGGAGAAGGAAATCCGGAACCCCTCTTCTTGACCCGTTCACTGAAAGTACTGGAATCTCGAATTGTCGGCGCGAACCATCTTAAGCTCAAGTTGCAACAGGGTAAAAAAATTCATGAGGCTATTGGGTTTGGTTTAGCAGACAGACATCCCATAAATGGAAGTGTCGTAAATGTAGTTTTCACTCCGGAAATAAATCAGTGGCAGGGGTATAAGAGAGTTCAGCTGAGAATTGTTGATATTCAGACCTAATCCTTGAAGATTTGAGCTGCAAGCTCAATATTTTCCGGGCAGAAAACAAATAGAGATTTTTTCCCATTGGGAAGGGCTGAGCCATATACGTAGTTGATATTAATATTTTTTTCGCCGAACTTTTTGGTCATTTCAGCCAATGTTCCGGGCTTATTGTCGATCTCCAGACCTATGACAGGGATAATGTCAAAGATGTATCCGTCCTTTGATAAGAGGTCAACAGCCTTATCCGTGTTTTCAACGAGAAGACGGATCAAAGCATAATCTGCCGAGTCCTTTTTCATTGACCCATAACTCGCCGCCGATGCAACTCTCTTAATGGTCTTTCCTCTTGCCCTGAAAAGTTCCTGGACATACTTAGAGGCATCCTGAATGGACAAGGCGTCAATGTTTATACCGGCCCCTGCCAGCATATTTGTCAGTTTCCCCAACTCACCAGGAACATTTTTAAGAAAAAGGGATATTTCCGTTCTTACCATTTCTCCCGCCTGCCTGCTTTCTTATTGATTTCCGGCGCTATAACCCCTGAGGTACTTTAAGAAGTCAGAGTCTGTAGAAAGTACAAGAGAGGTGTCTTTGTCCATGGTCTTCTTATAGACATCGAGAGATTTTAGAAAGTAGTAGAAATCGGAGTCTTTTTCATAGGCCTTGGCATAAATCATGGTGGATTCTGCATCGGCCTTTCCTTTTATTATCTGGGCCTTTCTATATGCTCCGGAAGAGATTCTCTTCAATTCCTTTTCCCTGTTACCCTCGATCTTACGTGCTTCACCTTCACCCTCTGAGCGGAATTTTTGAGCAATCTGCTTCCTCTCCGCAATCATTCTTCCATAGACTGATTTACGGACTTCCTCCACATAATTCAATCGCTTTATGGCCACGTCAACAAGCTTTATGCCGAATTTTTCCAATTTGGGTGAGGCTTGTTCCAGGATTCCCTTGATGATCTTTTCCCTGCCTGTGACGATTTCGGTCAAAACCCTCTTTTCCGCTATCTGGTCAACGCCTATTTCAAACGTGTCAAGTTTTCTGTTGCTCATTCGGACTGTCTCTATAAGTGGATGAGAAGTGATGAAATTGCGAACAGCAGGATCAATGATATCATCAAGCCGGGCCATGGCACCTGTAACGTTGTTGACGGTTTGAAAGAACTTTAAAGGTTCAACAATTTTCCATCGTGCAAAGGTATCTACCCAGATGAATGTCTTGTCCAGGGTAGGAATCTGCCCTGGGTCGCCGTCCCATTCAAGGAGATTCTTGGGGAAATAGTTGGCCTGCTGGGCGATCGGAATTTTGAAATAAAGGCCGGCGGTTACTTTGGGTTTACCGATGGCCCTCCCGAACTGTGTAATGATAACCTGTTCTGTTTCGTTAACAATATAGGCTCCGGAAAAAAGGGCTATCAGGAGAATGATAATGATGCCGATTAGGACCTTGAGTTTCATTATTTGCCTCCTTTTATTGATTTCCCAAGATTAAGCAGGGGAAGAAAATTTTTCTGGTCAGCATCAACAATGTATTTATCTCCCATGTTTGGAAAGATATCCTGCATGGCTTCCAGATACAGTCGTCTGCGGGTAACATCGTC
>Ga0233412_10001664_pt1 | contig 11255 bp, 31 predicted proteins | sample Na_anoxic_4_MG_FD_180667 | JGI IMG/M metagenome (GOLD analysis project Ga0233412, IMG submission 180667) | Seawater microbial communities from Saanich Inlet, British Columbia, Canada - Na_anoxic_4_MG | ecosystem: Environmental > Aquatic > Marine > Inlet | place: Canada: British Columbia... | reverse complement strand
ATTAAATTATGAAAAACTTTGATAAAGATAAAATAGCGGGATATGCTTATGCATTGGTTATAATTTATGATGAGGATGTAGATAATACATTTTTATCAGATTTGATTATAGAAGCAGGATGTGATGATGGAACAATTGATCATTTTAGTAAAAATATTATAACACTTGAATGGCACACACTTGATGGATATATTAAATCAAGAGATTTTTTAGAATCAATATCGTTTACATCTTAACAAATTTGAAATGGCGACCGTTTCTTATATCAGTGATGATTTTGTAAATGTTATTAGAGCTTGTAATGCTGAAAAAATTCCTGCTCGGTTAAAATTACAAAAAGATGGATGCATAATATTTGAATTAGGTTTTAATTATCCTGATGAACTCGCAGACGATATTTATAATATTATGCACACACCCACTCTATCTCACATTCAATATACTGTATGTGCAGAACAACATGGGGGAGATATTATCCAAGTCCTTTTTTCTGGAGGTGGCCCAAAACAATATAAAAAATAAAATATTATGATAGAATATAAAGTTAGAGTTCATAGCAATGGATCTAAATATTGGTATTTTAATGGTGAACTTCATAGGGAAGATGGTCCTGCTATAGAATTATCTAATGGAACTAAGTGTTGGTTTCTAAACGATGAACGACATAGAGTGGATGGTCCTGCTATAGAATGGGGTAATGGATCTGAAAACTGGTTTCTTAATGGTGAACTTCATAGGGAAGATGGGCCGGCTGTAGAATATGCTAATGGAACTAAACATTGGTATCTTAATGGAAAAAAATTAACTGAAGAAGAATTTCTTAAGAAAATAGCTCCAGTGAAGGAATTAACTGTAGCTGAAATTTCAGAATTGCTTGGATATGAAGTTAAAGTAGTTAAACAATCTTCAAAACCAGATCCTTTAAGACATTATTAATATTAAAATTAAATAAATATTCAGTATAATGGGTTTAAAAAAATTAAAAGTTAAATGGGCAAAGAAAATTCTCAAAAAAAATGAGGAAAAAGAAGCCAAAAGAAAAATTAAAGAAGAACTAGAGACTGAAATATTTGCTAGAAAATATAAAGAATGGGAAAGCATTATTCAGACACACACAGATCGTTTATTGAATGAATTAATTGAAGATTTTAAAAAAATCAATAAACCCTTATTTAAAGTAGGTGAAAAAGTTATCATTAATTGGTATAATAAGGGTAATGCTTGGGAAGGTAATGTTAGACAAAATGTTCAACATATTAATCAATATTTTGGACCTCAGAAAGTAAAAATTACTGATCGAAAAATTGATAAGGGATATTATTATGAATATGTTGATAAAATAAAAAGATTAGGTTCATTGAATGATATAAAAGAAAATGATTATAGAAAATTTAAATATTGTATATCAAAATCACACGACAAACATTCAAGATTATTAACAAATACGGATGGAGTACATATATTTTCAGCATTACAGGTTCCTCTTGTTGGATATTCATATTCTTTTGTATTTGAAGAAGATGATGAACCAAAAATCCTTTCATTAAGGGAAGAAAATTTCTTAAAAGTTAATGGTGAGACAACATCTCATGTTTTACAATACTGGAAATACGAATGTAAACAAAGAGAAATTTGGAACAAAATAAAAAAACTTAAAAGAAAAAGTTTAAAAATTGATCATGAGAAAAATGATATGGCAAAGAAATATTCATTTTTACATGCACCATATATTACAAATTTAGAACCTTTAGATTAATATTTAATTAACTTTAAAATTAAAGACTATGAAAACTACAAGAATTAATTGGATTACAAAAAAAGCCATTGAACATGAAATGGGTAAACGTATGGATAATGTTGCTTATTATCCCTGGGATATTTATGATGATAACAGAGAAATTTTTGATAAATTTTTTCATATTGAATTTAGTAACGGGGATAAACCTGGGAGTGATGTAAGAGTGATGAATTTCGAAATATTAGAAAAATAACTCCTTGTTAAAATGGATTTACAAAATAAGAAAACTAGAGTTAAGATTTTATTGATTCCTCTTGGAATGTTAATTATAACAGCTCTTTTAATAATATGTTTTTCAAAAAATAAAATTATTGTAGACATTTTATCACTTTTATATGTATTAGAAGGAATTTGGATGGGGACTGCATCAATAATTCTCCAAAAACATGATCAAAGGGAATGGAGAAAATTATGGAGAAAATAATGATGAAAAAGAAAATAAATTTTGTTGTAAATAAAGTAATTGAATGGGCATCCGGAAATTCTGCTGGATTAATCATGGATAGATTTGCTATTAGAGAAGTTGCATGTTCATTACATTCTAATTTATCAGAAAACGACATTGAATACATAAATAAAATTATGGGTAAATTTGAAAGTGAATTTGGATATTTAGTAAAAGCTTCCGATTTTAAATCAGCTTTTGAATTATATTACAAAACAATTTATAAAACGGATGAATGAAAATATTTAAATGTACATATATAAAAGACGGAAAGGAACATTCATTTACTATGGAATTTCTTAGAAAAGAACAAGCCAGATATCATATTGAAAAAATACTTAAAGGAATTGTTGTATCAATAAAAGAATTATAAACATGAAAAAAATTTGGAAATATAGATTTTTTGGAATAATAGTAATTGGACAAATTTTAATGTGGTGTAATATTACAGATACTTGGGATAATAATTTTAAATTCTTTTTATGGTGCTTAGGTATAGTAATTTCTTTTGTAGGTGTATCTTTACAAATGATAATTGGTCCAAATTATAAATAATTATTTAAAATATGAAAAAATTTACTTTATCAATATCTGAAAACGGGATCATTTCCGAAAATGAAACAGATTTAAATATTGATGAATTAGTTAAATTATCAATGAAATATGAACATATTAAAGAAAGTTATAAAAAAGAAGAGGTTTATTTAATAGCCAATAAAATTGATCCTGGAAATGAAAGAGTTTTTTATGGACCAAATATTTTTAATTTAATTTTTAAAAGAATATTATGATAGAGTATAAAGTTGAAGTTCATGACAATGGAAATATATGCTGGTTTCTAAATGGAAAACGACATAGAGAAGATGGTCCTGCTGTAGAATGGTATAATGGAACTAAGCAATGGTATCTTAATGGAAAAGAATTAACGGAAAAAGAATTTCTTAAGAGAAATGCTCCAGTAAAAGAATTAACCGTGGCTGAAATTTCCGAAAAGCTTGGATATGAAGTTAAAGTAATTAAATAATTTAACCTTTTTTAACACTTAAAGTTTTCATATATAATTCATATTGGTTATATTTATCTTATACAAATTTAAAAATAATGAATTATGGAAAATTACCCAACAATAACATTTGGAGAATATAAAGGAAGAAGTATTGATCAAATACCTCTAAGATATTTGATATGGTTACATTCTAAATTACATCTTAAGAAAAAAGATAAATCTCTTTATAAAGCCATTCTTCATTATTTTCTTTCAAAAAACATTCGAATTGAAGATCATAGAAATAAAGCACAGGGATATCATTTCTATTTTAATGATCATAAATTTTATAAAGTAGGTGGAGGAAAAAAATGTTTTATGCAGTCATTTTCTAAAATGATTAATTCAAAAGGAGAAAATGTTTATGAAGTCGGAAATCCTAAAACTCCTATTTTCCTTGTTGAAAAAACTGATCATTTGGAAATAGATGAAATTAATTATGTATCCGCGACTTATAAATTTGGAGGATTAACAATGATATATGAGAGGAATCCTCATTATTATTTTTATGATGGATATGGTATTGTAATGAAAGGAGCATATCTTATGAGAAAACCTTGGATTCCTGATGGTCAATTTTTATCTGGAGATTTTTCAGAAAATCTTCCAATAGAAAATCTTGAAAAACAATTATAAAAAAATGAAACAAAATGTAAAAAGTGCAGCCAAAAAACTGCCTAAAGAAATAAGAGAAATATTTCTAGATACATGGGAGATGATTAATTTAATGGATTTATATGAAGGAGATCTTAAAATATATTTTGAATTAATCAGAGAAAAATTAAATGATAAAAATAAAAGAATTGAAGAACTTGAAGAGGGAATTAGAAATATTAACAGAAAATTAACAAAATGAGCGTATATTTATATAGACTTTATGCAGTACAATCTTTTAACGAAGAAAAAGTAGGTGTTTATGTTTTTGATGGAAATTTTCCTGATGTTGAACTTCTTCAAGATGCCCAACGAATTGTAGATGGTGAAACTACAAGAAAAGATATTCTTGAACGTAAAAATTGGTTTTATGGGTTGGAAGATTCATTTCCAAACAATGGTTCAATTATGAGAAAAGAACTGACTTACTACACAAGAGGATTGAAACGCGCCAAAAAAATTATCAGTGAAAATGATAATGTAGATAGGGCAATATTTGTTAATTCAACAAACAAAAGAGAATGGCATGGTGAACATATTTTATATCATAATAGATTATTTGAAGAATATAAAAGTGATACACCAGAATACACAGGATGTAAAGAAATTGGTACAATAAAAATATAATTTTTATTAACATTTTTTAACATTTTAAATTTTTAACTCTTAAAGTAAATGGTTATATTTAACTATACAAATAAAAATAATAGATTATGACAGTCACTGAAAAATTTTATGAAATAAGAATCCTTTGTAATGATATAATTGATGAATGTAATCATCGAAATGATTTGATTGAGGATATTGAAGGAGAATGGGAAGAAGATATTCTTAAAAATTATAAAGATAATAGTGAATCTATTGAAGTTGCCCGGGATATTTTGAATATATTTGAATAGAAAATAATATGGAACAAAAACTAAGAGATAATTTAAAACGCCTTATTTCTAAAGAAATGGAAGATAAATGGTTTAATATGTTTTCTAAACAAGCTGGATATGCAGGAAATGGAGTATATACAATATGTAATCTTTATTCTACAGATACACGAGAATTATTTCTTATGTTTATAGCCCAACAAGAACAAATACCTTTTGAAAATGAATAAATTAGGAGAAAGAAATTATTTGCTCATATCAATGAGTATGAAAAATTGTGGTTTTAATCAGGTTTATGATGCCATGATGTATGAAGAAGAATGGTATGCTGATGAAGCCAAAGAAATTGTAGAATTTTTAGAATGGTTGTTGGCAATAAATCGTCCTTTTGGAAAATCTAATTATGAACAACGTTTTTCTGAATTTAAAAGTGGAGAAAAACCGCCAACAAAATGGTTTGAAGTACATACAAATTTTCCAGCTACCGATAATAAAGCAGGCTTTCAAATGCCTGGATTTATTTCAAAAAAGAGAATTTCGGCTGATGCCACAAATAAATTACAAATTGCTGCGAGACTTGGAAATAATTTTGATGATCCAGATTATATAAAAGTAGTTGAAATTGGTGGCACATATGAAAAAGAATATGATGTTAAGGAAATGGGTCAATTTGTTAATAGGAATAAAAAAATTATTCAAAGCATACAATTTAAAGATAGGAAAAAATATCCTACAGAATTTTTTTAGATAATGAATAATATAGGTGATAAAATACTGGTAATGAAGAATCCGGAAGATATAGGAAATTCTTATATTCTTGAAATTACTGATGTATTTGAAGTTAGTTTAAATGAAACATATTTTGAAATCACAGAAAAAAAAGTAAAGTATGATCCAAGAAAAAATAAAAGATGTTTTAATTAATCAATCAATGATTGAAGCTGAATTACAGATTGCTGAAGATATTAATAAAGAATTTAATGATGGAACATTGTGTAGAGAAGCTGAAAAAGAAGTAAAGAAAAATGAAACAATATGGGATAAAATAATTAATGTAATAATAAAAGATTAAAGATGCTTGGCAAGTAAGTCCAAAAAATCTTGCTTAGATATAATCATAAGGTTCAAGTCCTTTGTGGGGTAACCATTCCCTATTCAGTCTGGTTGTACTGGTGTGCGTATCTACTGGTGTTAGCATATAGTAGGAATGCGGGAGTCTGAAATGATCATTCGCTCCAGAATCGGGTGCTACTCCCGGAATCCAGGATTACAACAAGATTTTTATCTGGGGAGGTCGTACAACCTCCTCAGTTTTTTAACATTTATTAACATTTATTATTTTTTTCTTTGAAAGTAAATGGTTATATTTAACTATACAAATTAAAAAAGACGTTATGAAAAATAGACCAGTAAAATTAAAAAACTCAGGTTCATTAGTTAATTATCTTATGGGTCATAATGATTCCGTTCCAGAAGTTGGAAAAGGTGCCACTATATGTCACTGGTCAGACCGTGATGCATATGAAGTACTCGAGTTTGATGAAAAGAAAAAAACCGTAGTCATTCAAAGATATGTACCAAAAAGAATTGATAATAATGGAATGGGTGATTCTCAAACCTATGAATATAAAGAACTCACTGGTTCAAAAATAACTCTTTATTTTAAATGGGGTTCATGGAAAACAAAACACAAAAAATTTGTTTTCACTGATGAAGCTTTAAAAAAATATGGTACTAATTACAAAACCATGCATGAAGAATTTAAAGCCCAAGGTGGGAAATATGCCGGCGCTTTTATTGGTTCAGAAGTTAAAGGTTTAACTAGATCAAAAAACGAATGGAACTCAGTTAATATTATTTTTGGAATTAAACAAGAATTTTACGATTTTACATTTTAAAATTATGGAATCAAGAAAAATTATAGATGAAAAAATAACATTTCCAATAAAAGATTCAAAGGAATATAAAGATAAGCCATTTTGTACATGGGAAGAATTAATTGTAATTAAGGGATTATTACCCGGAGATCAAATTTATGATTTTCATTACGAAAAAGATATTGTTGAAGAAGGTGGTTGGGGAGAAGATGATGATTATCCCAAAACATATTATACTCCATCTGTAAATGTTATACGTCCAAGAAAAGAAAATGATGAAGAATATGAGAAACGTATGAAGGAAATGAATAAAATTAAAAGACAAGAAGAAGAAAAAGAAAGGTTAGAATATTTACGTCTAAAAGCTAAATTTGAAAAATAAAATATTATGATAGAGTATACAGTTGTAGTTTTTAACAACGGAGATAAACATTGGTATCTTAATGATGAACTTCATAGGGAAGATGGTCCTGCTGTAGAATATGATAGCGGAGCTAATAAATTATGGTATCTTAATGGTAAACTTCATAGGGAAGATGGACCTGCTACGGAATGGAGTGATGGATCTAAAAACTGGTATCTTAATGGCAAAAAATTAACTAAAAAAGAATTTCTAAAGAGAATTTCTAAAGAGAATTTTGAAAGTGAAAGAAATGACCGTTGCTGAAATAAGTAAAGAACTTGGTTATGAAGTTAAAATAGTTAAATAATTTAACATTTATTAACATTTTAAATTTTTTATTATCAAAGTAAATGGTTATATTTATACTATACAAATTCAAACAATAAAAAAATATTATGAAAACTAAAGCTTATTTACCTGTAGGAACAAAAGAAATAAAAGAAGATAAACTTATTTCTAAAGGTGACATCGTACTACTTTGTACTGGAGAAAAGGTTACATTCGAAGAAATGAAACGAACTAAATTCCATGGCAAATTGAACGGAAAAGGTATTGTAGTTCCTATTTGGAGAGATCGTCTTCAGACAGTACCATTTATTTCTAAAGTAACTGGAGTTAAAGACAAATCAGTTATTATTAAATCAGCCCCGATTGATAAATTTAAATTCGGACAATTATTTGCATTGGAAGGACATAAAGAAACTTTTATGTTTGTTGAAAATACAATAAAACGAAATAAGAAAAAAACTATTGCAATTGATCTAGCAACAGGTAAGGAATTTACAATCGGTGGAGGTTTCACAGTTATTAAAATTAATCTTCCTAAACTTAAAAAGGAAAAAGCTGTTTCATAAATGAAGATTTTTTTTGAAAAGGATTATATTATAGAAGTTACGTATGATTATTCTCCAATGCGTAAAAATGTTTTTTCTGAAAAAAAAGTTGTTGAGCTTAAAAATAGAGAATTAGATGAAGCCATACGTAAAAAAACTAAAGAACTTAATTTATCTCATGGTCGAAGAGCTACACTATCTAAGAAAGAAAGATTTATAGAAAAACAATTCGACTATAAAACTCTTTTTAAGAAAAGTTCTTCTTTTGAATCTAAGTCCGGATTAAATTTATTAGTAGGAAATAATGGATGTGGAAAATCAATGTTAATTAATCTTCTTTTAAAAGAAAATGTAGAATACTTAAAAGGAAAAACAATTATTAAAATTGATTTAGAATCTGCAAATCCAAATATATCAACCCCCGATCCTGAAACCGGTATAACATATTCAGTTCAAGAAATCTGTAATAAATTTATGTGGAATGTAGAAAGCCATGGAGAAACAAGAGAAGGTGTTTTAAAAAGTATTTTATCTTTAAAATTTGATTTATTAATTTTAGATGAACCTGAACAAGGTTTATCTCTTAAAAATCAAAAGAAATACTTAGAAGAACTAAAAAAATTAAATAAAGATATTATTATTGTAACACATTCAAAAGTATTCATTGAAAATATTGAAGAAGTTTTTGATGTAGAAAATATGGAATGGGTTGAATCAAAAAAATATCTTGAAAATATTTAAAAATGAATAAAGATTTAGTTATAGTGCGAGGAATCCCGGGATGTGGGAAATCAACATTTGCAAAATTAATTTGTAATGTAATTATTTCTGCCGATGATTATCATATTGATAAAGATGGTAATTACAATTGGTCAGCAGAGAAAATTGGAGCTGCTCATGAATGGTGCCAAAATGAAACTAAAAGAGCTATGTTAATGGGTATTAGAAAAATTTGTGTTGCAAATACTTCTACCACTGAAAAAGAATTGAAACCTTATTACGATCTTGCAAAAAAATATGGCTACAGAGTTTTTTCAGTAATTGTGGAAAATAGAGCCAATACAAAAACTATACACAGCGTACCAGATGAAACAATTAAAAAAATGACTGATCGTTTTAATATAAAATTATAATATAATGGGATATCTTACAACAATAACAATTTATAATGATGGTCTTCATGACATAGAAGAGAATCAAGAACAATTTATGAAAAATTTACTTGAAGCTATTCGTAAAGATGAAACATCTGAGATAGGTTGTGGATCTTTTGCTAATGTAGCAAAAGTTCAAAGAAGCCGCCATGCTGATAATTGGGCAATTTATGTCCATGCTGGTAATACATTAACTTATATGAGTGCTTTTTCTGATGAGAGTGAGCATTTTAATCAAGTGAATCCTGGATTCTTTAGAGGAATGATTGATTATTTAGTTGATCAATCAAAAGCTCTTAAATCTAAATTTCTAAATAAAAAATAATATTATTATGTCTACAAAAAAAAGAATGGCAATAGCAACCTTTATAAGTTTTATTATATTACCCACTTTCATAGTAATTCTATTTTTACTTGGATTTAAAAAATGTAATTCAGAATTAGAAAAAAATGATACTACTCTTATAGAACAGATTGGAAGAGATTTGTCTGGTTTTAAAGAGGAATTCGAAAAAGGTTTAAATTATGTAGATTCTACAAAAGTTGATAATGATACATTAAATATTAAAAAATAATATAATGGAAAAAACAAAATTATGGAAAACTATAAAGATAATATCTACAGTTGTTCCACTAACAATATTACTTTTTATTCTTTTTATTCTTTTATATTTTGTTCCTCCTCATAATAGGATTGAACAAACAATTCAATCTGAAGACGTAACAATTACTTATCCTGTTCCAACTGGTGATTCTATTTTTGAATATCATCATCTTAGAATAGATACAGCAAAAAATAATTCTTGTCTTCAGTATGCATACTATGATTATGATGTTAAAGTATATTGGCCACCAAAATATTGGAGAATAGATTCTTTTTTAGTTCCAGAATATATGGCTGTAGTAGAAACTTTGACTAAATATTCTATTCATACAGAATTTGATGTTAAAGAATTAGAATTAAAATCTGAAACATATGATTGGGATAGCATTACGTTTTTTAAATGTAGAGATTATGATAGTATGAAGGTAATAATGGCTTTAAATAAAGAAATTAAGAAACAAGATAGAATTGAATTAAGGAAAGAAAAAGAAATCCAACAACAATTAGATAAGAAGTTTAACAAAATTGATTGTAAACGTAAATCTAAATAATGTTAAAATTTAAAGAAAATGGCTCGGAAAACAATTAAAAGAGAAATTATCGTTGAAAGATTAAATCTAGCAATGAGAGGAGATTTGTCAGATGAACAAAAAATAGCAGTTGCAACTTTTGCCGAAATTGTTTTGATTCGTGGTAATTCCTATGAAGGTTATACAATTCCAGAACCGGGTGCTGGTGTAGAAACACGAGTATATTCTTAAAAATTATTAACATGAAAAAGAAAACAACCTCCTATTTGATACCTGATCCACATCTTCTATTTGTATTAGTTATAATTTTTCTAATATTAGCAGGTTATTTTGCTCATAATAGTATATATATTGAAACTAGCAGGGTTCAATCTTGGGAATTAAAACATGTTCCATCTGAAATTGAATCCCCTGTAAAAGTAAAAGCTACAATTAATTATCGAAATCATTATACTAAGACCTCAACTCATTATGTAGATGTTTGTGATGTGAAGAATACAAAAAAAGAAATGAGAAAAGAAATGAGAACAATCCGAAAAAAATTTAGAAACGATTGTAGATAATGGAAAGAAGACTTTTGGTTATCCAAGAACATAATGCTTTAAGAGCCGGATTACATTGGGATGTAAGGTTTGAAGATGGCGGAGACATTCAAACTTATTTAGATAAAAGAGAAGAGGATACTAAGGAACCTATAGTGACTTCTAGGAATAAAGTACTTAAGTCTTTTGTAATACCTAAGCATGAATTTCCGGAGCAGAGAGGGAAAGTAAGAATGGCTATTCTAGTAGAAGATCATCCATGGGAATACAAAGATTTTGAAGGAACCATTGAATCTGGATATGGAGCAGGTGAAGTAAAATTATTATTTTCGGATTATGTGGATGTATCTAAGTTCACTGAAGAAAAGATAACATTTAAGTTTAAGGATAAATGGTATACGATTTTTAAAACCTCTAGAAGTTATCTAATTAAATGTAATGGTGAAAATAATTAAAATAATTAAGTCGAGATTTTTTTATCCCGACTTTTTT
>Ga0233412_10001663_pt1 | contig 11259 bp, 18 predicted proteins | sample Na_anoxic_4_MG_FD_180667 | JGI IMG/M metagenome (GOLD analysis project Ga0233412, IMG submission 180667) | Seawater microbial communities from Saanich Inlet, British Columbia, Canada - Na_anoxic_4_MG | ecosystem: Environmental > Aquatic > Marine > Inlet | place: Canada: British Columbia... | reverse complement strand
AACGTAAATTTCAAGATATATATACAAACGAACTTATTGAATTATTAGATTTTCAAGCATTTTATAGAGATTGCGTTCCTAATTTTTGGTTTACAGCTGTTACATATAATGGTGATTTACATAGTATATTGGAATTACAAGGTATTCCTTATAGAAAGATATTTTATCCAGTATCCTTGTCTCATCCATATGGAGGAGATGACTTAGGTATTAAGAAAAATCTGTTCAAGGTCGGGTTAAAGCTGCATAATAAGGGGGCATGTTTACCTTCCTCTACATTAAATGAAGAGGAGGACATAATAAAGGTGTGTAAGATTTTAAGGGGGGAGTTATGAAGGTATTAGTAACAGGGGGTAACGGTACTGTAGGTAGACATGTAGTAGATAGACTATTACTCGCTCCAGAAGTTGATAAAATAATAGTATTCAATAATAATGAATATAATCAATACCTTATGAAAAAAGACTACGATGGTATTGATAAAATAAGATACTTCCTTGGTGATATTAGAAGCCGTGATAGACTCAGCATGGCTTTTAGAAATATTGACATCGTTATACATACTGCTGCACTCAAGCAAATAGACACATTAGAGATGGAGCCTTTAGAGGGTATAGAAACAAACGTGGAAGGCTCTAAGAATGTGATGTTTGCCGCCATAGAAAGAAGTGTTAAGAAAGTGTTACATATTAGTACGGATAAAGCAGTAGATCCTTCTGGGCTTTATGGAGCAACAAAACTTGTAGCTGATGAACTATTCATTAACGCACATAGGTATTGCGGTGTAACACAAACTAAGTTTGCATCTATACGCTTCGGCAACATCTGGGGATCTAGGGGATCAGTTGTAGAATATTTCAATAAGCTTAAAAAAGATGGAGTTGACACATTTCCAGTTACCCATAAGGACATGGTTAGATATTTCATACATCCTGACGAAGTTGCAGAGAGAATATATCAAGCTACTCAAAAAATGAATGGTGGGGAAATATTTGTTCCAGTAATGGAAGAGCGAAAGATAATAGATGTAGCCAAAGAGATACATCCTGGATGTAAGATAACATATGTAGGGCTTAGGCCAGGAGAGAAAATAAAAGAGCTTTTGGTTTCTGAAGCGGATAAATTGTATACTAAAAGGGAGGGGAGCTTTTGGATAACAAGAAAACCTACATTATAGCCGAGATTGGGGTCAACCATGATTCTAATTATGAAACAGCTATAGAGCTTACATACGAAGCTTATATGGCCGGTGCTGATGCTGTTAAGTTTCAAGCCTGGGGAGAAGATCATTTCCCAGCTATAGAACATCTTAGATTACCCGATGGTGACTTATATAATCTTCAAATATACGCTGAGAGTTTAGGCTTAGATTGGTTTTGTACTCCTTTTGATTTCTGGAGCATTGATTTTCTTGCTGAGTTAGGAATGACTACTTGGAAGATACCGAGTGGAAAATTGACTAACGAGAAATATTTAGATTTTGTATTAAAAAAGAATCCAGAAATAATAATAGCATCCACTGGAATGCAATTAGAGTCTGATATCACAAAGTTTGAACATCAAATAGCAAGATGGGGATATTTTCAAGCTGGTGATTATTTTTTATTGGAATGTAATACTGAATATCCAACACCATACAGCAATGTCAGATTGCCAATATTTAACGATGATCCTAGTTGGAATGATGTGATATTTCAAGGCTTATCTGACCATACATCCGGCATAGAAATACCAATAGCAGCAGTAGCTAGAGGTGCTAAGATAATAGAAAAACACATCACAATGGATAGAGACGCTGATGGCCCAGATCATAAAGCTAGTATAGAGCCTGATCAGTTTAAGATGATGGTAACAATGATAAGAAATGTAGAAAAGGCTTTAAAGAACACATCCAAAGAGCCGACTGATGCTGAACTAGCTGTTAAGGATGAGATATTATCTGTGATGGAGTCTAATTGAAATGAGCAATAAAAAGAGCAGAAAAAAGATAGTATGTAAAAAGTGTGGAAGTGAGATGTTGCCAAATGGCTCAGTAGTTCAAACCTTCCCACGAATCATAGTCCATGAATGCAATAAATGTGGACATCATCTTAACATGTTTGAGGGTACATATTGACAATGGGATCGAACACGCTTAATGTTGAAATGAGAAAGTATATATACGATAGAAACGATGGGGAAGTAATATGCAACTCATGCGAGACTAAAATGACTCCAAGTAATTTTATTGTTAGCATGTGTCCAGAAATAAGAATATACGAGTGTTCGTGTTGTGGTAGCTTTAAGGATGTGATAAATAGTTGAGGGGAGAGGGGATGAAATATTGCACAAGGTGTGTCACACCAGACACTAGGCCTCGTTTAACATTTGACGACGATGGAGTTTGTAGAGCCTGTACATGGCATGATGAAAAACAGACCATTATAGACTGGAATGAGCGATGGAATAAACTGGAAGCATTATGTGATAGATTTAGAGGCAAGGGTGAATACGATGTTATAGTGCCATGCTCAGGTGGTAAAGATGGATCATACGTTGCGTGGATGATGAAGCACGAACTAGACATGAACCCCCTGTGCATAACAGTGTTACCTCAGATCCAAACTTGGCTTGGCTATCAAAACCTGAAGAACTTCATAGATTCAGGCTTCTATCATGAGACTATAAATATACCAGAAGATAGGTATAGAGAAGTAGCTAGGATGGGATTTAAAGAGCAGGGTAGACCCAAGCTACCATTTGTAACTGGGATATCAACTACCGTGTTAAACAAAGCAGTTGAGTATAACATCCCCTTTATAATGTATGGAGAAGAGGGTGAGGCTGAATATGGTGGCGCTCAGGATGCCAAGGAAAAGATAGATAGGGAATATCTTATCAAATATTACTACTCAGGTTTTGATCCTAAAAAATATGGGGATCTCTGGACTCTACCAGAACAAAAAGATCTAGACAAGCTCTATCCTACTCATTGGTCTAAATTTGAAGATTGGGACCCAGAGCATCATGCTGTGATAGCTAAAACTAAATGCAATATGCAGATGATGGTTAGTGGTAGTATAGGGACTTTCACGAATTACAGTCAATTAGATGATGTGATGCAGGACTTGCATGCATATCTGATGTTTGTTAAATTTGGATTCGGTAGATGCACATCGGATACTAGTATAGAAATCAGGAGAGGGAGGTTAAATCGTGAAGAAGGTGTGGGGCTGGTTAATTTACTTGATGGGCAATTCCCTGTTGAATATCTCGATTATTATCTGGATTACTTTGGAATGGATGAGAAAGAATTTTGGGGTGTTATAGACAAGTTTGCGAGGAAAGATATTCTGAAGAAAACTAATATGCCAGAAAGACCATATATGCTAAAAAGGGGATGTGTATAGTGTTGATTCAAATATTCAAGGAAGATGTATTAATATATTAAGCTAAAGATTGTGAGATAGATATTGTTAAATTAAAGGGGGAATGTGAGCAAAAAATCATTCATTAATCTTCATACCCACTCGGTATTTTCACTACTCGATGGGGCTATAACTATCCCTAAGATGGCAGAAAAAGCCAATAAGCTTGATATGGGTTCTATAGCCATCACTGATCATGGAAATATGTTTGGCGCAGTGCAACTCTTTGAGCAATCTAATAAAATGGGATTAAAGGCTATATTAGGGTGTGAGCTTTATATAGCACCTGAAGATAGATTTATAAAATCAAAATATGAAGACGGTCAACCATCCTCTTATCATATAATTCTTTTGATCCAAAATGAACGAGGCTATAAAAATCTAAGTCAATTAACCTCTAAGGGTTATACTGAAGGCTTTTATTATAAACCTAGAATAGACACAAGCTTACTTAGAGAATGTAATGAAGGACTTATTTGTTTAACCGCATGCCTTAAGGGTGTAGTTCCATTCAATATTTTAAATAACAATATTGATAGGGCCAAAGAAAAAGCTTTAGAGCTACAATCTATATTTGATGATAGGTTGTATCTAGAAGTTCAGGCTAACGGTTTAGATGAACAGATAATAGTCAATAAGGGACTTAGAGATATATCTAAAGAGTTATCTATTCCATTGGTTGCCACTAATGATTGTCACTATTTAAACAGAGAAGATGCAGAAGCTCATGATGCTCTTCTTTGTATTCAAACTGGTAAGGTAATAGAAGACACTCAAAGATTAAAATTCTCTTCTGACGAATTTTTCTTTAAATCACGTAGTGAAATGGAAGATACTTTTGGTGACGAAGATTTTTCAGAAGCTCTAGATAATACCTTAGTCATAGCTGATAGGTGTAATTATGAAATGTCCTTTGGTGTTAATAAGATGCCAGTCTACACTGAAAGAGGACGTGAAGATGAAAAGCTAGATCTAAAAGCCTTAGTAAAAGATAAAGCTGAAGATGGTTTAAAAGAGAGATTAAGCCAGAGGCATCAACTGGATAAAGATGTAGACAAAGCTTTAGAAGATGAATATAAGAAACGACTTGATTATGAACTTTCTATTATTAATAAAATGGGATTCCCAGATTATTTCTTGATTGTTTCAGATCTGATAAAATACGCCAGAGACAATGATATACCGGTTGGACCAGGCAGGGGGTCTGCTGCTGGCTCTCTAGTTGCATATAGTATGGGGATCACCAACCTAGATCCTATAAAGCACGATCTTTTATTTGAAAGATTTTTGAATCCAGACAGAATTTCAATGCCTGATATAGATATTGATTTTTGTATCAATGGACGTGAAGAAGTTATTAAGTATGTTTCAGAGAAATACGGTGAAGATAAAGTAAGCATGATTATCACCTTTGGGACTATGAAGGCCAAGGGAGTTATAAAAGACGTTGGCAGGGTAATGGGTATACCCTACGAGGATGTCCATAGGATTTCTAAGCTAATCCCCAACAAGCTTGGCATATCTATAAAAGATGCTATAGCAGAAGAACCAGAATTAAAAAAAATTGAGAATGGCACCGACAAAGAAAAGAAGTTTTTAAAAATATGTCGTTCTTTAGAAAACACACCTAGACATGCTTCAACTCATGCATGTGGTGTAGTTATATCTGATGGACTTTCTCTAACGGAACATATGCCATTGTACCAACAAGCTGGTAAGGGAGAGATTGTAACCCAATATACAATGGAGCAGGTAGAGAAGATTGGTCTTATTAAATTTGATTTTCTAGGGCTTAAAACTTTGACTGTTATTAAACAAGCCATTGATCTTGTGGAATCCTTTGATGGAACAAAGATAGACATAGATTCTATCCCTCTAGACGATGAGGATACTTTCCGACTATTTAAAAAGGGTAGAACCACTGGAGTATTCCAGCTTGAAAGTAGCGGCATGAAAGACCTTTTGAGGCAACTTAAGCCTGAGAGTTTTGAAGATATTATAGCCCTTGTAGCTCTATATAGACCAGGACCTATGGATTGGATTCCAGATTATATAGAAGGCAAACACGGACGTAAACGGATAACATACTTACATCCTAAGTTAGAACCAATTTTAGAGCTTACGCATGGTGTAGCTATCTATCAAGAGCAGATTTTAAAGATGGCCCGTGATCTAGCAGGTTTCTCTATGGGGGAGGCTGATATACTTAGAAAGGCCATAGGTAAGAAGAAAATAGATCTACTTGTTAAAATGAAAGATAAGTTTATAAGAGGTTGTAATACTTATTCTGGTATCAACAAAATTCTTGCCGAACTTATTTTTGCGTTTATAGAGCCTTTTGCAGGTTATGGATTTAATAGGTCTCATGCTGCATGTTATGCTCTGATAGGTTATCAAACTGGATGGCTTAAAGCTCATTATCCAGTTCAGTTTATGGCCGCACTCTTGTCTCAAGACATGGGCAATACTAGCAAGATGACCAAGGATTTAATCGAATGCTCAGAAAGCGGTATTGATATCCTGCCTCCAGATATAAATGAGAGCATGTCTGATTTTTCTATAAATGGTAACAGTATTAGATTCGGCCTAACAGCTATAAAAAATATTGGGTCAAGTGCTATAGAGGCTATAATAGAAGATAGAAATCAAAACGGTGCATATAGAGACATATTTGATTTACGCAAAAGAATCAATGGAAGGAAAATAAACAAAAGAGCTTTGAGCGCTCTTATACAATGTGGAGCGCTCGATTTTACTGGGAAACCTAGAGCTTGGCATTTAGAGCATTTGGATAACATAGTCAGGGTTAAGAAAGCTGTTAAAGATACAGCTCAAACTAGCATGTTCTCAATAGATGAACTAGTAGATGATTTATCATCAGAGTTTTCAGATGTTCCAGAATGGAGCGAAAGAGAAAGACTTAAAAGAGAAAATGAAATTTTAGGGTTTTATGTCAGTGGTCATCCCTTAGATGAATATGCTGAAGCATTAAAGCGTCACAATACTTATCCCGTATGTGAATTATTAGAATTAAAAAATAAAACTCCTGTAAAATTAGGAGGCATTATAAGTGATTTTTGTACTATAAAAACCAAAAAAGGAGATAGGATGGCTATCTTCTCATTGGGTGATAAAATCAATAGTATCAAAGTACTTTGTTGGCCAGATACATATAAGAGAAATATGTCAATATTAAGTAATGGCAATACTCTTTTTGCAATAGGTAATTTAGAAGTATATAACGGAGAGCCAGAAATCATAGTGGAGGGTATTAAATTATTGGAAGATCTTTAAAGGGAAATAACTTAAAGTAATTAGGCAGTAATAAATAAGTATTAAGTAATCTAGAAGAGGAATATTATAAATAAATGTGTATAGCAATTTATAAACCAGCAGAAAGTATAATACAGGGAAAAGATTTAAAGAGATTCCATACATCTAATCCAGATGGTTGTGGATTTATGTTCGCAGAGCATGGCATTTTACATGTCAAAAAAGGACATATGGATTATAAGGAATTCCATAGAAAATATGATATAGTAACTAAACACTATCCACTTTCCAATATTGTATTACACTTCAGAACAGCCTCAACTAGTGATAAGAACGATGATACTTGTCACCCCTTCATGGTCAATAAGCATCTTGCCTTTGTACATAATGGCAATTTTTTTGAGTTCAGCCCATACTTTGCAGACAATGTAGATGATGGGAGATCAGATACTCAAAAATTTAACGATGAAATACTCAATAAACTACCTGAAAACTTTTTAGAAATACCAGCCATAGTAGAGTGTCTTGAAAAATATTGTAAAGATAATATGTCTAAACTTATATTTATGGACCGTTATGGTCATGTAACATTAATCAATGAGGAAGCGGGGGAATGGGCAGATGATACGACCTTTCATAGCAATGGTGGCCTTGACGATTATTCTGGGTATGGTTTCTCTGGGGTGTATTACTATAATGCTGATGATGTAAGGCACAAGGGTGGTCTTCAGAATGTAAGATGCTTTGATGAAAAGACTGGTCAGACATACGGTGCATGCGATGTTTGTGGCGGGTATTTCAAGAAGCCTCAGTTAGATAACGGGATTTGTCCTAGTTGCTTGCTTTTCGAAGAGCTGGTGGCCTTCACCGGAAAGAAGCTGAAACGCAAGGTGGAGAAGAAAACCAACAAGAAAGCTAAGAAGAAATCCAAGAAAGTTAGCACACTTAAACCAGAGAAAATTTAAATAAAGAGGAATAAGATATGATAAAAGCACATAATGCAAGGAAATTAGCATGGTTAGTTTCTAATGCTAATATGGATGTAATAGAGACAGCTATAACCGACGCTGCTACAGCTGGTAATTTATCTTTGACTGTAGCAGCCAATCAATATACAACTACTGAGAATTTAACTTTCTTAGAGACTTTAGGATATACTTGGACATACGATGATGTAGAAGACGAATATACCGTGTCATGGGGTTAATTATGATTACAGCTAGTGAAGCTATGTCTCAAGCATTAGATAATAACAGTTCAATATTGAAATCATTTATTGATGCTATATCAAAAGCGTCAAAAGCTGGTAAATATTCTGTGGATATTAAAACAAACTTATCTAAAGAGGATTTAACTAACACTATATTGAGTCTTAGGCTTTTGGGATATAAGGTGGAGCGTAAGGATAACAATGCGTTATTGGGTGTTAATTGGTTTAAGGAATAATTAATGTTCTGAAGCCAGAGAAGGTTTAATTATAAGGGAGGGGAATATGGCTGATTTATCAAAAATAACGGTTGAGATTGAAGTAAAGGTCAGTAAAGCATTTAGAGAATTAATTAATAAATACAATATAGGAGAACTGCCATGTTGGAAATGCAATGGTAGCGGAGTTTTACCAAGGGCTTTATTAAAGAACCCCGATTTCGATGGTATGGCTGCTTATTTAGATAATGATAATGTTGAATATTGTTGTGATGAATGTGATGGGAGGGGACAACATGGACTATACAGACAAATGTGAGGCAGTGCAAGACTGTAAATCAAATTTAAGAGATCAGTCTTTTGAAGTAATTTTGGAAAATTTAGAAGATATATCTAAAAAACTGTATGGATTAAGAGATACATTGGATAATAAAATATTAGAATTAACAGGCTGTCGACCTCCAGAGGATATTTGTGATAAAGTAGATGAAACACCTAGAGGATGGACTAATAAGGTTAGACAACATCAAGAGCGTCAGATAGAATTATTGGCAAGAATATTTGATATTGTGGAATTATTATAAGGAGGGACATTGTGATATTAAAACTATATAGTAACCCACAAAATGTCGGCTGGTTAGGCTGGATAGAGGTTAATGATAAAGCGATAGGCTTCGTAGATATGGATGGGAACATTAAATTTGGTTGGGGAAAATGAGTTGCACGTGTCAAAAATGTGGCCATAAATATAAGGTAGATGTAAACATTCCTGATTATTTATGGGAGTTAATCAAACCACCATATAAGCCAATTGGTGGTGGTCTTATGTGTGGTAAATGTATAATAAAGGCTATTGAAAAATTGGGATATAATTCTTTAGAATTAATAGAAAAAGTTTAGCTGATCTGCCATCGTAAAGTGTTAGTGTAGAAACAGTAACGAGTTCGGTATGTAGCCCATGCCGCACTCAGCTATTTAAGGGGGGGATATGTCATATATAGATTTAAGACTCTTTGAATCTCAAGTTAAGCGTTGGTTGTCAAATATGTTAGAATTGGAACCAGTATCACCTAAACCATCTTGTTATAAATGCTCAGGAGATGGTTGGTTATCAAGGCACGAATTATCTAACCCAGATTTTGATGGTATGCTTAATTATTTAAATGAAGATAATGTTAAATATAAATGTGATGAATGCAACGGGAGTGGGTAGATGAAATTTACCATTGAAGTAGATATGAAAGATAGATGGGTGGAACATTTTATTTCAATGCTCAAAAGAATGGAATTAATGGGCAGTTGGGGTAGCTCTAGAATTTTAGGTTTCTATGCTGATGGTGATGGAGATTTTAGACCTAAATTTGATTTTAGTGGCATTGAGGGGATAGAAGAAGTTAATCCTGTTTATGATGATAATATACCAACATCGGAAAAAGATGCCGTTTGTGATGTATTTTATGATGCAGGATAAAAAAAAAGGGGGGGGTATGGTAACATATGCTGAGGAAACCAAATTAAAAACTATTAAAGCCAATTGGGATTTGGTCAGTCCAGTATTAGATCAAATAGATAAGGCTGCTATAGAGGGTAATTTTTCTATTAATTTTGGTAGTGATTTATCATATGAAAAAAAACATTTAATATTTTTAACTTTGAAATCTTTAGGCTATTCTGTTAGTTGGAGTGATGGCAATGGTTTAGTCACAGTTAGTTGGTGGAATTATAGAGTCTACAATAAGGGGGAGATATGAAAAAGCCTGAAAAATGCTGTGAAATGGGCACATATAAATGTCAGATTCCAATGCCTATTAATGGCAGAATAAGGGGTATAGATTTTTGTATTGCTGATATTGTTGCGGCTTTAAATGCAGCCAATATAACTACAGTGGCTAGTTGCTGTGGTCATGGTGTGGCAGATACAACTATAATTCTAGAAGATGGTAGGGATCTTCTTATTAGGGAATTCGATGAAAAGAATCATATGACTAACATGAAATGAGGGGATAAAGATGAAGCCAGCTATAAACTATGCTGATATTTTCAGGGGGAGAGTATTAATAATAACTGGTGTAGGAAGATCTGGTACTAGTTTGATGGGGAAGATACTGGGATCTTTTACTAATACTCTTTATTTGTATGAACCAGCTATATTGAAGTATGCTCCAATGTATAAGGATTGTGATCTTGAAGGCATCAGGGGGATGATATTTGAGGATTACTTTGCCCAGCAGATGATGTGCAGAAGTGTTAATATTGTACGTGAAAATGACTCATATTATAAAAACTATTGGCACGGTAATGGGTTGCTTAAATCAAATGGTTACGATAGTGAATATGTAGAAATCTCCACAAGGGAACAGGTTTTAGATTTCAAACCAGTTTTTATTATAAAAACCAATGAAGCACAAACGAATCTACCGTTTTTAGCTGAATTATTTCCTGAATGTAGAATAGCACATTGCATCAGAAATGGTAACGATGTTGTTAAGTCTTCTGTAAAAAAAGGCTGGTATGTAGATAGCTATTTTGATAGCGTTGTAGATCTGATGCAGGACGGGCCAGGGTTTGAGACTCCACATTTTTCTATTTTCGAAAGAGATTTCTATTTGAATAAAAAGAAATATAATCAGATAACAAGATGTGCTCATGTATGGGATAGACTAATGAACGCATATGAAGAATATGGCCTTGATCACAATTTATGTTTCAGGTATGAAGAACTGTCAAAATACAAATGGCAGATAATAAAGCTCATGAATGATTACTTCAATTCAGAACCTACAGAGCTGACAATAAGACACTTCGATTCAATACGAGAATATAAAAAGAGCGATTCTATAGCTCATAAAATACAAGACCCAGAGAGGGGTAATTTTATAGATATGATGGGGGCTTGGGGATATGAAGTTACTTGATGATTATTTAGGAGATATAATATCGGCTATTGGATTTATAGCATATTGCATAGGCCTATACCTTCTTTCTGAAAGTATAGGCTTTACTTTATCCATCACCGGTCTTGAACTATTTTTACTTGGCATTTTAATTGACCAAGATAAAGGATAACTAACAGAACAATGTTCGCAAGAAGATTAGCAGACCCTAATATAGAAAAGCGTACACACCCATCTAATCCAGCTAGTTGGTTATTAGA
>Ga0233412_10001662_pt1 | contig 11276 bp, 9 predicted proteins | sample Na_anoxic_4_MG_FD_180667 | JGI IMG/M metagenome (GOLD analysis project Ga0233412, IMG submission 180667) | Seawater microbial communities from Saanich Inlet, British Columbia, Canada - Na_anoxic_4_MG | ecosystem: Environmental > Aquatic > Marine > Inlet | place: Canada: British Columbia... | reverse complement strand
CACACAGTCTGCCGCACTAATGCACGGAAGCTGTCAGTTCCTGCTGCGGGAATCGCAGCTGAACCTCCAGCGGTGCCACATTGCGGTGACCAGCAACTACCCGGGGCTGGTCTATACAGTCGTGCGAGAATCCCGGGAGCGGTGCCGCATTTACGCCCGCAGCGGCCGGGTCGCCACCGCCACCGTCAACTTCACCATCACCATCGACGACAGCAAACTGCCCAGCAAGGCGGCCGCCAAGCCCTGCAACTGCGGGGCCAAGCGCCGCTAGGTGGGCCGCTGCGGCATGCTCGGCAGGTCCTGCAGGGCGGCCTCGATGCTGCCGGCCGTCGGCTGCTGCAGCGCCGCCGCCGCCGCCCCCAGGTAGGCCACCACCTGGCCGAGCCAGCCCGAGATGTCTTGCACGACGCCATCCTTTTTTGCCGTGTACCCGAAGTGTGAGGTCAGCGTGCTCGCCACAGACACCTGCTGCGCCAGGGACTGGAGCAGATCCGTGATGTCACCCAGCGCCGTCTTCAACGTCGGCGTAATCTCCATCGAGGGCGTGGTCGGCGGGGGCACCGGGGGCGGCGGGGCCGTCGGCGGGGGCGAGCCGCTGCGCACGACCTGCACCACCTCCCGCAGCAGCGCCGCCGGGGCGGCCAGGTCCGCCAGGCTGGCGGCGCCGCCCAGCAGGCCCGCCGCCTGCTGCAGCAGCCGGGACTCGGCCTGCTCGGCCAGCTGCTGGGTGGGGACGTTGTGCGGCAGCGCCTGCATCGGGAAGCATTTGACGTTGTCCAGCGTCGGCTGCAGCAGCAGCCGCTGGAACTTGCCCGGGGAGACGGGCTGGAAGTTCTTGACGATGTAGTCGAAGAAGAAGAAGTCGAAGGCGATGAAGCCCGCCATGACGACAAAGAGCTCCAGCCACATGTGCTTCTGGTCGGGGAAGATCTTGCGGACGCCGCACATGATGCCGAAGATGACGACCAGCAGCAGGAAGCCGCCGCACATGCCCAGCGCATAGTACATCAGCTTGCGGTTGTGGGCGTCCCGCTCCTTCTTGTCGCCGTCGTCCTTGGCGGTGGCGGCCGAGACGCTGTTCAGCTCGGCCAGCGCCTGGTCCAGCAGCGGCTTGCGAAGGACGAGCGGGATGGCGCTCACCACCTGCCACAGCTCGCTGGTGAAGAGGTCGACCAGATTGTAGGCCATGTTCTTGGCAATGTCATCCTCCCGCTTGGTGATGTACAGGAAATAGAAGCCCACCTCCCAGAGAACTACGAAAAACAGGTTGATGGACACGGCCAGAAACAGAGCGCTGGTGAGCATCTCCTTGGCGGCCCCCATGATGCGCTTTTACCTCTTGGCGCTGATTATTTTTATTTTGTGCCCCACATGGTAAACCGAGCCATGGACGGACAGCCGGTCAACGCCAACCGCTGCGGCCGGGGCCCGCCGGTGCCGGAGGTGGCGGGGCGCAGCGGCCGGCCGGCCATGGGCTTCAACCTGCAGGGCATGGGGCTCGGGGCGGCGGCGATGCTGCACCTGCTGCTGCTGGCCGTCTTCATCGTTGTCTTCTTCTGGCTGCCCACCTTCGGGCCCGCCGCCGGCTTTGTGGTGAGCACGGAAAACTTCGCCCGCAACATGGGCTACACCGTGCTGAGCGCCATGGAGAGCCAGTGCCAGGGCAAGCCGCCGCAGGCCGACACCGACGTCAGCAGCCTCAAGCAGCAGCTCAAGACGTTTCTGGCACAGGTGGAGGCGGAAGACGAAAAAAGCACCAAGCAGAACAACAAAAAGCTTCTTATCGTTAGCTGCTCGTCTGTCGGGGTGATCTTCGTCATCATGATCATCCTGATCATCCTCGCCAAGGTGCGCTGCCACAAGGTGGACTGGGGACGCATGATGGCGTACTGCTTCGGCGTCTTCGTCCTCTTCTGCGGCTTCGAGCTGGCGCTCTTCTTCGTCATCATCCAGCAGTACATCCCGCTCAGCAACCAGGAGCTCGGCAACACCTACATCAACCGGCTGCGCACCGAGCTGCTGGCGATGCAGCAGGCCGGCTACATCCCCCGCCGGAAGGTCGAGGCGCAGGTGCCCGACCTCTTCCACCCGGTGCTCATGTACGCCCTCAGCCAGATGTCCGGCCTCAGCGACGCCGTCGGCCAGCTCGACCGCTTCCTCAACCGGCCACCCCCGCCGAGCGCTTCCTCCTAGCGCTCCCCTCAGAAGAACAGCTTCTCCACCCGGCACCGCTGCGGCTGGCCCGCAAACGGATCACCCGCCCCGCCCTGCAGCGCCCGCTGGATCCACGGCACCAGCTGCTGCGCCGCCGTCGCAAACTTTGCCTCGAAATGCTCCGTCGGCTCCCACACCTCTTCTCCGTTAGCCAGCCGCTTCTTGCGGAACATCCGGTCCCGGCCGTCCGGGTTGATGCGCAGCACGTACATGTTGTCCAGCCCCAGCTTCTCCTCCACCCACTGCCGGATCACCGCCAGGTGCTCCATCTCCGACAGCTCGGTGCGGCCGGTGTGGCGGTTCTCGTCGATCTCGATCAGCACCGCCCCGTACGGAAAGCCGAAGAGCAGATCGGGGCGCCGCAGCAGCTTGCACGACTGATCCAGCTGGATGGTCAAGCCCTTGTCGTGCACCATGTAGTACTTTCCGAACTCCTCGTGCGTCAATCCCAGCATGGCCGGCAGCACGGTGATGACCGCACCCAGCAACACTGGTTCCCGGCGGATGGCACGGCAGGTGCCGTTCACCTCCATGTGGAAGTGCTGCCAGCACACTTGCTGGCCCGCCTGGCTGCGGTACGGCGCATGCCGCAGCTCCACCCAGTCGCTGCCGCCTGCCTTCTCTTTTTCTGCCGCACACTGCTCGCAGCGAGGGCCGCCGCCGTGGGCGATGCAGCGGCCGCCACCCTGATCGGACTTGTCGCAGCCTTCGGTCTGGCAGCGATGGCCGCCGCCGTGGGCGACGCAGTGGCCGCCACCCTTGTCGGACTTGTCGCAGCCTTCAGTCTGGCAGCGACGGCCGCCGCCGTGGGCGATGCAGTGGCCGCCACCCTTGTCGGACTTGTCGCAGCCCTCGGTCTGGCAGCGAGGGCCGCCGCCGTGGGCTTTGCAGCGGCCGCCACCCTTGTCGGACTTGTCGCAGCCTTCGGTCTGGCAGCGAGGGCCGCCGCCGTGGGCGACGCAGTGGCCGCCACCCGCATCGGACTTGTCGCAGCCTTCAGTCTGGCAGCGACGGCCGCCGCCGTGGGCGATGCAGTGGCCGCCACCCTGATCGGACTTGTCGCAGCCCTCGGTCTGGCAGCGAGGGCCGCCGCCGTGGGCGATGCAGTAGCCGCCACCCTTGTCGGACTTGTCGCAGCCCTCGGTCTGGCAGCGAGGGCCGCCGCCGTGGGCTTTGCAGTGGCCGCCACCCGCATCGGACTTGTCGCAGCCCTCGGTCTGGCAGCGAGGGCCGCCGCCGTGGGCGATGCAGTGGCCACCACCGTGATCGGACTTGTTGCAGCCTTCAGTCTGGCAGCGACGGCCGCCGCCGTGGGCGATGCAGTGGCCGCCACCCGCATCGGACTTGTCGCAGCCTTCAGTCTGGCAGCGAGGGCCGCCGCCGTGGGCGATGCAGTGGCCGCCGCCCATATCGTGCTTGTGGCAGCCCTCAGTCTGGCAGCGACGGCCGCCGCCGTGGGCGATGCACCGCATCGGACTTGTCGCAGCCTTCAGTCTGGCAGCGAGGGCCGCCGCCGTGGGCGATGCAGTGGCCGCCGCCCATATCGTGCTTGTGGCAGCCCTCAGTCTGGCAGCGAGGGCCGCCGCCGTGGGCTCTGCAGTAGCCACCACCATGATCGGACTTGTCGCAGCCTTCTGTCTGGCAGCGACGGCCGCCACCGTGGACGATGCAGTGACCACCACCCACATCGTGCTTATCGCAGCCCTCGGTCTGGCAGCGACGGCCGCCTCCGTGGGCTTTGCAGTGGCCGCCACCCTGAGCGTGCTTGTGGCAGCCCTCGGTCTGGCAACGACGGCCGCCGCCGTGGGCGACGCAGTGGCCGCCGCACTGAGCGTGCTTGTCGCAGCCCTCAATCTGGCAGCGACGGCCGCCGCCGTGGGCTTTGCAGTGGCCGCCATTGTCGGACCTGCTGCAGCCTTCGGTCTGGCAGCGAGGGCCGCCGCCGTGGGCTTTGCAGTGGCCGCCATTGTCGGACCTGCTGCAGCCTTCGGTCTGGCAGATCTTGCGGGGTTTCTTCGGTGTCTTCTTCTTCTTCGCCATCCGCCGGTCACCTGGCCGGTGCGATGTCGCACGTCGACAAGTAGGCGCAGGATCCGAGGGTGCGGACCTAGTGGTGCAAAAAAAAGGGGCGTTGTCGACAACATGGCGAACGAGTCTTCGGCCTTTTCGAGGCACATGCTCACCTCGCTGGTGGGCACCATATACGATATACGCCACTGGTCGCAGCTCCCGCCGCAGCGGCGCCAGGAAGGGTTCGCCGCCACCCTGACCTACGTGATCGCCCGCAACGGCCGCTTCACCTACCTGCTGCTCTGGGTCACCAGCTTCGGCCTGCTCATCCTCCTGGTAGCGTGCCTCTGCGCCGTGCGCCACCGGGCGCCGCCGCCATACTTCGCCGCCGCCCTGCCCTACCGCTACTAGCCGCCGACAGCGGCGATCGCTTGCGCCACGCTTGCACCCGGCAAGCGATTCATCATCTGGACGCCCTGCTGTTGCGGGTACTGCTGCGGGTACTGCTGCTGCTGCTGCTGCTGCTGCTTCTTTTTGGAGTACTTCACCGCCACCACGATGATGATGATGAGAACGATACCCCCGCCCGCCCCGCCCAGGATGATGCCCAGGTGGTGCATCAGCCACGCAGCTGCGCCGGCAGCGGCCGTCGCCAGCCCGATGCCCGCCTTCCACGCCTGCGCTGCCAGCTTCTCCGCATTGTTCAGGATGTCGCCAACCGCACAACTGTACGTTTTTGGATGATTCCAGGTGATGTTGCAGTCCTGAAAATAACCCGCAGTCCAGAAACCCTGGTTTTGTTCGCACGTATCTTGCTCCTGATTGTCCGCCAATGGGGGGTACAATCCATCGCTGTTTTTGGTCTTTGATATGCAGAAGTGGCAATCTTTCGGGGGGCCCGAGCCCGAGTCTCCCGAGTCTGCGACCTCGGCGCATGCCTGTACGGCACCGCAGCAGCAGCCGGTGCCATATGTATGTTTATCGAAAGTCGCCGGCTTCATGTTGAGTTTACCGCCACAGGGTGCCTCGTATACACCCTGGACGGCGGACCAGGTCTTCCCCGCCGTGCAAGTCGCCTGCGTCGGCACAGGGGACGGGCACACTGGCGCATCGGTCGAGGGCGGCGCCGAGCATGCATGGCATTGATACGACGGAGGGCAGGTCGCATTTTTGCCGGAGGTCACCTGGACAGTACTCCCGTCTGTAGGGCTTGTGCCGTAGCAGCCGTTCTTGAGCGCCCCCCAGGCCTTGAGCAGTTCAATCGCCGCAAAGGCGGCCAATCCCATCACGACCAACGTTTTCACCAGCCCCGCCCAATCAAACTTTTTGACTTGCTCCCATTTTTGCGTGCTGCTGTTTCTATTGTTGTCCAGATCTTCGTCTCCCTTGCTCAATTTATCGGCTTGTGCTGCAGCTTCCTCTGCATCCGGTGGATGATCGACCAATTCCTCCCCACCACCGGCAGTGTCACTGTCCAAACTTTCGGCCGGGTTGGCTGGCTCGACTCCTGCGTCGCTTGCTGCAGCAGCTGGATCAGTGGGCTGCCCGGCACCAGGGGCGGCGGGTTCTTGTTCATAAGGTGGGTCACCCTTAGCCGTCCTCTCCAATTCGTCTGCTGTGGCGCCGCTGCCTTCGCCGCCGGCGGCGGGTCCTTTGGGCTCGAGATGGTCTTTAATATTGGGGTAGTTTTCCTTGAGCCATTCCGGATCGCTCATATTCTGTGCGAGCCGTTCTCTAACTGCCGCCTCTGTTGCCTTCCCTTCGGTTTCTTCCATCATCTCTCTTATAGTTTTCGTCATCATGTTGCTCGCCTCATCTTGCATTGTCGCTCTGAACGCATTGGCCTCCTCACCTGTCAATGCCGCTTTTTCCACAACCTGCTCCGCCCCAGTTTCCGCCGCCTTCTCCGCATCTGCACCAATAGCTTGCTCCATCTTGCGCTCCGCCAGCGCCTCCGCTTCGTTCTCCACGTCACTGCCTGCTGGCAGCATAATTTCAGGGTACGCCGAGAAGTGCTGGCTGTACTGCTTCACCGTCCGCAGTGGCTCCTCCCTTGCCGGGTCGACTACTTCCAAGGCCGTCAGCATGACGGGCGGCGGGCGGCGCCTTCCGACCAGCAGCATGATGATTTACCCTACGTGTATATTTTCTGCCACTGGCTTCGCAGGTGCATTTTTTCTGGTGGGAGGAGCACAGGGAGCGATGACTTCTTCCCCCAGCCCGGCCCCCCTGGTGCTCGGTACACCTCCGCCCGTCCCGGGATCCTACATCTGTAACAACATCAGTTATCCGACGTATCATGGATACGACTCCATCATGAAGTGGCAGTTTCCGTACACTAAAACTTCCCTGTCTAAAACGGTCCTGTGCTCGGCCCAGGCCAAACCGTGTACTGGCCATTACGAATTAACAACCTGGTCCCCGATATACCCCCGCACCGCCCCCAACAACCCGGTGGCGAACCAGGGCTCTCCCGGGCAGGATGTGCTGCAGTATGTGGACATGCGGTGTGTCGACGATGATGCCGCCACGCCGGCGAACAAGCGCTTTTCAATCGTTCCCGGGCCGCTGCCGGAGCTCGCCAGCGACACGCCGCTCAAGGCCACCGACCAGGAGGTCTGCGTGCGCTTCGCTGGCAGCCCGCTGATGAACAAGTGGGTCAACCAGGAGAAGTGCTTCGGGCCATGCGGTCCGTACCAGGGCCTCAGCATGTGGAACTCCATCCAGTCGGGCATGCCGCTGATCAAGTGTACCGTCAATACCAAACCTGAGGCTACGGTGTCCGAGATCAACGCCTGTGTCAGCGGCCTGGCGACGATGCCCCCTCCCTCGCCGAGCGTGTCCTCGCCTCCGCTGGAGAAACCCAAGCCGCCGTTTCAAGTGAAGTGCAGTGCAATACCGTACAATTATGAATTTGATCTAGTGACCAGTACATTATCGGACGATCCGGCCCAGAATGTGGTGACCAATGCGTCAGAGGCCAATTGGCAGAAGGTGGCGAGCTTCAAGCAGGGGACGATGACGGCCAGCAGCACCGAGTCCTGGGACTGCATCCCCGACAAGCGCACCACAACGAATGGTGTGAGCAACGATGTAGGTACTACGTATACGTGTACCGGGTACACCGGCAATATCAATTCGCTCTTCATGACCCGAGCGAGTGACAAAATCTCGTGCGACAAGCCGGACTTTGCCAAGTGCGTGTCCACCCTGTACAACAACTTCCAGCACACCTTCATCCCGCCCTTCAACCTGCCCCCGACCTACAGCGGCACCTGCTCCAGCGTGGCCGCCACCGACTGTTCCGCCCACGCCACCGAGAACAGCTGCGACGATACGGGGTGTACGTGGACTCAGCAGTGCAGCGATCCCACCCACACTGTTCAAAGTCGGTGCGAAGCCGGCGGCGCCACCTGGTCGGGGGTCTGCCTGAACGACAAAACCTGTGGTGACGCCGACAACACGTCTTGTCTCGTAGATAGCGATTGTCCGGGCACGAAAATATCCCCAGGCACCCCGGCGCCGCAGATGGGGAGCACCTGCGCTGGCATGCCAGCGTTCACCCAGCTGGCGACTGACGAAAATGTGTGGGTGCCGTCCCAGTGGCCCAGCATGGCCTCGCCCCTGCCGCAGGTGCTGGAGGGCAATAATAACGGAGCAAGCTGCTCCGCCGGTGCGCTGACGCTGTCCGGCCAAGACCTGGCGACGATGGTGCAGTATGTGTGCAGCTCCACCCAGCTGGGCCAGAGCGGCCAGCTGATGAAGTATGTCACAGTGTACGATAAGGATATGACCGAGATCATCAACCAGGCGCTCTACGCCAGCCTCAATTCGGGCTGCCAGCAGTTCTGCGACAAGACGGGGAAGTGCAGCGAGGACGGCTTGCCCTGCAAGCTGGATACCGACTGCATGGGCCACCTGAGCGAAGTGTTCGTTCCGGAAACCACCGGGGGGACGTGCTCAGCAGGGTCGTGTAGCGGCGGGCCGATGCAGAATTATCCATGCACGCTAAATTCCGACTGCGCCGGCGACATGGTGGATGTGCGCACCACCGGCCGGGTGTACCAGGACCGCTGCACCTCGGCCGGGGGCACCTGGCAGTGGTACGTTGACATGCCGCCGCCGGGAGTCACGGACACACAGCGCACGTACCAAGGCGCCGGTATTGATCCGACCCAATTTGTTGCGTACCTCCCACAGGAGTCTCTATCGTGGAAAAGTGGCGATCCCCCCACGGAGATCAAAGGCATGGGCAGCACCATCTCCAAGAATGCGGGCCGCTGCAACATGTACGTGCTGGAGCAGCAGGGCCAGGCCACCCCCGGGTGCTACGCCCAGGGCGTCTGCACCAAGCCGGACAATTGCAGCTGGCACGAAGTATTGACCGGCACAAGCGGATGCGTTGTCGACTGCCCCGCCGACTCGCCGCAGTACCTGGAGGGGGCCATGTTCACGCCGCCAATCAACACCCAGAGTGCGGCGTGCCCGCCCTTCTGCGATCTGGAGTCGTCTCTCATGACCATCGGCACCGTGGCGGCGGGGGCGGCGGCGGCGGCGCTGGTGCCCGGCGTCGGCGGGCTGGTGGCCGGGGCGCTGATCGCCGGCGGCGCCGTGGGGGGCGGGGCAATGGCGAGCAAGATTCAGGCAGCCATGGGGGGCATCGATCCGGACGATCCGGTGGCCGACCCGCAGCCGCCGATTGAGTCGGTCTGCGGCAGCGCCCTGTCCGAGATGCCGGTCTGCGTGACCGGCCCCAAGGTGGTGCTGTACAACAGCACGCCGGACGAGGTTGGGTGCGAAGGCACCCTGCAGAAGATACAGTGGCAGGACCAGGGCAGCTACAAGGGCAGCCTGCAGTGCCTCGCCGAGAGCGACATCTGGACGTGCGCCACCAGCGAGCTGCCCGACCAAAGCGATCCCAACAAGCCGGTGGGCGAGGTGATCAACTGCCGGCGCATCGTGGACGGCGTGGAAAAGGTCGCCGAGCTGAATCCGGACAATCTTCAGCAGGCAGGGACTCAGCTCGGCAAAACAGGCTACATCAACCGCACCACCTACATGAACGCCAACTACATGAATGCCCAGGTGTATCAGTTTGTCCATAACGAGGCAGCGGCTACCAAGCCGCCGGCGGGCGTCATTCCCAACTATTCGTTTCCGGGCTTTGCCCGGGACTACCTGCATTGGTTGTATGGCTAAAAAAAAGTATGTCATAACAAGCAAAAGGCATGGTTGACGTGGATCGCCTGGCGCAGCAGCTGGTGGACGCTCGCATCCTGGCCCGAGGCGACAACCTCGAGCCGGTCAGCGCCTCGGCCTACACCTGCTACCAGCACGCCGACCAGATCTTGCAGCGGCAGCTGGTGGCCCCGGTGCGGCCGGGCGTCCACTCCGAGCCATCGCCGCTGGTGCGGACTCTGTTGTCGTGCAACACCGCCGCCGAGCCGGCGGCGCCGAGCGGCGACACGCTGCCGCTGTCGACGGTGCTGGCGGCCTGCCTGGTGCTGCGCAGCATCCAGGCGGCCGAGGCGGTGCGCATCGTGGACGGTGTTCGGACACAGTATCCGTGCACCGAGGACGCCCGCAGCTGCCTCCGCCTCCCCGAGGCGATGCAGGCATGGCTGCGCAGCTTGGACGATGAGTCGCAGTGCCTGCTGGCCGCCTTTCTGGTGTGGGAAGCCAACCACGTGTCCACCTGGAACCCGGCGCTGGCGCTGTACCAGCAGGGCCAGGGCGGCGCCTCGCAGGTGGACCTGCAGCACCCGAAACGATCGTGGTCGGCCCGCCACTGGTGGATCTGGCTGATCGTAGCGGTGGTGGTCTTCATCATCATTGCGGCGGTGTGCATCCGCTACAGCAAGCGCCACGTCGAGAAGTACGGCCGGGTCGACCCGCTGCCGCACTACCGCTCCCGCCTGTACGGGCGCCGCTACCCGTACAGCGGCCGCCGCCTGGGCCGCTCCACGCTGCTACCGCCTAATCGCTCGGGTGCTGCTGGTGGGCGTGCGTGATGTCGCTGTGGCCGCTGCGCTGCCGGCCGAGCACCGGGTCGGTGACGACCCAGCCGGGGTCGGCGCCCTGCAGGTGCCGCCACTGCTGGTCGATGTGGTGCTCCCGCCGCAGCGCCGCCTCGGGCGTGTCGACGTTGGTGGGCATGTCGACCGTGTCCCGGAAGACCGCCAGCAGCGGCGCCACCGAGTCGGCCCGCACCATGTAGCCACTGGTCGTTCGACAGTCCGCCACCATGTCCACGTGCGGCGTGCGGCCGCCGGGCACCACCTCGCCGCTGCAGGCGAGCAGGCACACGTCCCACTCCTGCGCCAGGGCACCCCGCAGCGTGTCGAGGGTGCGCTCGGGCCGGTGCCGCCACATAAAGTCGTCTTCCAGGATGATCGCTCGCTGCAGCCCCCGCCGCCGCACCTCCTCCAGCGCCCGGATGTGCGACAGGCCGCAGCCCAGCGCTCCGTTCTGCCGGCGCTCCGCCTCGATGCGGTGCACCTTGGCGGCCGGGTAGCCGATGCGGTCCAGCTCCGCCAGCAGCTGCGCCCGGCGGTCCGCCCGGTGGCGGAGGTTGATGTAGAAGAGGTCCGGGAGATCGTCCATTTGCCAGGACGACGCAAAAAAAGGGCCCGACACGTCAGGAGCCATCACCAGTCGTGGGTGCAGTGAGTGTGCTACAGTCAAAGGGATCCTGGTCACATGTGACGTTTTTGCACGCCGAGGGATCGATATCAGTGCCGGTGCAGCACCACGGGATATCGGTCGGGTCGGTCGGGTCGATACCGGTCGCCGGACCACCTACGGCCGGGTAATCGAATTTATCGTCGGCGGCACTCCAGATGCACAGTTGGTTGCAGCAGACAGGTGTGTCGCATGATTTGGATCCTCCACCACCCATGTTTGGGATGTGCCTATACAGATTATTTTTGTCACCGCATTGTAAGGATGTACGTTTGAGCAGCAGCGGATCGGCGCTCCGCCTCGATGCGGTGCACCTTGGCGGCCGGGTAGCCGATGCGGTCCAGCTCCGCCAGCAGCTGCGCCCGGCGGTC
>Ga0233412_10001660_pt1 | contig 11283 bp, 9 predicted proteins | sample Na_anoxic_4_MG_FD_180667 | JGI IMG/M metagenome (GOLD analysis project Ga0233412, IMG submission 180667) | Seawater microbial communities from Saanich Inlet, British Columbia, Canada - Na_anoxic_4_MG | ecosystem: Environmental > Aquatic > Marine > Inlet | place: Canada: British Columbia... | reverse complement strand
AGGCGCAAATTATAATCCTCGAAATACTTCAATGTATTCCTGTGGTTATAATTTTCGCCTTTCTTGATCTTGGAAAGAATATCTCATTCTCGGACAGCCTCATAGGCAGATCCTGTTAAGATGGGGGCAGACCACACATTTAGATAAATCTTATCGGACTACTTGTTATTGAGTAATAATTTTGCGCCGAAACCTACAAAAATAATTCCCGCAAAACCTTCTAACCATTTTTGTGTCTGATGATAATAGTGCCTGAAAATTTTTGATGAAAATATTAAAACAACAAATGAATACCATGTCAGGGATATTACGGCCATTAAGGTTACAATTAATATGCCAGTAAATACTGTAGGTTCTTTTGGTAAAACTGATGCAAATAAACTTGTAATGAACATAGCTGTTTTGGGATTAGAAATATTTGTTATTAGCCCTTTCCACCAGTTTGAAAAATTGCTTTGAGAATTTTCATGCGGGATATCCGATTTAGCGCCTGATTTACATGAATTTATGATCAACATAATTCCAAGATAAATAATGTAACATCCTCCTCCTATTTTTAAAGTAGTATAAATCCAGGGTGCTGCAATAAAAAGATATGCAATGCCGAAATACCCGGCAAATGACCAAATAATCGTTCCTGTACAAGTCCCTAAAACGACAAATATTCCAGCTAAACGTGAGTGTTTGGCCGTTGCCTGTGCTGTAATAAAGAAATTTGGGCCAGGTGTAATAACAGCAATGCTCCAAATCGATACAACGCTTAAAAGGGTAAATGTTAGATTCATGACTGTTTGTCCTCCAGTTAGCGGGATAAAATGAATCTTGTTAGTGCTGACAACCGGAATCACCATCAAAAATGGAGCAAATGCGGAACTTTCGCCAGGTGAATTTTCTTGTTACGAATATTATTAACCTGGCAATTAGATAGTCTAACTCCGTCATGCCGGACTTGATCCGGCATCCAGTACACGCCTGGATTCCGGCTTTCGCCGGAATGACAATATTGAGGTATTTAATTGCCGGAGTAATATCCACTTAAATTTCATTTTATGATTACTGAACGCTATTAAGATAAATCTGCACATGCGCGATTTTATCATCTCTAAATGTATAAAAAGCCGCGCATTTACCATAGAACACATCCCCTTTTTTTCTTGGTCCCAGATAATCCGTGTCCTCAAAACACTTCCATTCTATTTTAAGTTCAACGGCCATTTTCCCTTCGATGCTGATGAAGTTTTTCAACTGGAGAGTCTCGTGTATGCCGGTATGTCCTGAATTCTTGCCGGAATTCCAGAAACCGACCATCTGTTCTTTTCCTTTGAATGTTCCTTTTACGGGATGGATAAATTCGGCGTTTGGTTGATACCAGCGATCAAAGAAATTACTCTTGTCAGGTGAATTGTTGAAGCCGTTTTCGTATTTTTCGAACATCTCCTGCGTCATTATCATAGGTGGCTCCCTGCATTTGCTTTTTTAATATTAACCTGGCGACTAAGTAGTCGATATTGGTCATGCCGGACTTGATCCGACATCCAGTAATACCGCTGGATTCCGGCTTTCGCCGGAATGACAAGCTTAAGGTATTTATCCGCCGGTTTAATATATTCAGTTTTCAGATCAATCGCTGTTTCAGCGGCAAAACCAGCCAGTCCAGGCTGGATTGTTCCTCCAGTTTCCACAGTTTCTCGATTATTACGTCCTTCTCGGAGTCGTTGGCGGCAAAGAAGAAATAGGTCTTAAGTTTTTCTTCTATTTCGTGGTCAGAGAGCGGATCATGTGGATCTCCTTTGGGATAATCTCTGTCTCCCCGAATATTCGTTCCATCCTTCAATGTTATTTCGATAACGCACGGGCTTTTCTCAGGATACGCTTTTGTGAGTTCCGGATCGTTCACTATATTAATGCGCTTGAGCAGTTCAACAAGATCAGGATCAGATGCGCGCGATTCGTCAAAGTCTTCATAGCTTACGGGTTTGAGAAGGGCGGTGGCTACGCAATAGGGGATCGAGTGGGTACGTCCGGCGCGGCTGGTCGGGTTATCAGCGCCGGGTAGTGCACCGTTCCGGTAAGCCACTTCATAGGTCTTCACAGTTACTGATTCGATGGCTTTTTTGTCTGAAATTTTTGCGGACAGATCAAGCGAAACATCAATGGGTGTTTGACAGAAGACCAGGGCGGGCCAGCGTTTGAAGATAATACGCCCCAAATCGGGCGTCGGCTCAAAAAACGATTCGACATGGGGAAAGAAGTGGTTGACGCCGGCATTGCCCTCGTAAATCTCAGCCGGTGCCTGAAAACCGGCCAGCGCCAGTTTGGCCGCTTGAAGCCCCCGAAGCGCACATGAAGCGTAGGTACAGTGCTTCCAGTCGGTTATCTGCCCAATGCCTGCCTGATTGATATCCAGCCCGAACATGCCCGCGATCCGCTGAACGTTGACAAGCTGTTCCTCTGTGCACCCCAAAACATTCCCGATCGCCAGTGCCGTGATAAACGTGGCAGCCGCGTCGTGATCATAATTCGCGGGTTCAGGGTTGTAGTATGAACTGAAAGCCGCGGAAAGATAGAACATGGTATGAACTGTTATAAGCAGTTGCGTACCGTTCATTTTTCGCCAGTCGGCAAGGATGAGAGCAAGGGCGACATTATCCGAAGGATGTACACCTCCCATGTTATTTGGTGAAAGATAGGTGCTGAGCAAATCGCTCCTGCGAGCCATGATTGAATTCACAAAGAACGTATCTGTAAAACTTCCACGCTTTTGTATGCCCCAAATGTCCAGATCCGACCCGGAAGCCTCGCCCGAAACCAGCCGGGCGAAATTCAGCAGCATCTCCCGGTCATTAAGAGAACCACAGATGGATGCAAAAGAATCCATAATGTTTCTCTTCATGATATGCCGAATATTGCCGTCAAGGTTTTCGCAGTTCAGGGCAGCAACTCGTTTGGCAATTATTTCTTCCAACAGCATTTCAGTCTCCTTTATCGAAAAATTTGAAATAAACAAGACCGGAGCAAATCTTTCGTTCATCGTTTAATTATCTTTTAATTAAACCACGGGCTATGCCCGTGCGACCCCGGGAGGCTGTCCGGGAATGGCTATTTTCTCTTTGAGCCGTAGGATCTATGAGCCGGAGGCCCCAATCTCTGCGTCAGGCTCAAATTATAATTCTCGAAATACTTCAATGTATTCCTGTGGTTATAATTTTCGCCTTTCCCTCCGGGGCGTAGGCCCTACGGGCCGGAGGCTTGATCCTGGAAAGAATATCTCATTCTCGGACAGCCTCCTATAAGGTTTGACCGTTTCGGCGGGACATGAACAGTTTTTTCTTCAGGAAATTATAAAATGCTCACTGCCATCCTTTAAAAAAGAGGCGATATTACTTCGGCAGTTAAATACCTCACTGTCGTCATTCCGGCGTAGGCCGGAATCCAGGAAGGCGGAAGCAAATTAAAATCTCTGGATGCCGGATCAAGTCCGGCATGACGATCTGTGCGGGGGGTGCCGGGTAACCGGCATTCCTGCCGCGGCTATTTTCGCCGGGTTAATAAGTTGCCCGATTATTACGAGTGTGTTCTAAGGAAGAACTAAGCCTCCCAGGGGCTTCATCAGACCACGTCTCTGGGCGTGGTGGGTGATTTACCCTTATTTTTCTATGTTTAATTATATCAGGATAGTATGGGAAAAGGCAAGCCGGAATTCAGAATCGATTCCCGGTTAAGTCTTCCGGATCAGATTAAAATGATTTCGGGTAAATCCTTGAAGGATTTGATTTTTCTAATACTCTTTTGGCATTTCTTTAAGTTTAGCGAGGGAAAAGACAGGCCCGTCCTTGCAGACATACTGGTCTCCGATATTGCATCGGCCACATATACCGATACCACACTTCATACGCATCTCAAGAGAAAGAATGATCCTCTCGGGAGGGAACCCCAGTTTCTCTAACACAGGCTGTGTGAATTTGATCATAATTGGAGGGCCGCACACAATAGCAATGGCGTTTTCCGCACTTGTAATCTTCTGTTCCGTTATAGTCGGAACAAACCCTGTATTGTATTTCCAGTCAGGATCATCCGTACCATCCACAGTTATATTCATGTTGATATCATCCCGTTTTTCCCACTCGGCCAGTTCTTCCCTGTAAAGCAACAAACCCGGATTTCTTGCCCCGTAGACCACGGTAATATCCTTAAACTTTTTCCTGTTTTCCGGGTTAAGCATATACACAATGCTGGATCTCAGGGTGGTAAAGGCAAACCCGCCCCCAATGATTACCACATTCTTCCCCTCCATCTCTTCCCAGGGATACCAGTTGCCGAGGGGCCCACGGATGCCCATAATATCGTCTTTCTGCATGTTGTGCATATGGGTGGTCACAAGCCCTACCTTGTTAATCGTAAAGGTGACAAATCCCTTCTCTGTAGGCGAAGATGCAATACCTATGGGTATCTCTCCCTTTCCGGGTACGGAAAGCTCAGCAAACTGGCCGGGAATGTAGGAGAACTTTTCTTCATCTTCAGGGTTTAAAAAGATAAACTTGAATGTCTTGAGATTCCTGTCCTCAGTTTCTGTAATGATATCATCTACTCGAACCGGATAGGGTAAATACGGATTTTCCAATGACATTTTCTCCTGTTATGTAAGTGAACCAAAGTGTTTAAAGTTTGAAAAAAGGAACTTGATTTCTTAGGAAGTTTTTCCTAAGCGGTGAAGTTCCGCCCATACGGGATATTGAATTGTGAACGCAACTTTAGGGTTTAGTCACTTCAAAATTATTCATTATATCTGCTACTTCCCGTATATCTATGTTTACCGGGCAGTATCTGACACAGCGGCCACAGCCTGAACACTGAATACCATTATTATATTTGTCCACATAATATTTGAGTTTGTGCATAAATCTCTGGCGTACTCGCTGGACCTTATTGTCTCTGGGATTGTGTCCTGAACCGTGGTGAGTAAATAGCGGGAACATGCAGGAATCCCAGTTTTTGATACGGTCTCCTTCCTTTCCAAATACCTCATCCTGGATATCAAAACACCAGCAGGTGGGACATAAGTAAGTACATGTTCCACAGTTGAGGCAGGCAAAGCCAGTATCATCCCAGAAGGGCGCTTCAAAAAGTTCATTTATTACCTTATCTTTGAGCTTATCAGTAGGAACACCTGCATTTACCTTCTTCAAGGATGCTGCTGAAAGCTCTTCAGACTTTTTCAAGGCAGTTTCATCAGCCTCACTTCCCTCCCGGGCCTTGTTTAAGAAGGTTTCTCCTTTCTCTGTTATGGCCTTTACTAAAAATGTCTCCCCAAGATCGTAGAGAAGCGCATCAAGACCTTTTTGGTCAAAGGGGCCACCTCCTGCAGAGGTGCAAAAACATGTGGAGGAGGGGGCATTACAGCCAAGACCCACCAACGTGGTAGATTCAAAGCGCTTCACCCACCATGGATCCCTGTACTCCGGGTTATCAAAATTGAGCTTTACTATGTGAAAGGCATTGATATCACAGGGCCTTATTCCAACTATGGCGTGAGGGGAATAATCCTTTTCCGATTCTTTTAGGATATGGGCATCAGGTTCATTTTCATCAAGCGTGTATTCAAACATACGTTCCGATTGAGGATACACCAGGGATTTAGGAGACATGCGGGAGTTTTGATAGTCAAAGTCAGGTTTTTTATCTTCGTTTAAGGGTTTAAATGTGTGGAAATCCCCGTCCTTTACAGGCACAAATATCTTGTAAGAATCCTTAAGATCTTTCAGGGTTGTTAACCATTCCTCTTTTTTGAATGTCTTGTTAATCATGGATATACCTCTTTAAGTGAACTTAAATGCCACTCCCACAGGATTTCCGAAGGGCCTTTCCGGAAACTTTGGTTACTTTAGACACTTATTTCATCTTATGAAACCGTCATAATCATCCGGTTTATACACATCTAAAGGCGGCCTTTGATCAGGGTCCAGCCCAGCTTCCCAGGAAAAAAGCGCCTCAGCATCCTTGTTGAGCTTCTTGGTAAACTGCCTCATGGAAATACCTGCAGGACACACCCTCTCACATGCTCCACAGTCCGTGCATCTGCCTGCACAGTGATATGCCCTCAATATGTGGAATGTCATGGTGTCAGTTGGATCACTGCTCTTTCCAACCCACTGGGGGGTGGATTCATCCACAAAACAGGTAGGACAATAACACAAAGGACAGGCATTCCGGCATGCATAACACCGTATACATCTCGATATAAGCTGAGTAAAGAAATTTTGCTTTTTCTCACTTGTCATCTCTTCTATTTTTTCTATGTCCCTGTATGCCTCCACATCAGACAACTCTTTAACAGCCTCTCCAATTATTTCATCGTGTATGACAGGATTACGATGCCTGCAGATCTGACAGTTCATTTGAAGATATTTTTTTTTGTCTAATGCCTTTTCAAAATCTCTTCCCTTTACTGTAAATCCGTCACCATCTTCTTTGATATCTATAATTTCCTTGTGTTCTATTGCCCTGTCAACTGCCCTGTGATCAATCATTCCGGTACAGGGAATACCCACAATATAAAGTTGCTCACGCTTGATCTGATTTTCTGTAATATGGGTGACCATGTTCCTGGAATTACATCCCGTAGCCACAATACCTATTTTGTCTTTCCTTTTTGTCAGATAGTTGCAAAGATTAAGCCCGCAGAAGCTGTCCCAGTAAAGCATATCTGCCTTGCCGGGATCACTTATTAACACCGGTTCATTCATCATGGGAACCGAGCCCTTCCTGTACCCTATGAATACATCCACGGTCTTGTCTTTAAGCAGTTTTCTGGCTGTCTCCTGGATCTTCTCTGTGTACTCGAGCATCATGACACCTCAGCCCTTGTCTTTATATAATATCCGGCAGGCCCTAATTCATGTACCTCCTTGCTAACCTCTTTTGCTACATCAGCAAATTTTGTTGCCTCTGCAGAGGATATCCAAGAAAAATGAAGCCTCCCGGGTTCAATACCAATGTGTTCAAGCAGATTCTTTAATAAAGCAAATTTTCTTCTTGCATAATAATTACCTTCCAGGTAATGGCATTCGCCCGGGTGTCACCCTGATACCCACACACCGTCAGAGCCATGTCGGAAGGCAGCAAGGATAAATTTGGGGCTTACCCTGCCGGAACAGGGGAGCCGGATAATCCTGAAGTTGGGCGGGTACTGAAACCGGCTTACCCCGGCCAGATCCGCTGCACCGTAACTGCACCAGTTACACAAAAACGTCGTGATTTTGGGTTCCCATTCGGTCATTGTATCTCTTCTCCTTCTTTTTAGACAGGATGAACAGGATGAATAAGACTGTTTTCAGTTCCTACCCATAACAATTCAACCATTTGACCAGATCAGATTTCATTAATCATAGCCATGATCTGGTCAGTACCAAAGCCCTTGAGATTAATTGCCCCTGACCTGCAGGAGGCTACGCACAGTCCACAGCCTTTGCACAGAACCGGGTTGATATCGGCTTTCCCTGCAAATGGGCCTTCTTCCATAAAAGATGGCGCCGAGTAAGGACAAATCTCTATACATATGCCACAACTGCTGCAAATTGCCGGGCTCACTTGAGCGACTGTTCCGCTTACCTGGATACTTTCTTTTGCAAGAAGAGTTATCGCTTTTGTTGCAGCGCCCTGTGCCTGTGCTATAGATTCATCCACAGGTTTTGGTGCATGAGCCAGCCCGCATATGAACACACCATCAGTGGCACAATCAACAGGTCGGAGTTTAACATGGGCCTCCATAAAAAACCCGTCATCATTCAATGTTACCTTGAACATTTGTGCCAGAGGATTTTCCTTTTGAGGCACGATTGCCGAGGCAAGCACAAGAAGGTCAGGGCGTATCTCCATGCGGCGCCTTATTGTGGTATCTGTGAATCTTATTCGAAGATCTTTCTTGTCCTTTTCAACAATCAGTTCCTTGTCAAAATCGTACCGGATAAACTGGATGCCCTTTTCCCTGGCTTCCCGGTAGAGATCTTCGCGCAACCCATAGGTACGAATATCCCTGTGAAGTATAAAGATATCCATTTCAGGGTTAAGCTCTTTGAGTTTCAGGGAGTTTTGTACAGAGTGGGTGCAGCATGTCTTTGAACAATAGGGGCGTTCAGGTATGCGTGAACCAATACACTGGATAAAAACGGCGGAATTTAACTGTTTGACCGATTCATCGTTTGTAATGAACTTATGATCCAGTTCAAGACCGGTCAGGACGTTTGGGTCCTTGCCGTACAGATAGTCATCAGGTTTAAATTCCGAGGCCCCTGAAGCAATGATGGTGACACCGTGTTGGAGCACCTCTTCCTTTCCATCTGTTTCAATAGTTGTTTCAAAATTACCTACAAAACCATCAACTTTCTTTATTACTGAATTCAGTCGAATGTCAATTTTGTCGTCGGATTGCAGTTCGTCGATCAGTTTGGCCAGGTTTTGCTGTATATCCTCACCCTGCCAGGTTTCATGGAGCAGTCTGGCCTGACCACCAAGGTTTTCATTACTCTCAATGAGATATGTATGATAGCCCTGTTCGGACAGTGTCTTTGCCGCTGATATCCCGGCAATGCCGCCGCCTATGACAAGTGATGACTGGTTGATATCCAGCCCTGGTTCTGACAGAGGTTCCAGCAGACCTACCTTGGCAACAGCCATCCTGACTAAATCTTTGGACTTTTCAGTGGCCTCCTCGGGATCTCCGGCATGTACCCATGAACACTGATTGCGAATATTAGCCATCTCGAACAGATATTTATTGATGCCCGCATTAGTCACTGTTTCCTGAAAGAGTGGTTCATGGGTTTTAGGGGTACAGGCTGCTACAACCATGCGGTTCAGATGATTTTCTTTGATAACCTGTGCCATTTTTTCCTGGGTGTCCTGAGAACAGCTAAACATATTCTCCTCAGCAAAGACAACTCCCGGTAATTCCCGCGCATACTCAACAACGGATGGTACGTCCACAACTCCGGCAATATTTGTCCCACACCTGCAGACAAACACACCGATCCGGACAGGTTCACCGGTTACATTGGTTTCTTCCGTTATTTCCTTTGTCTTTGTCAGGGTCCAGCGGGATTTGCTCAAGCTGCTTCCTGCCATCCCTGCGGCAGCGCTTGATTCAATGACTGATGAAGGGATATCTTTTGGGGCTTCAAAGGCTCCGCAGACATAAATGCCGGGGCGGGAAGTCTTCACCGGCTCAAAGGATTTGGTGGATGCAAAATTATATTGATCAAGCTCGATGCCCAGCCTGTGAGCAAGATCAACGGCATCCTGACTCACGCCCAGGCCGATGGAAAGTACTACTATATCGAATTCTTCTTCAATTTTTTTGCCGGTATCGTCAATATACCTTATGAGTTGTTTTCCCGTATCACCAACAGGGATAACATTGGTTATTTTTGACTTGATAAACCGGATACCTGATTCATCCTTGCCCCTGTTATAATATCTCTCAAAATCCTTTCCATGCGTGCGAATATCCATGTAGAAAATTGCGGTATCGAGAGGTTCCTTACTGTGTTCTTTCGCCAGCATCGCTTCTTTAATGGCTTGTGTGCAGCAGATAGATGAACAATAGTTCCTGGCGCCTATATGCGCATCCCTGGAACCAATGCACTGCAGCCACGCAATCTTTTCCGGTTCTTTTTTATCAGACGGCCTGATCAGGTGCCCCCCGTAAGGACCTGATGAGGAAAGAACTCTTTCAAATTCCAAGCTGGTCAAGATATTCGGCGATTTTCCGTAGCCATAAATATCATGGTTCCCCGGATCATATAATTCGCTGCCACTGGCAAGGATAATGGCACCCACGTTAAGTGTGAGATCCTTTTGCATGTCATCAAATTTAATGGCACCTGCGGGACAGAATTTTTCACAGGCCTTACATTTACCTTTCTTAAAGTAAATACAATTTTCAGAATCAAGAGCGTATTTAAGCGGAACCGCCTGGGCATACTTGACATAGGCTGCCTTACGTTTGTTGAGTCCGGCGTCATATTCATCGATGACCTTTTTCGGGCATTTTTCAGCGCACACTCCACAGGCTATACATTTGTCTATATCCACATATCTGGGGTGCTGGGTAATTTTGATCTCAAAATTTCCTTCTTCCCCGGATATGTCTTTCACATCTGACAGGGTGAGTAACTCTATGTTAATGTGCCGGCCGACCTCGACCAGTTTAGGTGAGATAATTCACATGGCACAATCATTGGTGGGAAAGGTCTTGTCCAATTGGGACATGATCCCGCCAATGGAGGTGGACTTTTCAACAAGATATACATAATAACCGGAATCAGCCACATCTAAAGCGGCCTGCATTCCGGCAATACCGCCACCTATGACCATTACTGAACCAATCTTTTTCTGGGTCATTTCTTCTCCTGTGATGAAAAGGCTTCAATATTACTTATATCTATCTTGTTCATCCTGATTCCCAGGGCTTCTCCATCAATTCCCATGGCAAGGCCAAGGAGCTGTGGGTATAGTATGCTGGGAAGATGGTGGTTAGCAGGGCGCGAAGATGTCATCATTTCCTGCACCGTGTCAAACTGGACCTGGCACCAGGGGCAGCCGACACAAAGATAGTCTGCCCCTGCTTCTTTTCCGTCCGTCAGTTTCTTTTCCGTCAAATCCATGGAAAGCTCATCATTAACTCCTAAAAGCGGAGCACCACAGCATTCAAGCTTAAGTGCCCAGTCTACGCTTTTAGCGCCGGTAGCCTCCACCAGCTGGTCAAACAATACAGGCGCTACGGCATTGTCAAATTGCATAATATCACTGGGTCGCAGTGCATGGCATCCATAATGAGTCGCAATTTTGAGGTCTTTGAATGGCCGGGTTACTTTTTCTTTTAATGTCTTAAGCCCGATTTCCTTATGAAGCACGGACAAGAAGTGTGTTACCTCAAGATTACCTTTATATTCAAGACCTTCTTTTGCCAGAAAGGTATTGATTTCATCTCTGAGTGATGAGTTTTCCCTCATGAGATGGTTTACCTTTTTCAGACTTCCGAAACAGCACTTGCAGAGTGTTATTATGTCCAGGCCCTGCCTCTCTGCCAGGGCCAGATTTCTGGCCGAAAAGAGGACAAATGTTTTAAAGTCCGAATTTTTTAAAGGATAGCCGCAACAATTAAATTCACGAATATCCACTACGTCGATGCCGAGTTCTCCAAATACCGCCCTTGCTGAGAGGTCATAGTGTTGAACTCGGCGAGGGATTGTGCAACCAAGAAATAGTGCGAATTTCATCTTTTTT
>Ga0233412_10001657_pt1 | contig 11296 bp, 22 predicted proteins | sample Na_anoxic_4_MG_FD_180667 | JGI IMG/M metagenome (GOLD analysis project Ga0233412, IMG submission 180667) | Seawater microbial communities from Saanich Inlet, British Columbia, Canada - Na_anoxic_4_MG | ecosystem: Environmental > Aquatic > Marine > Inlet | place: Canada: British Columbia... | reverse complement strand
AATCAGCGACTATCATATCCTTTCTGTCAATAGTACGCTCTAAAATCTCTATTAATTCATTGGTAGAATGGCCATTTGAGTATAGATATTCTTTGCAGTATAATATCATCCGCTTCTTATCAATGGCAACTTTGAGAATTGTATCAGGATCTCGGCTAAATCCAAAATCCATTCCATAGATATAAGGCAGAGAATCATCAAACTCCCCTACCTCCCAATCAGAGAATATTGCTCCTACAGGCTTAGCCCTTTCCCCTGCTCCATAGACTGCCCACCAATACGGATTGTTTCTTTTGCGTTCAATATCCATTATCTGAGCCTCTGTAAGATGAGGATTATCCTTGTATGTTGTTATGATTGGAGGATAATCAATGATGTAACTATCTAACCAATGCTCCAAAGGTAGTGCCGGATTGTAATCCATTATTATCCTATGCCTTGTTCGAGGGAATAATTGGTCAACAGTTTCCTCATCTAACTGATTGGCCTCATTAACCCATAATACATCCCTGCTCCTACCATGTATCTTGCCAGGATCATCAGCACCATAATAACTAATTATATTGCCGTTTAGATTGTAGAATTTATCTGTTTTATTGTGATTATTTGGATCGTACAACTCATGCCTCATCAATACATCCTTAAAATCTTTCCAGGCTGTTGCTTTTAGTGCTGTAAAAGTATCTCGAACGATGTCAATTTCAATGCCATCATGCTTACTGCATAAGTCAATAATATAATAGATACAGGAGTAAGATTTACCGGAACGTGTACCTCCCTGCAATAAAGTAAATCTCTCTTTTGGTACTGTTTTCTTTAGGTGTAAATAGTTGGGATTAGCTTTCATCCCCCTCACTCATCCACTCAGGAAGATTCTTTTTGGCGTTAAAGTTTATCTCCTGAGCCTCAATATACCCTCTCTTTTTGCCTTTAGTCTTTAGATAGAATATTGTTGATGCCGTATTATTCTCTTTAATCTGTTTATGTAATTGGCTCTCTGCAAAGTCTAAAACAATATCACTAATATCCTCAGCACTTGCCTTATACTCCTCATCTTCATTCATCCATCTGTAATGAGTAGTCCTTTCAATCCCTGCCATTTTTGAGGCTGTTGTTACGATTCCTAAGCATTTTTCAAGTGCCTGAATCATTGCCTCTTTTAATAGTGTTGTTTTTTGTTGTGCCATATTACAAAGATACTAATTCCTTTTCATAAGGTTTTCCATTGAGTTTTACGACTAAATTCTCATCAAGTTTCATCATTCTGTTAACTATCACTTGGCAGTATTTAGGATCAAGTTCTATCCCTCTGCATTTCTTTTTTAATTGGTGACAAGCAACCATTGTACTGCCCGAACCAAGAAAAGCATCGTAAACTATTTTCTTATCAAGATTATCATTCAGAGCCATTTCTATTAAAGATATTGGTTTCATTGTAGGATGTACTGTGTTGCGTTCTCTTTTAGTTTGCCAAACATCTCCTCTTACTGTTTTCTGCCCTCCAAACTTACCGTGATATAATATAATCTCGTGCTGTTTATAGTACTTATCTAAATGCTGTGCTGGATTAACTTTGTCCCATACTATAAATGACTTAACAGGCTTTTGTAGGCTCTCTAATGCGTTCCTAAATAAATGACTGTACTGCCAGGAACAACAAACATAATAAGTATCACAATTAACATTTAGAGCATCATAAAGGAATTGAGTAAAATCCTCATCACTCATCTTATCATTAGCAATCTTATCTCTTTTATCTTTTACACCTTGATAATCTATATTATAAGGAGGATCAGTAAATACCATATCTGCTTTCTCTCCATTCATCAATTTAGCAACACTATCCGAATCGGTACTATCTCCACATAACAACCTATGCTCTCCTATCTCAAATAAATCTCCTGCAACAATATCAGTTTCAATACCTCCATCAGGCACATCAAAATCATCCTCCTCTGCCTCCAAATCAACCTCATCAAATCCTACCAACTCGCCCTCACTAAATCCCCACTCAATTAAATCATCCGTTTCAAAGTGATTAGCCAACATATCCATATCAAACTGCCCTGTATTTTTATTCAGCCTAACATTCAACTCTTTCTCCTTATCCAATGTTAGAGATAATTCAACTGTTGGGATTTTATCATTACCCATATCCTCCCAAACTTTGCTCCTCTGATGGCCTCCAATGATGATATTATCTCTGTCCGGATGTTTGTTTACTATTACAGGATCAACAACTCCAAACCTCAACAAACTATCCTTTAAATGATTGTATTGGTCTTTGGTTAATTCTCTTGGATTGTACTCTGCCCTGATTAGGTCTTTAATCTTTCGATTTACTATTTTCATATTTGGTTAAATTAATTTGGTCAAATATAGTGATATAAAACAAAAGGCAGAGCAATTAAAACCACTCCACCTCCTGCCTAACTTTAACCAAAAAATTATGAATTGTTGCAAAGTTAATATAATTCTATTAATTTTTTTCTGTCTAAAAACAATAATAACTCTCGGTCATTAGCTGCTCCATCCCTTTGCTCTCTGCCTGAGTGTTTAATATTGCCATCAATATCAATGAAATTAATGTATTTAATCTTATCGGTATATCCAAATACTATGAATGTTGGTAGTTTTCGAGCCATCTCCTGCATCTTAACCAATTTTATTAGTGATATTATAGAATAATCATAATCAGTCGAGGAGGAGTTAATACATTTAACCTCAACATAGCATCTTCCAGGAATGCAAAAATCCAAATCATGCTTTCCTAATTTATGGAATGGATTCCCTTTTGCAAATCTTTCCATTACTGCTACCTCTTTTGCTAAATCCTTAGCTGTTTCAAACCTCATCCATTTTATTTATTACATTATTCATCTGCTCAATCCTTTGTTTTAAAGCAGCATTCTCTTTTAACAGATTTAATCCATCAATCTCAGATTGTGATGTTAGCATCATGCTCTGTTTTAAAGCGTTATTCTGCTCTCTCATCTCCATCAGCGTTCTATTCAGCACATTAATATAATCTTTAGCCTTGTCGCTGTTATGCCTTTTTAACTCAGCAATCATCTGCTCTATTTCTAATTGGATAATCATTTCTTTTGGTTAAGTTTAAAATAAAGTTTGTTGTATTGCATCATAATTAGTAGGTATGTTGCTCCATATTGCTTCTGTAGTTTTGTACATTGAGCCTTGCATTTCTTTCATTGGCTTAAAATCTAACCAATTTGCTTTTGTGTTTTCACATACAATCGTTTGTCCGTTTCTACTTTTGCACCATTCGCTTAATTTAACGAAATCAATTTCTTTATTACTTTTAATATAATACTCTCCTCCAAACTGATAAGGAGGATCGATAAACCATGTTGCATTTTCATTTTGCAAATCATCATAACTACCCATTAAAATTTTCCAATGCTTAATTTTAAAAAGATTTTCAGATATTCTGTTTTTTTCTCTTTCAACACATTGCCCAAAATTCCCAACACTACTAACTGTCTTTCTCGGTGCATTAACTCCTCCCATTATAATAAAACCCATGAACCATTTTGCCTCTTGACAATCAAAATTAAAATTATCAGTATTATCTCCGGCTTTCATTTTAGGCAAAGAAATAATATCATTTTTACTGCATTGTTGCAACCATTGCCAAATTTTAATTAACTTTTCGTATTTATCCACAATAGTAACATCTCTATTAAACCATTTCAGAGCATATCTTGCTGATCCTGCAAATGGCTCAATGATTTTGTCATGTTTTGGATGAGGGTATAAATCAACAATTTTACTTTTACTCCCGTAATACGACCACATATCATTTCTTTTTTTGTGTTTCTCTCCTCCAAACTATTTCTATCTGAGCCTTGCCAATCTCATATTTGGCCTCCGGATAATGTTTGTAATGGTATTCTATCCTGGATTCTATAATTAGCTTATCCCACCATTTTAACGCTTTTGCTCTATCTTCTTTGCTCCTGCTCATAATTCATCTTTTTTTATAACTAATTTTAAACCACATTAAAACGTGGTTTACTATTGCGTTATAATTCAACAATCTCAATATTTCCTATCTCCTGCATTTCATTAAAATACTCAACAGAACAGGATTTACCCTCTCCCGTTTCAATATTTGTAAAATCTAAAGTATCATCATGCAGCCACCTATTGACTATCTTATATTTTCCTTTGTCTGTGCTGAATATTACTCCTGGAATCGGATTAAAAAGGCATTTCATCATGTTCATCTTTTTTGGTTAATGTAAAGTTATTATTAAATTCAATATTTGATGTTTTTTCTGCTTGTATTTTGTTATTTAATGGATTAACACCATTGCAGACAAAGCCCAATCCGCTATTATATTCCATCATTACCGGCTGATCGGCAAATGATATTCTGCCTCCTGTTTCTGTATCTTTTACCTTTCGAGTAAAAATCTGAGTATATTTCCATAGTATGGGATGGTCTGTAAATCTATGTAAGGTTATAAAATCATCACATCTATTTGCAAATGGCTGCCCTCCCTCTGATTGTTGCTTTCCTGGAGGCATTCTATACCCTGAATGCTCATGCCTATCTCCATAGGTCATATTTGCTCCTGGAGTGTTTGGATGGGTATTTAGGTATAATGTTTTGCCTGTTCTATTGCAAAAATCTCTTGATTCATTTAAAAAATCGTAATTATCAGCATGAGTATAACCTCTATTTAATCCCGTATAAGGATCAATTAGGCATCCATGAGCATCAGAATCTGCAAATATTTTGAATAAGTCTTTAGATTTATACATATCTGAGTTATCAATAAAGGTAAACCATTGGCCGATTGTCTGTTGATAGTGATATATTTTATCCTCTCGCATATCGGCAACCTTTTCTCCTGTATAAAATTCTATTAACTGCCTCACTAATTGCCCTGCCTTATTCTCTCCTGACCAAATGCACCACCTTAAATTATGTTTGTTTGATAGGCATAAAAAATACCATAGCATCCAGGCAGTTTTGCCAACATTATCAATTCCGTTTATAATATTAAATTGACCTTGTTTGTATCTGATAATCTCATCTAATTCTATGCAGCCAACATCTAAGCCCTTTTTAATTCTACCATTTTTGTAATCCTCTAAATATTGTTGAATCTGCTTATCCATTTTTTAGAGAGTTTTTAAAGTATGTAACTCTCTCTGCTTCGTTCATTGTATCCCACCTATCTTGAGTCATTTTTTTAGGTATGGGAGGATTAAACTCATCATTAAATTTCTTATCAGCTAAATATGTCCGGGCCTTAACTATGTATTTTGGATCGTTTACAGAATCAATGTATGCTTTGATATTGCATTTAGCTTTCTCCTTTTCTGTTTCTGTTAATTTATCCCAATGCTTAATAGATGGCTGTAGGTCTGATTTGAGTTTTTTAGATATTGAATGGTATAAATCCCAAAACTCTGTTATTTCTATTTCTTTTCTTTTCTCTTTCTTTTGCTTGGCTATAGGCTTAGGTATAGGCTTAACCATAGGCTTAGCTATAGGCTTATTTTTGCCTCCTTTTCTGCCTCCTCTAACTAAATTCAATCTTGGCTCACAACTTGGAATAAAAAGCCACTCTCTTGCATCACGTTCTTTATCTTGATTTTCAAAAAATCTAAATTCAATTAATTCAAGTTCACATAATTTATCTGAAATATCACATATTTCATCTGTTGTTGCATTAAATTTTCTTGCCCATAAATTAACATTCCATTTAATTCTGTTGTCATGCAACATTGCCATATCAATCAATTCTCTATAAAAACCCCTTTCCGATAATGTAAGTTCAAAAACTGCATCTGAATTACCCCAATCTTTTGGATACCATGTATAACCTAATTTACCCATTTTCCACATTATTTAAGTACTAAGCCCTTACCAAATTAGCCACGTGGAACGGCATCATCTGATAAAGGCTTTTAATAAAATTGTTAGTAATTTCCACGTTACTTATATTTACAAATATACAAATAATTAACTGTTATTAGTCCGTAATTTTTTTACGATGTTATAAAGTACAGCGACTGTTATACTATTCCCTGCTTGTTTATAAGCCTGAGAATCTGATACAGGCCATGTAAACGAATCCGGAAAGTCTTGCAGCCTAAAACATTCACGAGGAGTTAATCGTCTTATTTTGTTTGTTATAACTAAATTATCCTTTTGAACGCTCGTAATTGTGTTTGTAACATCATTATTATTTAATTCAATTTGTTGTTCTATTGATCCATCATCTTTATATCTGCCTCTCATTGCACCTATTACCCCTTGATTACATTGAGTATCTAAAGTTTGAGCAACTCCCTTACCAACTCTCCCTCTCCTGGTTTCTGAATTAGGTACAGAGAAATTAATACTATCTCCATCCTTTGCTGTTTCATAACCTTTTTTTGTTGCTGATTTAATCTCTAAAACATTCATTCCCGTCGCTAATTTATAATCACTCGCACAAATTGTACTTGCAATCTCATCCTCTTTTTTCAGCTCAGATTTAAAACCACTCTCATTGTAACAAATTCTATTAATTGCCTCATCACTCAAAAAATACTTAGGATCAACATCATCCTCCAAAACATCTTTTAACCGCTTCTCTAATGGAATCTCTTTCGGCCATGTAAAATTATTATCAGCATTATCCCTAATCCCTATAATAAAAACTCTCTCCCTGTTCTGAGGTACTCCGTAATTCTTAGAGTTTAATACTTTGTGATAGATATGATAAGGTACTGAGTTATCGTAAGGAAACAATACAGGCATCCCGTTAATTGATTTACCTCCTAACATATTGCACCATTCGCTGAAAGTTTTACCATTATCATCAGATAAAAGCCCTTTAACATTCTCGAAAATAAAATATCTCGGATTGTTCTCCTGGATAAACTCATGAGAGTTAAAAAATAATATCCCATTCTCTGAATCCTTACCCTTTCGCTTTCCTGCTAAACTGAATGATTGGCATGGAGGAGATGTCATGTAAATATCTAAACTCTCTTTAGGAATTTCCCTATCATAAACATTCTCAGGATAATATTTCGGCTCTCCGTAATTGTGAATATAAGTCTGCCTTGCGTACTTATCCATATCACAAGAGAAAACTGTTTCGTAATCAATACCTAATCGTATTAATGCTTGATCAAATGCTCCAACTCCACTAAAATCAGAACCTACTTTTATCTTATCCTTCATAATATTATTCTTATATCTGCACTTGTACTTGTTATTGTTGGTGCAACTCCATTTACATCATAAACTCTATTAGCCTGATCATATACTCCATCTTGCTCAATAAATTCCATAACAGGAGCATCAAATTTAGATGTGTTTATGTTTAGAAATTTCTTTAATTTTAGCCATATATCTGCTCTTGGAATAGCAAAGCATTTATCTGTTCTAAACCAATGCTCAACCTCTGTTTTAGGTACGTTTAAATTTTCAGCTATATTTTTAATTGTTGTTTTTTTATGCTTTTTTAAGCATTTCTGTAAACCTGCAATATCAACGAGAAACTTTCTCTTAAATACCAATTCAGGTATATTATAACAAACAACTCCTGAGAAATCAGAACCTACTTTTATTCTGTTCATTTGGTTAAAATTTTAAAATCAATAAATTCTGCTCCTTTCTTTACTATCTCCTTTTCAACTGTTGCCTTAAAAATATCCCTATCATCAAAATTATAGCGTTTTTGTAATATATCCTGGAAAGGTTTTACCGGATTATCCCAATCAGCTAATTTACTACTGAATCCAAACTTTAGGATTAAATGATAAGGAGGAGGAGGTAATTTTATCAATGGCAACCTCAACATTAACTCCTTTTCGTAACTTTTATACTTATTAGTTTTGAATCTTTTGCCCTGCCAACATTGATTAACAGATAATGGTTTAATTGATATCCTCATCAGTTTAAACAATAAGCATCAAAGCCATCCATTCCCTGATAATATACTGTTGCAACCTGGCTCTCTATCAATATTACTGCCTCATAATTTAGCCTTTCATAGCATTTTGACACTAATCTAAAGGATAAAATCTGAATATTAAACTCAATCATTTCTCTAAACATACTCATTTTTTCCACTTAATGTTTAGTGCATTGCCTTTTACCTTGCATAATTGATTAAATATCTCCTCCTCAGTCATTGTAGCAAATAGAGTAGAATTATCATCCTCTTTGTTCATCCACTCCAGGCAGGTAACCGGATATAATTGCCGATAATAATAGCTGTAAAGGTCTGTTATCCTCTTAAAATCTGATTCATGCATCCCCTCAAATCCCTTTCTCTTTTTAGCAATTAGATAAGTTTCATTGTTTTCCCAATACCTCCGGCAAAGGTTTCTTTTCTGAATTGTTGTTAATCTCATTTGTAAACGATTAAGGCGATTAATAATCCAACTCCGATTACAAGTGAGGCAATAAATACACCCCTCCACATTGCACGATCCAAACTTTTTACATAATCCTCCCATTCCTGGTCCTCATCAACCTCTATTTTTCTCATTTTAGGAGTTGCCATTTCATCCATAAACTGTTTCTCAAGTAGTTCTCTTTCTTTTTTATTCATTTTTGCTGAGTTTTAAGTATAAATGCTACTGATATTTTTTGCATATCTAAGCCGATAGCGTGACTGCACTCTGATCCATTAGGAAAGCAAAAACTACCCTCTGCCCTTAGAGAGATACATTTGTTGCCCTCTCCTAATTCTGTATAATTTACCATCTCAATATTTTCGCTATTTCTGTAGCTGATAATCAATTCTGTTAATTCTTTTCTGCTCATCTTAATTGATTTTTAAGTTCCTCGCCTGTTAAAGCAAAATATAAGTTTTGTAATTGATGTACATATTGTATCATCATACTCAAATAAAAGAAATATCCTTTTGTTTGTTGTTTTATGGATATATTATTTAATACAAAAGTTTTTGTTTTATTCTCAAACCCAAATTTAACCAACCATTCCTCTGTTAATGGTATTGCGTTAATTTCATCTAAAAATAGACAATCATTATAGTTTCTATTTAGATTATCTACATAAACCCTATACTCTCTTTTTTTATCATTAAACTCAATTGAGTAAACAAATACAATTTCATCGGTTTTAAATAAATTCCCTATCCTTAATTCGTTTGCTGTCATCTTAATTGATTTTAAGGTTAAGATTCTCAACTATTGAACATCCAGGAACATCTTTACCGGCCTTAATAGCATCTTTTATTGCCTTTTTATCTGCTGCCTCTGTTACTTTTACAGTTTTATATTCTGTTGGTAGTGAATTAACATCCTCAACAGCTACAGATGATGATTTACGTGTGCCAAATTTGTTAAAACCTATCTCAAACGCTCCAAATAGATTTACTGCTTCTAATAAACGATTTTTTAGATTATCTACTAAGCCCTTGTTTCTCTTTTTAAGTGCCTGTAATCGCTTTATTTCGATATCTATTGCAGAGTTTAAATCCTCTTTTGTTGCAATTACTTGCATATAAGCTACTGATTTACTCTCTAACTGTTCTTTATTGATCGTTAGCTGCTCCTCAATCTCCGGAGTTAACTCTCCATCTAAAGATTCAATCTCTGATATTAAGGTTAAATACTCCTGTTCGATATTATACAATGTTGTTTTCATAATTATTTATTTATTTGGTTAAGTTTTTGTTTTTTAATCGCCTCGCTTAGATGGTTGCTATTGCAGAGCCACCGAAGCTAAAGGTCTTACGTTTCTTTAGAATGGCAAATCTGCAACTCCATTCTCATCTACTGTTGGAGGCTCAGAGATAGCCAAATCATTTACATTTTCATCGGTTAATTTTACCATCCAGGCATCTAAATTATGGTAGTATTTACCATTAAATTCTCGGCTTGATACGTTAAAAGATACATTAACAACATCTCCAACCTTGTTATATTTGGTTAGAGCCTCACATTTATCTACTCCGAATACTTGAAAGCAGATAATGTTATTAAATTTCTCTCCTGTATCGATTACAAAGTTTTGTTTTTGCCAATCCTTACCGGCCTTACTTGTTCCCTTTTCAACATCTAATATTGATGTTATCTTACCGCTTACTTTTAAATCACTCATAATTATTTATTTTAGTTATTGTTATTTAATAATCTTGATACTCTATTAATTCAGCAAATCCGCTACATTCCCAAATTGCTTTTGGCTCATTAAGGCTGTCATAATACCTTTTTGCCTCTGAGAGTTTAGTAAATTTCTTTGTTTCTTTTGCTTTAACCTCAAACTTTCCATTCTCATAAAAGTTTTCAAAGCCTTGCCCTGAAATGAATTTTAATTTTTTCATCTTGTTATTTCTGAAAGGTTAACACCAAAAAAATCATCAACATCAATAAAATCTCCATTATAGGTTTCATTAGGCATAAGATCAACTGTTATGTATATTGGCTCTCCTTTCTCATTAAAATACCAATCATTAATACAAACATCTAATACTGTACATCTAATTTCCTCCTGGTAATCTTCATCTCTGTAATTAAATATTACTTTTTGTCCTATTAATTCTCTTAATGTATTCATTATTTAGATATTAGTATTTTTTTGATTGTTTCTGTTAAAGTATATTTTTTTGCTACCTCTGTAATCTTGCCATCTTTGGCCATGTATGCAGCAACCTTTTCAAAGGCCTCTGTTCCCATCTCTAATTTAGGTTTAGTTGGCTGAGGTTTAGGTTTTGCACTATTGGCATCATCATCCTCTGCCTGGATTGCTAATAAACTGCTCAATGTGTACCTCCTAAAGTAACTTATCTGAGAGCCTAACTTTTGAGGATCATTCTCATCTGTTAAAGGTATTGATGATTCAATCATCTGCTCTGTATCAATATCAATTATCTGAGTTACTACATTGCCATTGATTATTGGCTGTAAGCATAGTAATCCATTCTTTAATAGAATCGGCTCAACATGAGCAAGTAAGTTATTGATGTCAAAGTATTTTGATTTGTAGAAAGGATTTGTTGAATCCTTAGATATTGCACCTATCTCAGCCTTTGCATCTGCTAACTTTTGATAAATATTTTTACTCTTTTTTGTTGTTTTACGAGGTTTAGCAATATCTTGCTCAATATCCTCTGCTAATCTTTTGGTTAAAGCCATTAGTAGTTTATTAATTGGTTAATAGTTTCTTTTCTAAATTCGTCAAACTGCTGCTTTGTAATGATTGTTGATCGTAATTTTATAACATCATTCCAGGCGTTAGTGTTTGTTGTCTTTTGCTCATCAAATAATGGAGTTAAATCAATATTTCTAATTG
>Ga0233412_10001656_pt1 | contig 11313 bp, 12 predicted proteins | sample Na_anoxic_4_MG_FD_180667 | JGI IMG/M metagenome (GOLD analysis project Ga0233412, IMG submission 180667) | Seawater microbial communities from Saanich Inlet, British Columbia, Canada - Na_anoxic_4_MG | ecosystem: Environmental > Aquatic > Marine > Inlet | place: Canada: British Columbia... | reverse complement strand
AGTATCTACGCTTACAGCCATAATTTGTTTTTTATTTTATATAGTTATAGGCCACCTTTCAGCAGCCTATTACTATAAAGGTGACTAGTTTAGTCTTTTCTCAATTGCCTTGTATACTTCCATGCCTTCATCTGTTCTAAAGAAAGCAGATAAAGCAAAGTAAGGATGCTCGTCAAACGGCACTGTCATTATTTTTCTTCCGTTAGAACCGTAAGTAAACGTTCTTTGGTCTTGTGATAATGTTAGTATCCCTTGTTCAACAGCTTTTGCCCCGAAGCTCCTTAATTGTGTATTCTCATCTGTAGCTAATTGTAAGAATAAATTTGGATTCCTTTTAGCAAAAATTAATACATCTCTTTTAATTTCAGAAGATGAAAGCTCTGTTACTGTCGCTCCCATTTCAACACGCAAAATAGCTTCTGCCTCTTCAACAGATAATGTTTTAGCAAGATTCAATGCTTGTAATTCGAACTCAATCCAGTCAACCTCATTACTTGCTTGCTGAGCTGGTTTGTATTCTTCGTATATATTAGATTTTAAAGCTGGGTGATATAAAGATAATAATTTTTGTAGCGCAACATTTTCTTTCGGCACTCTAAGCACGCCGTCTCTAAACACGATGCGTCCCATAACTATTTGCCCCTTCTGCTCCTCTACAAAACAAGATCGCTGGTTAGTAGCGTATCTTAATTCTCTTTGGTATCCTAGCTCTTCGTCAAAATACAATAAACTTTTTTTCCTACTATGTGCTGTAGGTAATGTGAAAACAAGGGGCTTTGTTCTTGTTAATTCGTACAATCTATCTTTGATTACCCACTCGTCTTTTTTTGGCTCCTCTTTTTTAGGTGCTTCTACTTTTGGTTGTGTTACTTTTTCAACCACTTCCTGAGGTGCAACCTCAACTTTTTTTGCTGTAGCTTTCTTGTTAGCCATAATATAATATGATATAAATGTTAATAATGTATGACGATAGCCTATTACTATTTAATATAACTAGCTAATGTCACTAATAAAAGTAATAACTACCCCCGTAGATTCAACGAGGGTAATCATTACAATAAACTTATTATACTGTTCTTTTTAACAGTACAAAGTTGTTAGCTGCTTGAGTACACAAAGTTCTTTCCGATAGGAAGTGAACATTCATTGCATCCTCGTCACTTGTGTAGTTTCCACCAACTGATCCAGTTACCCAAGATTTCAAACGTCTGTCATCAGCTTCTGAAGCTCTATAACGGATGTGTAAGAATGGTCGTGAGATGTTCTGTCCTAATTGTTGGTCATATACAGTAGATGTTCCTGCTGGAACGATTACTCCAGATATATCTGTAATACCTCCACGAGTTGTAGAATCATTTAGATATTTCCAGTCAGTCTTATAGAAATCGTAAGATCCTCTACGGAATCCTGAGAATCCTAGGTTCAACGCCATTTCTTCTGAATTTTCGAATACACCGTAAGATGTTCCTCCTGTTCCGTAAGAATTTTGTTGCGCCAGCATATTGTCAATGCTTAATGCAGTTTCACGATCTAAGAACATCATGTTCTCTTCAATTGCTCCTTGCTTATCAAGCTCTTGTAATATAGTATCAAATGCTCCAAGTCCTGTAGTAGGAGAAGACACACCGTCAAAATCAGCATCGTTAAATACTAAACCTCTTGTTTCTAGTGCATCAAATAAACCTTGCATACCTGATATAGTTGCTCCAGAAGCATCAGTAATAGTACTTTGAGCATCAGTAGCTTCAACCATTGACATTTCTAAGTAATCTTCAAAACGAATACGAGACTCGTGCTCAGACTTTAAGTACCATAGGTATCCTCCAGTTCCAATTTCAGTAGTAACTTCAACCCATCCAATTTGAGCAACATCTGATCCGTTAACGGCATACTTGTCTCTTAGAATGATTGGTTTGTTACTGAAAGTTGTGAAAGAAGCGTCAACTGAATTACCAGCTAAACTAGATCCTTTTCCATACTCAGAACCATATACGAATGTACTAACACCTGTTTGTGTATGTAAACCAGTTGGCAATTGCCCATTGGCAGTATCATATACTACGATGTCGTATGTTACATTAGTTCCAACCTGAGGTGTAACGATTGCTTTTACGAAAGCTTTTGCCGTTATATTACCTTTGGCTAATACTATTGTCATACCTGGTCCTAGTAAAGGCGCTTTACCGTCTGGCGATGTTGTTGCATCTGGTAAAGATATTGTTTGGTTCGCTGCAGCTTGAGTTGTTACATTATCATAAGCGATATGTAATCTTCCTTGCTCTGACCAAACTACTTGATCCGACGCCATAGGCATCTCAGCTCCGACCATACGTAAAAATCCTGTGATTGTTCTGTTTCCATAACGCTCGATTTCTTTTTCGTATACCTCAGGTAAAAATTGTTGTGTAAAATCCATGTCCGCTAAAGATAGGTAGTTGTCTCCAAACAAACCTTTTACCGGGCGTGGTGTTAAGTGCGCTAAATTGGCTAATGTAGCCGGCGCGGTTGCAAATCCTGCCATAATTTTTCTTATTTAATGTGTCTAAATGTTTTAATTTTCAATTTTGAATCACTTCCCCCAGAATCAACAGATCTTACTGCCCATCCATTCGATGTTTTAACGTCTTCATGAACGCCTCTAGCGCCCATTTGTATATTTTTCGAATTGGACATACTTGTTTTCATTGCGTCGGCTTTGCCTTGCTCATAAAAATGATTTGCAATAGAATCTGCATTCATAGCTGTAAACAATCCCTTGTGGTACCCCGCTGCATCTGACATTTGGTTATCTTTATCCAAGAACTTCTTGACAAAATTATTAATGTCGCTTTGGGTTTCCTTAATAGTAGGAGCGTCTTTAACTTTAAAACGGAATTTTTTGTCTCCAACTTGATAATCAAAACCTTTGAAATCATCGTTAAAAACACTTTCCGTTTTCTTTAAAAACGTTTGTGTTTGTTTTTCAGCTAATTGAGTTGCTGCTTCGTTTTCTTTTGTATAGCGATTGAAAAAGTCTACCGCTTTCTTTTGTTCAGGAGCCAACCTTGAGCCGCCTTTAATTTCCTGATAATATTTATCTTTTAATCCAGTAAGGTGGTTTTTAGCTTTTGCTAATTCCTCTCTTCTAGCTAGTTTTTTTCTTCGTATATCTCTTTCTTCGTCTAAGTCTTCATCATAAAGAAAGTTATCTTCCATCATAAAGTCTATATCCTCCTCGTCCAAATGAGGCTTTGTATTAGCGTAGTACTCTCTTAATAACTGAGACTCATCTAAGTCTTCGTAGTTTTTATTAAGCTTAACATAATCTTCAAGAGTTCCGCTGGTTTCATTCATAAAGTCTACAACTTTTTGAATATTTTCAGGTAACTCAACACCAGTTTCTTTTTGCTCTTCTATAGCCTCGGCTATATTGCCTTGCAAATTATCCGCTTGTTCTTGTACTTCTTCTTCTGTTATTTCCTCAAGAACGGATTGCTCTTCATTTTGAACGGGCTCCCGTACTTCTTGAACCACTTCCTCGCTGTTGCTTTCGTTTTCGGGTTGCTCGACAGAAACATCGCTTGCATTTGCTTCTTGTTCTGGAATGGCATCTTCTTTGGGTTTGTTTAGTTCTCCTAAATTGACTTTAATAATGCCGTCATCAAGCGACACTGGGCTTTCAACGACATTTTCAACTACCTCTTCAGGTACATTTTGGTTTTCTGTTTGTTCTGACATGATAAAATATTATATGATTGTTATTACTATTATTACCTAGGATCGAACGCACCTAAGCCAAAACCTTGGCCCATTACGTCATTTCCTGCGGATTCAAAGTTTTTAGGCGGTAGGTCGTTCTTTCTTTGAGCGATCATTTCGCTTTGTTGAGTGCCTTGTATCCTAGTTCTTTGATCTTTACGATCTTCTACTTCTTTTTCTTTAGATTTAGCTCCGTCTACTTCTATACCTTTTAATTGCATATTGTATTGGAATTCTAACGCCATTAATTCTTTCTTAGCATTGACCTCGATGCTTATTCTTTTTTCTTCTATACCTGCTTTGAGTTGCTCCAATTGCGCCTTAGTTTGGAACATAGCTTGATCTTTTTGCACCTCTGCTTGAGCCGCCACTTGCTGTGCCTGCGCGTTAGCTTGAGCTTGTGCTTGTATATTAGCTTGCTGTTCTGCCTGTAATCTTTCTTGTCTTTTCTTTTGTTTAACCTTAAGTAGTTGGTTGGCTAGCTTAAGATTTTTTACCTCACGAATATCTATAGCGTCGGAAAGATCTATGCTACCCTGTTGCAATGCAACTTGAATATTGTTTTCTAATGTAGCTTTTTCTTCTTCGTCAGGCATTAATTCTAGCATTATGCCAAAATCGTGCATATATAAATTAGACATTTCTTCTAAAACACCTACATTAAACTTGCCTATCTTGGTTATAAAAGCTTCCTTAGCCGGATGGTACTCTATTATATCTGATATTCTTAAAGATAAACATTCGCAAAGTTCTCTTGTTAAATATAATCCAGAGTCAAGTATGTGTCTAGTTGCGGTATTTGAGTTTGCTGCAGCTAGCTTTTGCACACCTACTAATGCCCTGGAATCTGGCGTAGACGCATCTCTTGCTTCGTTTAGACCTGTTACATCTCTTATCATTTGCAGATAATAGTTGTAAGTTGCAATTAATGTTTGTAGTTTTTGTCCTCCGCCTCCGGTTGGCACTTCTTGTATAGGCACTTTACCGGGATTCATATCGCCTTCCTGTGTAAATGATCTACCTATTATAGAACCCGTTTGAAAAAACATATTTAATGCTTCTTGCGGATTGTAGTTTGTTCCATTACCTAAATCTACTTCATTAATACCATCAGCATCAAGATATACTCCGTCAGGTATCATTCTTTGAAGCACCTGTTGTAATTTCAAGTGAGTCAATTGCACCATATCGGCAAATCCTGTGCATTTACTTACTAATGATTCTATTCGGCCCTTGTACATTCTGGGTGCAGTAATAGCGTAATTCATTTTAACCTTAGATACATCGCTTTTAGGACGCATCATATTCTTTGCCATTTCCCACTTAAGCATTATATCTGTACCAACAATCATAACACCTTCGTAAAGCACCTCAAGAGATCTTGACATCTTGCCAAACTGCTCTTCGAACATTTCTACTGGCGGATCAAATTGGTCATTTCGCACTATTATTTTACTCGCTCCTGTTGCGGTTTCTTTGACCTTGTATACCTCATTCATATACGTTTTATAATTAAAGTATAAAACCTGTATAACGTTTGAGTCCCTGTTGTTGTTGTATTGATTGCTTACGGTTTGATCAAATACGCCGTAATTTTGTGTTCCTTGTTGTTTAATTCTTTCTAACTGATCTTGAGTTAATTCGGGAAATTGTTTTTTAATTTCGTTTATTGGCACAAACTTAACTTCTCCGGCATAATATATGTCCTGAAAATAAGGGTCCTCCGTATAAGAGTATACTAAATAAGCTGGATCAACGTAATCAACGGTTACTCCTTCTGATTCTGAAAAGTTATTTTTTACGCACCCTATGCCTAATGTTGCTAAATCTAAGTAGGTTCTTCTTTTTGTTAAGTCGTACCTATTCTCGTCCAACAATGTGTTAAGCGCTGTTTCTTCGGCTATTTCTATACCTTGCTTGTAAGTAAGCTGCATGTGTATATCAAGCTCTTCTTGAGAGTCCGGTAATGACTCTGGTGGATTTTCAAAAAGATTAATACCAAAATTTTCTTTGGCAAAGTTATTTAATTCCTCTGTTTGTTTGTCTCTTATAATAGATTCCATATAAGCAGTCCTTTTGCTTACTCCATACGGATCTTGCGAATAAGTGGTAATATCAAAAGATCTATCCGCAATACCGTTAACAACTATATCAACAAACTTTGATAATATTGGAACTGGCTTCCAATCTAAGTTTAAATAAGATAGATCACCATTTATGGAAAGCTCATCTTTGTATTTCTGCACCGGCTGCTCTCCTCTTGCGTATAACCTTAACGTATGAAAAGAATTTTGATTACTTCTGAAGCGGGTTACACCTGAGTTGCTGCTGAACCATTCATTTTGAATCGCTCTACCAACTTGCAATCCGTAATCTTGAGAAACTTTCTCCTGATCACTTACTACCTGGCTAGGGAAAAAACTATTTGTTACGCTATTCGCCATATTATTTTTTTATTATTTTTGATGTCGTACCCTCGTGCGAGTATTTTGCAAATCTTAAATTAACAACTTGCTTTTGTATTTTATTACTTGGCCTATATAAATCCTTGTTACAAGCCATTATAGCTAAACCAGAACTAATAGCAGCATCAAATTTTGTCCTATTATTTATATCAAACTTAGACCAATCGTTTAATGTTTCGTTAAAGTACATCGTTCCATACTGGCCCTCTTCATTTAAACCAACGTGTCTGTCTATATACATTTCAATAGCTGCCGCGTGAGCTTGTTTTATATCCTCACTTGAGTTTGGTATTCCACCAATTTCTTTCTCTGTTACCGACAACTTGTTCCAAAGCTTATCTGGCCTATTCATTGAGTACCCGCGATAGCCTCTTCTTTTAAAATAATATAAAAGCCTAGGCTTATTATTTTCGCATAGTAAGGGCATACCATAAAATACGCACGCCATTAGTACATCTTCAAAAAACATTTCTGCCGTTTGCGGTCTTGCTACATATTCCAGAAAGAAAGTGCTCGGTGGAGCATCTTCCATACTAAATTTAGTTAACCCGTGCAAAGCGCCCTTAGATCCTCTTCCGTCTGTCGTTCCAGATATATCATAACTATCGCAACCGAAAGCGCCCATGTGTTCATTGCCTGGATACTTTATACCATTACGTGTAGTTTGCCTATTTTGAATATTATAACTAGGCGTCCAAGAAATTAAAAATCTACCTTGAGGGTTTGGATTAAATATTACTTTCGTGTCTTTAACACCGTGTTCCCACTGGAAGCTTCCTCTTGTTAGGACATTACTGTTGCCTAAGTCTTCGTTATAATCTATTTGTTCGTATATTTTTGCTAAATTAAATATACTATTTTTTGTTTCGTCTCTGAACGCATGTTCCTCTGTTCTAGGGAATTGTCTGTAAAACTCATTTAGAGCGTCCTGGTCGCCTTTTAATCCATCTACCTCATTATTCCAGTGCTCGATGACTCCGACTTCTATAACGTCTCCGTGCGGCCCCACGGTGCCTTCTGGCGGCTTATTAAATACCGGATGTCCGTATTCGTCAATAAAACCTTCGTAATTCCATTCCATAGGAATAAACAAAGAATACAATCCAGACTTTGTTTGCCCGTTTGCATTTCTCTTTGTTACATCAGAACTATTATATAGTTTCTTAAAGTTTTCTCCTCCTTTGTCTAAAGCATTTGATGTTGATCCCATCATACACTTGCCTATAATTCTACTACCTAGTCTTAAACAAGTTTTAGTTACTCGCCAGTTATTAAGTATATTGTTTGGCCTTTCCCATTTACCGCTTTCATCGTGTACTAGTAATTTTAGTTTTTCACCATCGTATGCGTTGTCACCTGTGTTTTTCCAGTCGATTGTGGTATCGAGCCCGATAATGTCTTCCGTTGCGACGTTAGAGTCGAGCTTCTTTCTTGTAAACTTTGATGCGGGAACTCTGTAGGCGAGTTCTGTTTTGGGACGGTCCATTCCGTCTTGTATTGGTTTAAAGAAGAATGGATAGTTAATCGATATTGGTACAACTTTGTCTGTAAACATCTTCTTTGCATCACCTCCAGATTTGGACAGTATTCCAAATCGAGCATCTGAAGATATTGTTGCTTGGTTAACAGTCTCGCCGGAAGCCATAAAAGAAAATCCAGATCGTCTATTTTTGAGGTAGGACATTCCGTAACATCTTTTGTCTGCTTTACAAGCTTCCCAGAATATATAGAATAATCTGTTTGATTCTCTAAAGTCAGGTTGCCCAACGTCAATCTTGGCCCACTGCAGGTACATAAAGTGAGTACCAGTAATGTAAGTAGCCACGCCTTTATTATTGAACCAATGACCCTCCTCTCTTTTTCTAAATTGTTCATCTATATATTTTTCCCAAGTTTCTTTAAATTCATTTGGATAATCGCGCCAATCAAATATACTGTTAATACTCTTTAGCTCTTTAGGATATTCTTCCGGTGTCCATTTGCTGGTTTCTTTACTTACTTTAGCAGGCTCAGCCGGCAAAGCAATTTTTAAACCTTGTATATTGTATATTTCCCCTATTTTACCTGTTCTGCTTATAACAACAACGTCGTGTTCTTTGTTATATCCATATTCCCATTTTCTACTTCTATTTAATCTAGATATAGTATTTGGCTTAATAGGTGTTATTATACTGTATAGATCCTGCGTATACATTACTTAGATCTTTTTTCAGCAAAGCCTTTGAAGTCTTTTTTTTCAGCTTCTTCTTTTGGCTTACCATCTAAAGCTCTTTGCTCGTCATTAATACGATTTAGGATTTCGAAAGCATCGAATATAGCTAGCTTTTTTGTAGCCGCTGCATTCTTAAGCCTGTCTGCTGATATGTCGTCGTCTGAATCTACGATAGCCTCTTTAGCTACCTTTATTAATTCTTCAACTGCTTTCTGCCCAGCTAGGATTATATTCCTCTTCGTTTCCTTTATGTCCATAATTGATTGTAATTGAATTGGTGGGTACTCGGTATAACCTCTGCCCTTCTATAATAAACTCGTATTCTGATGTAGGTATAAATCCTACTATATTATCTACTTCTAAGCCGCAAGTACAATATTTAACCACGCCTATCAGGGGCTTTTCTTTTTCAATAGAAAACATTTTAGTTTCCTTGATTGGGGCAACAAAACAAAAACCTTCTAAAGCTTTCCATTCGCCGTCTCTTTTGTATGCGTATATCTGATCCGGCTGTGCCAAATAGGTTTCTTCTGTTAAATAGCTTTTACTATTTTTTTCTTCACCTCTTACATCTCTGAATCTTCTAAACACATTGTGATGTAATATTACTTCATCTCCTTCTCTAAGTTCTTGGTATTTTTTAGCTAATGGTAAACTTAGTATAACCCCTACCCTATTTGAATACTCGTGGTTTTGTAACTCAGTGTTTAATAGTAATTCTTGTCCTTCAATTGTAGTCTGTCCTGTCGTTCTGCCTCCTTGTGGTGTTACAAGGTAATTAAATACACTTTGCATTTTACCATGAAATATTATATTCTACGGATATTGACATGTTCTTATTGAAATCTTTCCAAGGCATAAGAATATCCCCTTTAGATATATACACAGTGTATTTGTTGTCCTCCTCTATAATACTATCTATAGTGTGCCCACCGTATACTTCCTGCCCTACAGCATAGTGCATTGCGTCATTCTTATAATCTTTGCCTATACTAATCTTTCTTATTAACTGCATTTTCTGTAAATTTACCAGTATTAAGATCGATGCTTACGTCCCCGTATTTAGAGGCAAGTATTTTTTGAGTGCTTTCTACTTCTTTAGTGAATAATAATATTTCGGCTAGAAGTTTAGCCTTGTGTGCTTCAAGCCCACCTATTTGCATTTGTGTTTCGTTTACACGATTTACAGCTTCTCGCAATTCATTTAATTCAGATTCGCTGAGCTGGTTATCTTTAACAACTTCAAACTCTGTGTAGTCTTTTTCTTTTTTCATTTAATTAAATTTAATTGTTACTTATATGGAAACATCTTGTTTAATGTTTTTTTTCTTTTATCACAACCGCAATCAAAAGGTAAAGCTTTAACAGCTTTTTTAATTCCGGTTACGGTTGTAATTTTTTCTATTGTATCTCCTAATCCTTTTGCTTTCACTTTTTAAAGTAATTCATTTTCATAGGTGATTTCTTTTTAAAGAAACCAGGTTTATTCATTTCAGCGGGAGTTTTAACTTCCGTTCCTAACTCTCTTTGTCGTGTGTCTGTTTTTTCTCCTTGTTGTCTATTAACGTCGTCCAGCACTATATCTTTATTTGTTGAAAACCCGTATTTACCTTGCTTAGATTGAATTTGCGAATTTCTTAATTCAGAATCCGCAACTTTTTTTATTGACTCAGCAGCTGCGTCTTTCCTTCTGCGTCTTTGTTCTTTTGCATCATACACATCTGGACTTCTCTTGCGGTCGGCTCTATCTTGTTTCCTTTGGTATTTTTTTGCATTACGAGCTGCTACTTTTGCTTTCCTTAAGTTATTACGAGTAGCGTAAGCGCTTGAAGCTTCCCCTGTGCGTGCAACTTTTTCGATAATAGCCGTTTTTTTCTTTACTTCTTTATCATCTGTTCCAGGTGTGCCTGGTGTGCCTTTCTCAACAACAACATCATCACAATGAACTTTGCTTTTGTCGCCTTTTATGGAACCATCGCAAATGCCTTTTCGCGTTTCATCGGTCATACCCATTGGGCCCTTATGTACGTAATTGGTTCTTTTGCCCATTACATCCGGAGTGCCCTCAGTGCCTTCATTGCTCGGAGTGACTGTAGTAGTCGTTGTTCCAAGGCTTATACCCTTATCTGTTATTTGGTCATTAATAGCCTCTGTGACAATTTCCTTAGTTGTTTTTGCTTGCTTAAAAGGCGAAGACTTCATTGCGTAGCCTTTCATTTTGCTTGGGGAAGGCATAGTGCGAGTCTTGTTGTTTCCATCAACTCCAGCCGGTCCTACATTTAGTAAAGGCTCTTTTGTTTTGAACATACCGCTTTTGACGCGGGCTGTAATTGGTCTATTGTTCATCTGTATCTGTATTTGTTGTTTCTTCTGTTGTTTCTTCTGTTGTTTCTTTTTCGCCTTCGCCTTCGCCGGCATTGCCGTCAGGTACTTCTGGATATGTAGCACCTAAGTCAACTACTTTAGGCTCTGGTTCTAATGTTTTAAATCCATCCGCGACAGCTGCCCCAATATCAGTAAATTTTTTCGCGGAATGCGCTGCTCCATCAACTAAAGCCATATTAATCTTAAGAGGAGAACTTGATTTACGTGTTATAGGTAAGCTATTAGCTAGATCGCCACTATAGCCATCTTGAAAATAAGCTTCACCTCCGTAAAAGTTTTTCTTTATTTTAGCCGGACTAGATATTCTTCCAAACCTTTTTTCAGCCCTAGCTAAATTACCCGGCTGATCTCCGCCAACACCTCTTCTTGGGCCAGGCGCTGATTTATCTTGAAAGCTGTTTTGGTTTTTATATTTAAACCTATTAGCTGATCCTCTAAAATTTAATCCCATAATTATGATTGTTTATATGCTTCGTTTTCCCACTCGAAATCAGGATGTCCCTCGTTCATTGT
>Ga0233412_10001654_pt1 | contig 11327 bp, 10 predicted proteins | sample Na_anoxic_4_MG_FD_180667 | JGI IMG/M metagenome (GOLD analysis project Ga0233412, IMG submission 180667) | Seawater microbial communities from Saanich Inlet, British Columbia, Canada - Na_anoxic_4_MG | ecosystem: Environmental > Aquatic > Marine > Inlet | place: Canada: British Columbia... | reverse complement strand
CTCTCTGTATGGCATGATTACCCTGTACAGAAATGCCTTATATGTTTTTATATAATATACGGTAGCAGTACACTCGTTAAAACATTGTTAAATAACTAAATCTTTATTACCTACACTATTCTAGTATATAGTAACATGACAAGACAAACTAAATCCGTTCAATCTGATGAAAGAAACGGAGAAAAAAATTCAGAAATATTTAAAAAAGGTAACGAAATTATGTCCAAAAGAAAAATAAATGAAAGACAAGATAACGGAGAACCTGTTGCAGTTTCAGAAATTTTTGCAGAAGCTGATGAAATTGGTAAAATGCTAGAGAAAAGTATGGGAACTGAAAGATTCAATGCTGCATTAAAGGCATTAGATGAAAAGGAGAATACCCAATGAATAATTTATCCCTTTACGCATGGCGTGGAAATTTAGACCAATTGGATAATTGTTTAAGTTTGTGCGATGAAATAGATTCGCTATTAAGAGAAAGAGCAAAAGAAAAAAAATACATCTATGCAACTTATGTTAAGATCAAAGAATTGCATTTGAAAGGTAGTGAAATTACCATAAACTTTGAAGCAAGAGAAATGGAATTTTATATTTTGGAAAAAATTCAGAAAATAGCATATGATCATGGTTTAGAAATGGTAAAAAATACACATGAATACAAAGCATCCTATACGGTTACTTTGTCATTTGCCAAACTAAAAGTTGAGGAAGAATCACAATGACTGGACAAGTGAAAAAAGGCAGATACTTTGTAGGTTCTGTTGGGGTTGATGCAGGGCTGATATGGGTTGGCGATCCATGCTACATCAAAGATTCACCTGAACTGTATGATCAGTCAAAATGGATGGATTTCTGCGACAATATAAGAGATTTACCTGGTGAGAAATATGGTGGCGTATGCACTCACACCAATTGGGGAGATGGGGAATATCCAGTTTTTGTGTCTTTTGATAAAGGCGGAAGCCCGACAAAGTTGGAAGTCGTATTTACTAGAATGACATCAGAAAAAGATGAAGCCAATACCATTCAGTATGAGGATGAGAAATGAGTAATGGATTTGATATGGAATCTTGTGATTTTCCACAATGTGTATCGTGCAATTCATCTTATGATGTGGACATTGATGAGATACGAACAGGTGATAAACAGATAATATTTGTTTGTAGAAAATGTCACATTGAATGGATAGTACAACAATGACTTTCAAATACTGTAAGAAATGTTTCGGTATGCGACAATTTCTCCCAAACGGTTATGAGAAACCTAGACACTGTGACATATGTGGGAGTGATGAATAAATGAAAGCACTATGCAATAACTGCAAATCATCAAACGTTGAATGTAAAATCAATGATGATGGTTTTCCAGTTTGTGAGGAATGTGAAAAATGAAATATGTCAAACACATGACACTAAAGGAATGGAATAGATTTAACAAGGTTCAGAAGGATGTTCATGGAGTTTTTACAATACCTGATAATGAATATAATTTCAATCACTATGACAACTTGGACAAACGACATGAGATGTTAAAAAAAATTGGACCATGTTGCATAAACGAAGTTTCAAACTGGACAGTGTGCGAGAACTGTAAAAAATATGATGAGGTGGAAAAAAAATACCCGTCAACTCCACATGGATTGCAAACAATCACAGGCCAAGAGATCATGCTGTCAAGATACGAGATAATCCTGGATGGATACGAACCAAAGTACACAAGAATTTATCATAAAATTACCAGTGTGATTAATATGACAAATTTCGACAAGGGCATGAAAATCTTTGATAACTCCATGAAAGCCTTTTCCAAAGGGGTGGGTGAATCAGGCAAGATTGACAGGCAAAACAAAAAGAACCTACAAACCATTAACGGCAAGTCAAAAAAATCACTTGGGTTACTTGTTTGGAATGACATTAAAAAAGATATTTTGGGATCACCTAAAAAGAAAAGACGTAGATCTCCTGATGTTGATGAACAATTCTGGGGAACTAAAAGAAAGTCAAAAGGAAGATCAGTTGATGATCAAGTTTGGGGAACTAGGAAAAAGTCAAAAGGAAGATCAAAGTCAGGTAAGAGATCAAAGTCGGTTAAGGAAGCTGTTTGGGGCAGTAATAGTAAAGTAAAACTAATGTAATTTTTTCTTTTTACTATCTACATATTTTACATACTCTTTAACCGTATGTCGTTTGACTACCACTCTTGTTTTTTAGGCATGATTGATTATTTATGCAAGAATACTTAAAGTTTTAACAATTCTTTACCGAGTTGCTAAAATAACCGATTCTTGATACGGTTATCATGAGTGTCGAATCTGCACAGATTACAAGGCAGCAGTTCCAGGACCTATTGTTTGAGTTAAAAGAAATTCCGTCACACAGAGCTCCGATTGATGGCGATATTGCCGTTTTATGTTTCAGGTTCATGGAAGATACAGGCTGTCGAGTTACGGAAACCATCCACGTAAAAAAACAGGACATTAATTTTGGAAATCATATTCTGACAGTTACGAATCCAAAGACGGAAAAAAAATGCAAGTGTTCCGTATGGGGTTGGACAGAGTTTAGAACTAGAAAACTGATTTCAGTGAACAAGAAATGTCCGATATGCAACGGAAAAGGCAGATGGAAAAAGCCACAAAGAACCACGTTCACAAACAGAATTAGACAGGAATTGCTAAGTTACTGCGATACCCTGGGGGATGAGGACATATTGTTTCCAGTGTCAAGACAGTCATTGTGGAAGTGGGGCAAGATGGCAGGGAAAAACGCAAAGATTGACATATTTCAGCAAAAAGAGGAAAAACTGATCGAGGGAATCTTTCTGCATTTGTTCAGGTCAATGTGTGCCTTTAGAATACTTGACGATGCGATGAGTGACAAGTACAAGAGGGAATTGGTTATCTGCAAGCTTCGACACTCATCGCCAACTGTAACTGATCTGTACACAAGAATTGACATCAACTATCTGCTGGGTTGGGAAAAGAAATTTTATAATTAATCGGTGAGGGCTTCATTCACCGATGAAATGAGTGAACGCAGTTCACAACAAAGATTATTTAGTTCACGTTAATAACTTGTTATGTGGGTGTAGGAATATCGGCATTTGTCTTGTCACTTATGGTCGTTATTATGATCATACCCACAATTGATGCTTATCCAAGTGAAAGTGGCTATACTCCGAAACAGGACATTGAACTGGCAAGGCTGCTTGACGAGTATGTATTGAAAGATTCTAACGAGGGTGGACCATATGATGAGATTCTGATTGATTTTCAGCAAATACGACTAAATGAAATACAGTCGTTGGAAGAAGGACTGATTGAGTTGGATGAGGTAATTGAAATTAAAACGGCACAAGCACAAGTTCAGAAAGAAGTTATCGCACATGAGCAGAAAATAATTGCGGCAGCAAAAGAACAGTTGAAAAAAGATTGGGATGCCCCACCTGTTGTCACAATTCATTTGGACACAGCAGTTGAAAAATTAAAAATAATAGACATCGAACTTGATGAACTGTTAGAGCAAAAAAAATTCATACTGATAGAAATTGATACAAAAAAACTTCTCTATGAAATTCAAAAGCATGATGCAAAACTAATCGGTATAGAATTATCTGCCAACTGTATCTCGTTGGCCAAGTTAAATGCCCCTGGATGTCCAACTTACGAGGATCTGTACACAATGGACAACTCAATAACTTCAATATCAGGCGAATTTTCTTTTCATGACGGATATTTCCACAGGGAAAATACAGGCTATCAGGATTCTTATCGTGCATATGACAACGATGATAAAATACGGATACTTGTAGATCCACCACAAAATGAAGGCATAAGAATAAAGATGATTACAATCGTTCCGAACTTTGGCTATTACGCTGACACTTCTTTTGCAACAACCGTTGTCGATGGAAAGAGGATGCTGGGTAATGAACGAATTATTCACAACTGTTACACTGCTCAAATTTCAGCAGACAACTGGAAGATGTTGCTGCCTGATACAGTGTTCACGTTTAGAAACGGCTGTGAGTCAGCAGAGATTAGTGATCGTGTAGAGTTTGATATGCCAAAGACAGAAATTGACATTTGGACATCGCCAAATCTTGCATACTCAGAGTGGCTTTTGGACATGAAGATACTTTGCAAGGTAAAGTGCTAATCATTATTTTTCATCATTTCATTGTTTATGCTCATCATCTGTTCTTTGACAATATTCTTGATCACGTTCTTGTCTTTTCTTAGTATGTCCTCTTTTTCCTTTTGTATTCTCTAAATTTTAAATCCTTTTTCAATTACGCCAATTCTTTGACCAAACGATTTCTTTGCCTTGTGCTTGCGTTTCTTGCCACCCTCTTTGAACTTCTTATCCCTTCTGAGTTGTTTGGCTGATGCCTTGTCACCTGATATGATCTCCCTTCGTTTGAACAATCCAACAACATTGTCAAGTCTTGTATTTCCGATAAAGTCAACTGTTTTTTTATCCTTGGTAGTTTTTTTCTTTTTTTCACCCTCAGTAATATTCACCAACCCTGCAACTGCCCTACGTCTAGATGTGATTGGAGATTGATTTCCACTGTTACCTCTTGATGATCTTGATGCTCTTGATGGTCTTGATGGGTTTGGTGTGGATTTGTTTGGATTTAATCTACTTAATGCAGATTTACTTGGTGCAGATTTACTTGTAGATGATATTGATGGTTTACTTGTAGATGATATTGATGGTTTACTTGTAGATGATATTGATGGTTTACTTGTAGATGATATTGATGGTTTACTTGTAGATGATATTGATGGTTTACTAATAGATGATATTGATGGTTTACTAATAGATGATATTGATTGAGTTTTTGAAAATATACTAGGAGTTGGTGATACAGTTGATCTAGTAGGTGTGGTTGGTTGTTTTAGAACTGTACTTGTTGTGGGAATAGTTGTAGGAATTAAAGTAGGGGTATTGCTATAAGATTTCAAACTATCTGAAGCCAGTGATGAAACAGATTTTTCAGAAACAACATAACTTGTTACATCTCCTGACTTTTGTGTAAAGTCCAGTTCAGGTGAACGAGATTTGACACTTTCTGCAATCTCATCTAGTTCTCTACCTTGTGCCTTTTTTATTGGATTGGTGGATTCAGATAATTCCTCAGCCCTTGACTTGAATATCTTATACAAATCAACTGTGTCTTTTCCTCTCAATGCTGGGGGATCAACGTGTAACACCCCATCATCAATGAGTTTGTTTTGCTTTGCTTCCCATGAACCAACTTCAGTGACACCTTTGAATTTTTCAGTTGTTCTGCCTTGCAGAGACACAACACTTGATGCCTTTGCCAATATCTGATCTTTAATGTCTCTAACCTTTATTCCACTATCAGATTCCTTGAGTGGTTGTTTTAGAACCTTTGACAGTTTATCGGTTCTGTACTTTTCTCCAAATCTTAAACCTGATTCCTGTGCTACTGACTGATACTTTACTGCATCTTTTGAATCTAAGAGTTCAACAAATTCATCAGGTTTACCCCCAGTCTCTTTTGAAGTTACAGTGATCTTCTTTTTATTGCCTGACAATTCAATTTTAACATCATCAGTGCTGTGTGGGGAAACCTCATCATAGATTGTTTTTGTATGCCTTGCTGCATCTTCAGTTTTTGGTGCATCAATATCAAAGTCATGTTTTGCACCCTTTTGGTATTTTGGTCTTAGTTGTGTGTCTTGTGCCATTGATCCACCGACTTGACCTAATCGTGTCTTTAATCGTGAGAAATTAATTGGTGATTGTGCCTTACCAATACCTCGAAGTATAGCTTGTGTGATTGGTCCACTTGGTATGAACTTTAATGGTTTTTCTCCAAATCCTGAATACATTACAGGTTTTTGTTTTCTTGCCAACTCTACACCTCTTTCAATATTTTCAACAAACTTTACATCACTTGGATTTATTTTACCTTGTTTGACTAACTCTTGCACTACTGCTTTATTGAACTGTGTTTGTTGTTTAACACCTGTCATTAGTTCTAATCCTCTACCTTGTGGAGTAATATCTGCTTTAGCCAAAACCTCAGCAGCACTTGTTTTACCCCAGGAGTAAGAACCTGAAGTGTCAGCAAGTTTTAGTTTTTCAACTGAACTAATGGTTGTAGGATTGTTGTAAGTTTTTGTTGCAACTGTCTTTCCAAACAGTTTAAACTCTTTTGCTACTGGAACTGCTTCTTGTACAGGAGCTCCAGCGATTGTCTTTGCAGCAGTTTGCATGGTGATAGTTTGACCACCTACACCCATTGGTCGTAGTAATTGCTTAACGCCTTTAGGTCCTATCCAGTAACCCCCTACAACACCACCTGTAAAATCACCAGTACCATATGTTTTCATATAATCTAAAGATGCTGAAGCAACTTCCTCACCAGTTTTGAACCTTCCTTTCTCAAAGTCGTATGGAAATACAATCTGATCAGAAGATTCACTTGACTGAACTAACGGTGTTGGTTTCAAAGAACCTGAAACGTATGGTGCAATATTTTGAGTTGCAAGATTATCTATCTGTATTATAGCCCCAACACCCATCTTTGCAACACCAATCGGGTTTCCACCTTGCCAGGACAGCCCACGATAAATATCCCCAGCCACACCCTCTTGTTTTTGTAATGTCTTTCCAGTATCATCAAGAAACTTGTAGGCATCAGAATAGAATTGTTTTTGCGGTGATACGTCACCCTGTTTGGAATACCCCTCGCTGATTGTGTACGGGTTTGTCTTGTTTTGATAGTCAATGTAAGCCTGGGCTTGTTCCTTGGTATCAAAAACCATTGGGTTTGTTGGAACTTGTGCTGAATAAGTTCCCCCACCCATTGTAGGAATGGTTACAGTTTTTGTCAATCCAGAACTGACTTGCCATTTGGTTTGAGGGGTTGAGTCAGGCTGTACTGGTCCTTGCATTGGTTGCACTGATATGACAGGCTTTCCAATTGACTCCAATCTTTCCCTGGCTTCAGTACGTTTTACAAGATCTGCGTTTGGAACTGTTTTGTAATACTCGTTTAATGTCGCACCGACCTGTGCCGTGCCGACCTTCTTTTTCTCATACATTGTTGGCTGTGCTGGGATAAGTTTTGTAAGATCACCCATTGGCGTATTGGTTTTTTCAGACTTGGTGGCCTGTTTTCTTGCGGTGGTATATTTTGTCGGCTCGAACACTGAGTCTGGAACCGCATCAAGGTTGTTCAAGTCATATCCACGTTCAGTAAGAAATGTTTTAGTTAGTGATAAGGCACTTGTATTGCCGCTTGTGTTGGTGTATTCTTGTGTGGTAACTGGTTCTAACAGTGCAGTTGCAAGTCCGACATTACCAGCTCGCAAATCTATTGTACGCTGTGTTCGTCTTGCAGTTTCTATTTGTTCTGCGTAACTGCCTTGAGGTGCTTTGACATTAGTACCCACCAATGAGGATGAACTGTGAATATCCGTTCCTGCTGCTTTTCCAATTACCCCACCTGAAACTGTTGAGAGTTTATTCAACTCTTGTGCCTTCTTTACTGCGATTGCACCGTATGCGGAAGCGGTTACTTTTGCCGCCAATCTTCTATTCTCTTGGTATAACGCTTCTGATGCACCAGTCGGATCTTGAAAACTTCTCAACACCTGATCTCGTGCCTTGCCACTTTGTGATATTCTTCCAGCCTGTGATACTTTACGAGCCTGTTCAGTCGTAATTCCCATCTGCTTGCCAGCCCTCTCGTAGTATGAATCTGTAAATTTACCGCCATCATAGTATTTGATTTCGCCTTCCTGTGTCGGAACACCTTGAAGTTTTGCATGGTGTATCTCCTTGCCACCGTAAAATCGTTTCCCACTGTCAAAAAATGCCTTGTTCTTGTCTATCACTTCCTGTTTGGCTCTTTGTTTTTCTTCTTTTATTGCAAGGTCGGCAAGTCTTTTTGTCTCAGCCTTTAATGCGATGTCGGCTTTTACTTTCTGATCTGCCTTTACGAATGATATTGCATCCGCAACCAATTTGGCATCTTTGGATTTCAGTTCAGAAATTCGTTTATCTTCCGATACATTAAAGTCAGAAATTCGTTTATCTTCTGCTGCATTAAAATCAGCAACTCGTTTGTCCTCGGCTATTTTTGCATCAGCACGTTTTTTTGTTTCTGTTGCGATTATTTTCTTGTTTTCAGCTTCAATGGCTGCTTTCTCTTTCTCCCATTGTATCAAATCTTTTTCATATTGTGCTAAATCTCTTTGATATTTTTGCTCATCAAGTATAGATTGTGCTTGATTTGCCTGTGTTTGGTCTTGTGCCAGTGCCATAACTTGTTAGTTTCTCGGTAATATATTAAATATTAGCAATTATATGATAAATTGTGTCAGAAATATCCATTCTAGAATTTGGAGTATATGCCTTGATATGTTATACAGGTATGATCATGTTAATTATTTCATCCTTTAAAGAAACACCAATGACTGTCTCACAGTCAGCAGTTAGAGTAATTTGGTTAATTCCAAGTATGCTTTGTGCGTTTGTTTTGGCCAGTGCTGGTGCGGATATTTATCTGTCCACTGAAACATTGGCGGATCAGGTATTGGATTCAAACAATGTGATGGTTACATTAACTGATGTTACAACGGATAAAATTACACTGATAAATCCAATATGGATTACAATGCACTTTTTGTTCTTTATTGTGTTGTTGCTTTATGTTGTGATAAATATCCTGACGTTGTTTTTGAAACGAGACTAGGTTTTCCAAAAGCAGTAGTTACAAGTGCAGTTACAATCATCCTCACAATTAAATTTGCATTTGCACTTTGTCATATTCCTCTGACATATCCCAAGATTGCCCTTGCCAACAACAAGACGTAAAGTGTGACAAAGACAAGTACGAATATTTCTGGAACTCCAAAGAGGAACATGATATAGAAAATATAAGTTCCAGTCATGAGAGTGACCAACTCCCACGCAACAAATGCCGCACCTGTCGTGAACGTTTCCACTCTGTCATAATAGGTACTGTTGCCCTGGAAATTGGCACTTACAATATTTGAGGTTCTTGTGTTAATTTGATCATCCTGGATAAATCCATGTAATGCTGGTTTGATTGGTACGCCATCCATGTTGGTCATTGTGAATCCCATTGTATCAGCCAGGGTGTACTGAACGCCAAGCAAGGAAAATCCAGCAGCATACATGAATATGATAATTTTTAGTGCGTTATCTATCATCTTTCTTTCCTCGCCTGACCTATTGCCAATACCACCACCACTGCGATTGCACCCATCAAAACCGTTGGGGCTTCAATAACTCCAAAGTATGCCATAGCACCGATAAATGCTACCATGACACCGACACCAACTGCTGGTGATTTTCTGTTAAATCCAACCATTGAGACAAGCACAACAAACAATGTCATTAAATCAAATGCACCAAATCCACTTGAAATTCCAAATGCACCTTTCTGGAAATCATTTACCTGTGTAACAATTGGCTGTGTTGCAAAATTAATTTGATACACACCATCAGTCTCATCATTTAGTAACGTGCCATCTATGTTGATGGCTTTATCATAACAGTGTACGGAAATTATCTCTTTAGAAGAATCATTGAATGTGAATGTGTGAGATGATTTAGCACTGGATACAAAGGTTTCAGCCAAGTTGTCATGGGTGGTGGTTGTTCTTGCAAACTTGTTATCAAAGTCACAAGCCAAATCTGTTCCAGTTGCATACGTTACAGTTAGTGCAGTGGAAGATCCGTTTCTAACCTCATTGAACAATATTGGGAGTTGGATTGGATTGACATCATCACTTACAATAATAGAGCCAATTATAATTTCAGAAGTTGCAGTTGCACTGGCAACGTTACCAGTAAGATTTGTTCCATGTATTGTTACAGGGGCAACCATCCAGTAGTATGTAATTGTCGGATCTAAGTTAGTTGCAGTGTAGCTCACAGCAGCAGGTCCTAGGGTGGCAATAAGTACGGTTGGAGTTCCAGCAACTTCACCTTGGTAAATGTTATACTCGGTAACAGAAGCGTATGGTATTGCTGGTGCTGACCATATTAGACTTGCATCAATCAAGTCACCAGCAGTTGCAGTGAGTGTCGTTACAGGATCAGGTAGATTGAATGTGGTTTGTGAATAGGTGTTAGAGTATGCCGAATCACCTTGTGCAGTTACAGATGTTAACTTGTAATTGTAATAGATGTTAGGTGACAATCCAGTGTCAGTAAATGTAACGCCTGCAATTGTGGTTATTAGGGAAAATCCAGTTCCAATTCCATCCTCTCTGAATATGTCATAACCAGTAATTCCAGTGGTGAGAGTCGGGGTATTCCAAGTTATTACTAATTCAGATGTGCTTGCACTAGGAGTTGCAACAACATTAGTTGGCGGTGCTGGTAGTGTGATGGCACTTGATGTGCTGGTTGCACCGTTACCATATCCGTTCACTGCTGTGATTCGATAGTTGTACTCTGTAACTGCTGATAATGAACCATCAGAGTATGACAACACAGAACCTAAAGTGGTTAAGGTTGTAAAGCCCCCACCAGTTGGTGACTCTCTTTCAATGATATAGTTAGTAATTGCAGAATTATAATCATTAGGTGCGGTCCATGTTAGATTGATTTGATCAAGACTTGCAGTAGTTGCAGTTAATGATACTACACCTGGAACTCCATCTGTAATTTGTGTAATACCATTACTGATCAAAGATAGTCCGACATTGTTTCGTGCATAAACGGTATAGACGTATGAGGTTTGTTGTGTCAATGACACATCAGAAAATCCAGTTGTAGCGGATGTACTGATTAACACACCGTCACGATAAAGTGTATAGTCAACAATGTTGCTGCCGTTACTATTTGGTACACCCCATGTCAAAGTTACAGATGTGTCAGTAACGGCACTTGCAGCCAAGTCAGTTATTGCATCAGGTACGGTAGGTGTTGTAATGGATGATGATGGGGATTGTGATCCAACTCCAACAAGGTTCGTACTTGCAAACTTGTAGTAGAAAGTTCCAGCGTTAGGAACTGTGTCAGAAAATATCAAAGTCGAGGTCGTACCAACTGATGCAAACGTTACGTCATCGGTACTTCTGAATATCTCAAATGATGTGATTGCTGAACCACCTGACGATGGCATGGCAAACGTTACGGTTACGTCAAACGGTGACGGGTTTGGATTTGCTATGTCAAGTGTTGGTGATGAAGTCGGTGCTGGCGGTGGAGTCGGTGTCGTGTGTGATGCAGTTGCAGACAGTACGGAAGTTCCATGCGGAGTTACTGATTTCAATTCATAGACAAACGTGCCACCGCCAGTCGGAACGG
>Ga0233412_10001653_pt1 | contig 11331 bp, 11 predicted proteins | sample Na_anoxic_4_MG_FD_180667 | JGI IMG/M metagenome (GOLD analysis project Ga0233412, IMG submission 180667) | Seawater microbial communities from Saanich Inlet, British Columbia, Canada - Na_anoxic_4_MG | ecosystem: Environmental > Aquatic > Marine > Inlet | place: Canada: British Columbia... | reverse complement strand
AAAAATAAAAAAAAATGAGAAAAAAAAAAAAAAATTTTATAAAAAAAAATTTTTTTAAAAAAAAAAAAAAAAAAAAAAGTTTTTAAAAACCTTCGGACTTTTGAAAAAAACGTTTTTTTTCAAAATATGTTTTTTTTGGAGAATGAACTAGATAGAGATCCATAAAATATCAGCAGCATAACTTGGCAAATATAATGATCATGAATTGGTAAATGATCGTGGATCATCTTTCCATTCTTGAGAAGGGCGATCTATTGAGTCATTACGATCCTCGACTGCTGTCAAAACTGGAGCAGATATATTTTCTTTTTTGAATGTTGCTATTAATGCCGAGAGATCTTTTGGAAAGCATGTACCGCCAAATCCACGTTTTCCATCATGGCCCGGAACTATAATATGACTAGAGCCAATACGGGCATCAGCACATGCTAATTGACTCACAGTATCATAATCAATATTTAATGCCTGACATAAAGTATATATTTCATTACAAAATGCTATTTTTGTGGACAAAAATGTATTTCTAAAATATTTAATCAATTCACTTTCATTGGTTTTAACAAGGGAAAAATTTTTAAATTTTATTTTATTATCCGTAAAAGCATTATCTAATAGAATAGTGAATATATTTTCAAAATTTTTAATTCTCTCGTTACAAATATTTGGATACCCAACTATCCATAATTTACAATTAACAAAATCATTTTCCCAATTTTTTTCAGTTAAAAATTCTGGCATATGAAAACAACCAATATTTTCACATGTTCCTGATGGAACAGTCGATCGTACAACAATATTGCATAATGGATTAAAATAATATATTTGTGCGACTACTTTCTCTACTATACTTATATTACAAGATCCATCAGCTAACGATGGGGTCGGAACACATACAAAAATAATATCACATTTTGATAGAATTTCTAATGTAGTTCCTAAAGGTTTACATTTTAAATGATCTATATCATAGATATATAGATTCGTATTAGTATTTTCGAAAAGGGATGTTGCTTTACCCACAAAGCCATTGCCAATAATTCCTATTGAAATCATAAATAGTGTAATATTAGAAATAAATAAATAAATCAAATCCCATATAGACCATATATTCCAATTTATATATATTAATGACAATGTGAACAAAAATAGCTGTTATTTTTTTATAAATATGTGAGTTGTTTATTATTAAAAAAATTGAAATTTTGTAAAACCTAAAATGGAAATAAATTATATGTTATCAAAATTTATAAAGTTTTTAGAAAATAATGAGGTTAGTAAAGATGAACCTTATACACATACATCAATGAACAAAGATACATTAGCTGGTAAATATTTCATTAGCAAAAAAAATCTCAACCAATTCTTTACACTTTACTTTGAACATAAATTTATTCAAAATAAAGATATCCACTTAACAGAAAAACATCCCAATGATTATTCTAAAATGTGTATTGATATTGATTTAAAGTATGATCAATCTATTGGCGAACGCCAATATACTGAAGATGATATTGAAACAATTGTTACTACATATAATTCCGTCATTAAAGATTTATGTAAAGATTTTCCAGATGGAAGACTTGTTGCGTATGTATTTGAAAAAGACGATATAAATATCAAGGGAAGCGATGTGAAAGATGGAATTCATATTATGTATCCATTTATTCCTATTAGTTACAATGCGCAATATATTATTCGCGATTTGGTTATTGAAAAATTAGGTCAAGAGGATATATTCGAGGAGTGTACTAATAATATTGACAAAATAATTGACAAATCAGTTATTGAAAAAAACGGATGGCTACTCTATGGATCAAGTAAACAGGATGGTATTCCATATAAGCTAACAAAAATATATAATCATGAGCTTGAAGATATTGAGTTACCAAAAACAGATTGTAATCTTGTTAAGACACTTAGTATTTTAGACCAGGGTGAAGAGATCGTAGTTATTCTAGATAAGTACAAGAATCAAGATAAGAGAAAGAAGCAGATGGAAAAAATCGAGGAAGCGTTTATGGTGAACAATCCAAAGAAATCGGAAGGAAAAAAATATAAACCATCACACGATTTTGTTAAAGAAATTTTAAAACTAGTTGGAAGTGACAACTATGATACTTATGAGACATGGTTCGCTGTTGGCGCGGGCCTCTACAATACGGACACCGATTATCTCGATCTATGGAAAGCATGGAGTAGCCAAAGTGACAAATATTGTGAGAAGAGGTGTGATCAACTTTGGGAAAAAACTTTTCCTAGTTATAAAGGTAAAAATCCTTCAACATTTAGAACAGTTCGTAAATATGCGCGAATGGATAATGAGCAAGAGTATCTGCAAATAATTGACAAATATAATGAGAAGGATGAATTCTCAAATATATTACGCGAAGGTCTTTGTAATACCCATTATGATTTTGCGAATATGATTCATTACATTTATGAGGGCGAGTTTGTATATTCAGAAAATGAATGGTTCGTTTATGAGAAAAGTAAATGGAAAAAGATTAAAGAAACGCCAATTCAATTGCGACGAAAAATATCAAACGATGTTATTAAACGATTTTTAGCATATAATGCATATTTAACAAACAAAGCATACAAAGCTTCTGAAGCAGATAATGAAAAACAGAGGGATTTATTTATTGATCTTGGGGAGCAATGTCGTAAAGTAATCCGTAATCTTAAAAATTCCGTTACAAAAAATAATGTTATTAATGAATGTAAGGAACTTTTCTATGATGAAGAATTCAAAGATAAATTAGACACCGATATCTATTTACTTGGATTTGAGAATGGAGTTGTCGACCTAAAAACTGGCGAATTTAGGAAAAGTTTGCCACAAGATATGGTCAGTTATTCATGTAAGTATGATTTTTGCACCAAAGTTAATAATGAAATTCGTAAAGAGATTATGGATAATTTACGGAAAATTCAGCCTGATCAACATATTCTTGATTTCCTGTTAACTTATTTTGCATCAACTCTTGTTGGGACTAATAAAAATGAGGTATTTATTAATTTAGAGGGTTCGGGTGGTAATGGAAAGGGAATGTTATCTTCATTACATAGTAGTGCTTTGGGTGATTATGCAGGTACATTGAATAACAATTATTTGGTGAATACTTTTAATTCCCCTGAAAGTCATAATACCATGTTAGCCAATAATTACAAAAAAAGATATTTGCAAGTAAATGAGCCAGCAAATACTAAAAATTTGAATATTAATCTTATTAAGGAATTAACGGGTGGGGATGATATTCAACTTCGAGTTGCGCATTCTTCTGAGACAAAAACGGTAGAGCCATTATTTAAGCTTTGTATGCTCTTTAATGATATTCCGAAAATTGAAAATACACGTGACGGAGGATTTATTAGAAGATTTGTTGGAGTTAATTTTCCAAATAAGTTCGTTGATAGAGAACCAAAAAATTTAAACGAATATAAAAAAGATCCAAATCTTAAACAAAAGATTAAAACAAATAATGAGTGGCATCAACAATATATGCTTATATTACTTGACTATCTGAAGATATATTTTGAGAATGATGAAGTGCTTGAAATACCGGAGAAAATTAAAAAGAATAGTCAGAAATTATTGGGCGATCAAGATCCTTATAGTGATTTTATGAATACTTGTTTAGTAAATACGCAAAATAATACTGACTATGTGAGACGTGATGATATTTGGGATGAATTCAAGAAATTTTATCGTGAAAACTATCCTGATAAGCTTAAAATTAGTTCTAAAATGTTTATTGATAAATTACGAAAATCATTTACCAGTGATGTTAATTACCGATCGAGATTAACATTAAATACAGATAATGGTAAGAAAATAATATTGAATGTATTCACTGGATTAAAGTTTGTGACTGAATCACAGCCCACATTTAAATCATATGATTTTTAATAAAAACGTATAATTTTATTTTTTTTTTAATATTATAAATTACATGGGTCGTTTAGACGATTTCGATCAAGATAATTATCATCAAAACTTTTTAAGAGAAAGTATAAATAAATCAAGTAGTAATAATAATAATAATAATAATAATAATAATATTTCATCAAGATTAATAAATCGAGTTAATAATTTATCATATGCAAATCCCCAAACACCAAATTATTATCAAAATATTAAGACTACAAATGTTCCAGAACCAATATCGACGTATGATCCAACAAAAAAATTAATAATTCATTGTTGTCACCATAAAACTGGCACAGTTGTTATGGAAAAAATATTACGTCATTTTTGTCATGAAAAGGGATTAAAATATCAATATTGTGGACAAAGAGGTTTAAAACCAGATACCGATGTGTGGATTGAAAATCATAGTCACATTGATTTTTCAAAAATTGATAGACCTATTAGAGGTACACATATGATTAGGCATCCATGTTCTATAATAGTATCGGCGTATGAGTATCATAAAATTACTCCTGAGAGATGGACAAATCGTAAAATTAAAAAACTTGAGGGAACACCGAGTTATAAGGATATTTTAAAAAAATTTAATTTAACTGATGGAATGAAGTTTGAAATGTCAAATAGTTTTTTTACTGAATCATCACAACGGACTATTAATGATATATATAACTGGGATTATACCAGAGAAAATTTTTTAGAACTTAAATATGAACATCTCATGGCTGATTATAATACTACAATACGTAACATGTTTAAATTTTATGGTTTCCCATCGGAAGATATTGAACTCGCTGTGAAAATTGCGAAAAAATACAACATACGTAACAAAGATTTCACAGATTACAAGACCGTTCATATTACCAATAAAAAAATCGATTTAGATCTTTGGAAGAAATATTTTACTAAAGAATTGGTTGAAACATTTGTGGAAACATATCCGGATGATTTATTTGAAAGACTTGGATATTATACAGATGATATCAAAAAACACGCTGAAACATTAACAGACAAATTAAATGTCACTGAGAATATTTTATCACCATAATATACTTAAAAAAAACAGTAAATTAATATTCAGAAATAATGAATGTTGTTGTAAATTACGATTTATTCGAGGATACGCGTAATCAGTTTATTGAAAAAAATTTTTCACTTAAAAGAATGATTGGTGACAAATTATTTGAAAGAGATGAAATAAAAAAATCTGGCGAGCTCGATCTAATAAAATATAATCCCACTTTTATTAATAAATTTTATAAATCGGATCAATCATTAGATGTTTACCAAGTTTTATCAAATTTTCCTGAAACAATAACTAATATAAATCTTTCAAGGAATTATTTAAAATTCATGAATACAATGAATTTGCCGAGAAATCTCCAAAAATTAAATATTTCACATAATCAAATAAGAGATATTGACCAACTTCCTGAAAATTTGCAAGAATTAATATGTACTGAAAATCCTATAAAGACTCTTCCGGAATTGCCACAGAATTTAACAATTCTAAAATGTAGTAAATGTTTTTTGCAAGAACTTCCAGTATTGCCGAACACATTGCAACGTTTATCAGTTAAAAAAAATCGTCTGCGAACTCTTCCCGATAGTATAATGAATTGTACTTCATTAATAAATTTGAAATATGAAAATAATTTGGATATAGATATTCCAGAAGAGATTTTGGATTTTATTGACCAACAGTTTGAACGAAGAAGAGTACAAGTTAATTTAATCCAAACCGAAACAAATGTTGTAAATATGGACTTTGATGATATCGACGACGATGATGATGATGATATTTATCGTGATGGACAAAATGTCCATGATTCTACTATAAATCAAAATGTTCGCGAAAGTATTAATAATTTAATTAAACACATGTTGACAGAAGATAATATTGATAAGATATTAGATAGTTTCTCAAAAATTATTAATGATCATCGTAGTAAAAATGAACGGTTTGATTATCTTAAATATTTGAAAAAATTATGTCAATCCCAAGCGGTTCTAAGTATAGTTAATCTAACATTTTGCGAAATATTCAAATACGTTTGGAATCGTCTTATGAAATTAGAAGCAGAACAACAGTTAGAAGTTTGTAAAATAATTTATAATGATATTCCGGAAATTAAAACGGTTTGTTTTACTGGAAGAGTGTGTCGAATAGTGAATGCGCTAAATGGATTTTGCGACGAAGTAAAAATTAACATAAGTTTAAGTCAACAAATTCAAGCAAAATATGTTGCCTCAAAAAAATATTTAGATAACATAGGTATATACGAAGAAAGTGCAAAATATAAACCAAATATGATAAGAAAATTCAGTGAATTAATGAATGAAATTGATGTTCCAAAAGATATACAGAAAGAATGGTTAGAAGAAATTTAAAAATTATAAAAAATGTCATTATTTGTTTTAACCATATTTTTATCATAAATCACAATTTTATGTTGTAAATTATGTACAGTTTTGTAAATATTTGCGGGAAGTATTTGGTCTTTATTCCATATAAATATTTTTTTGCAATTTGTTGAGTATATTTCTTTATCGCATCTGCACATTGGGCAATTATTACACTTTTCATTCCATGAAACTGATCATGATTACAAGTGAATTTCTTATAAGTTTCATTATTTGTATCTTCATGACAAATAGCACATATTGTCATTTTATTTTTTATTACAAAATGTTTTTAAATATAACATCTATATATATTAATAATATAGATGTCGTACCGAAGATTATTAACAAATATAATGACGATGAGAAGATGTTATAGTAAACGCGTTATTGATCATTTTGAAACCCCTAGAAATGTAGGATCTCTAGATAAAAACGATAAAACAGTGGGGACTGGATTAGTGGGAGCACCAGCGTGTATTCATGAAGATACGATTATAGCAGTTGCCGATGAAAGTAAAAATATATCAGTAAAAGAACTATACTTCGAAAATAAAATCTTTCCAGTTTGGAGTTATAATATAACAAATAATATTTATGAAATAAAAAATGCAAGAGTAATTAAAAATAATTTTAAGAAACCTATGAAAAAAATAATTTTTGCTGATGATGGTTTTATAATTTGTACTTTTGATCATAAATTTTTACTTCAAACTAATAATTATTTGGAAGTAGAAAATATAAGCAATGAACAGATTGTTCCCTTTACGAACTCAAAATATGTTGATCAATGTAATGATTATATAATTAAAAAAGTAGAAGATATCGAGGGAGAGTTTGATTGTTATGATTTACAGGTGGAAGAAAATAATAATTTTGCAGTTATAACAAACGAAACTTCAAATAGTCGCAGCGGCATTATAATAAAAAATTGTGGTGATGTAATGAAAATACAAATCAAAGTGGATGATTCGGGTAAAATAGTAGATACAAAATTCAAAACGTTTGGATGTGGATCGGCACAAGCATCTAGTTCTCTTGCGACTGAATGGATTCAAGGAAAGCAAATAGATGAAGCAGTAAAAATTACAAACAGAGACATTGCAAAACATCTGAACCTACCTCCTGTTAAAAATCATTGTTCATTACTTAGTGAAGATGCCATAAAGGCGGCCGTTAATAATTACAAGAAAAAAAATGATATTAAATAAACATTATCAGCGCCAAGCATTGTGCTAATTTTTTGGTGTAAATGATATTCCGCAACCGCAAGAGGTGGCCAATTTTTTATCAGGTATAAAAACAAATTTATTTTCAAATATTCCTTTTACATAATCTTCTGATACGTAATCAATAGTTGTTCCTAATAAAAACATTTCAGATATTGGATCAATAAGAATCTTAACATTATTTTTTTCAATCATTGTTGGTTTTATTTTACCATTATTTGAGTATGTATCATATGTTTGTGTATATTTATCTTTATCAAGAAGTTTTAGATTATAATTCAATCCATTACATCCACCAGTTACTGCGGAAAATACAAAACTTACTGCATTTTGCTTTTTAATTATTTCAGACATTTTATTCAATGCACCATTTGTAATAGTTATAGGAAATTTCCTGACGGTAGAAAATAAACTTTTTATCATAAATATTATACTATACTATATTATTTAAATTATAATATATATAATATATGGACGAAAGATGTGTAGAGTCATTTGATAAATATATCTGTTACCCCATTGCACAATCAATTGCACCATTTTTTAATTATTTTGGAATAACACCGAATATGGTAACTATATTTAATATATTTTTTCGAATATATATAATTTTAAGAATAATAAATAAAGATAAAAGTTTATTAACATTATGGTATATAATATTATCCCATTTTCTTGATTGCTTAGATGGAACAATTGCGAGAATGTATAAACAATATTCTAAATTTGGAAAAAATCTCGATCATATTTCAGACAAAATATTTTGGGGAACTATATTTGTATTGATTTTATTAACATGTCGTTCACAGTTTAGTTTATTTTTTATTATCTATTTAATTTTTATTTTAGTTATAATTATCGTAATAAATAGCAGAAATAATAAACATTTAGAAAATATTATAGATTTTAATGCGATTCCGTTAATAATATTTATATACTATTTTTATCGAAAATGTTAATCTGGAATTTTTCCTTTTTTTATTATTCTTTTATATTTGCGGATATATATTAGAAATTGATAATCATTTTTCTTTGGTTTTGATTCATAAATTTTTTTATAATTTTTAAGAAAAGAGTTTATAAACTTACTATTGGTATAACATTGTCTTACAACATTTTCTTTACTATCATATTCTTCATTCGAGAAAATTGTTTCTTTATTATGCGTTATTTGCAGCATAATAATATTTGGATTCAATTTACTCAGTTTTTTTAGAAAATTGGATAAATAATCTTCCGTTGGAAAATGTTGTATACATGCTTGAGATATAAAAATATCTATCTTTTTATTAAATTTTTCATAATACTCATCCGTTGTAATTAGTTTTTTATTTTTATAATTTTGAAGGATATCATTTGCTTTATCAATACTTCTTTGGCTAATATCGACACCGTAATATGATTTTATTTTTTTTTTATCAAATAGATATTTACCTAGATATGCTCCACCGATTCCATAGTCAAGAACAGTTTTATTTTTGAAATCTATTTTTTTTGTGAAATCTTTTTCCCATGATTTAGTTAATTTTTCATATTCTGGAAGCCGTCCGCCAAGTGTGTTATGTGCAAAATTAAGATCACAATTTTCCCAAAATTTTTTTATAATTTCTGTACCCATTTTATTTAACTAATAAAAAAATAATTATTATAGTAATAATGAATTGTTTTTCGGAACTTTGTATTTGTAATACATTTAATTTTCCAATAGATCAACAAACGTACGAAGAATGTGTAAACAATATTCCATCGAATGTATTTGGAGTATTTGTTACTGTGCGCCGATCTAAATATCAAAAACTGAAAAAATGGCCAGAGGATATCCATGGATGTCAAGGGTATTGGAATAATAATTTTAGCAAAATGAGTAAAGATTTATTGATTAAAAAAATGCTTCAAGTTGCATTATCTGCAACATATCAAGATAGTAGAAAAGATTATTTCGGTCCAGTTTATAGAGATGCACTTGCTTCTTTTGATGTGTATTTTATGTTGACTCCGTTAATACATGTTGATTCGAACACCGGTTTATTACACACACCCAAAAAAAAAGAGGAAGTATTTGATAATAAAAAGTATGGATTAATTTACACAGATGAATCGGGACAACGAGCGACATTTTTACCTCATGTATTTGAAAACAAATCTTGGAAATATATTAAACAACAAATAATTGGAAAAGCTGGGGCAAGCAATAATGGGCAGTTTGTGGCATATAAGGCAAAAACATTTTGTGATAAAATGATATCACTGTTTAATTCAAGATATTTAAATTTTCTGTTACAAATTTTTATTAAATCATTTATAGAAAAACATTATGAGAAATTTGTACCTTATGAGGTTACCAAAAATAGTAAAATTGTGGTAAAAAAAAATGAGTATGTTAGAAATATTGCAACATTGTATGATATTATTCAGGTTTATAAACATCTAAATCATACATCATATGTTTTACATAAAGTAAATCGTGATATCGAGGAGTATATAAAATTATATCAAGAAATTCCTGTTGAATTACGTCAAGCATCTTCATTTTTACTAATGTCATTAAAAGAGTTAGAGATGGATTATACATTACAAAATTCAATATGCGATCATTTGTATAATGCAATTCCACGAATGGAAAGAAAATTCGAGCTAGGGGAATGTTTGATAGCATTAGCGAATGTATGTCCGAATAAAGAAATATTACAAGATATGCAGAAAAAAATGTCACAATATCAAACTACAAATAAAAATTTACCTGTCGATGACATTTTCCGTTTAAATTGGGATAGTAAATTTTTATATGCTCTCAAAAAAAATAATTTATATGATCCTTCAATGCTTAATGATGCTATACATTTAACAAATCAAATACATAATATATATGTGCAGATGTGGAATAACACAGTAGAGACAAACTATTTAGCAGTTACATTTGAAGCATTTACCTCTTTGATTCCTTTTATTACAGGTGAAGTAAGTATTGAATTATATAATAATATTTTTTCTTTATTTTATTTTTTGGAGCAGAGGAGAAATAAGATGGGACTATATGCATTTTTGAATGGAACAGCGCGCGTTGATATTACAGGTCATGTACTTAATGGCTTACTTATTTTACAAAAATTGAAATAAATTACACCGACCGGAATTTATATAATATACATATTATATGGATAATAATACGAATCTACCGGAAAATGTGACTATTGACGATTTATCACTGGATACGTTTTCTATTCCAAAAACAAAAAAAGAAAAAAAATCAGAAAAAAAAAAAGAAAATAATAAAGTAGATAGAGCAAAGAAAGATAAAGATAATGAAGTTCCGGATTCATGGGAAGATATTGCTTAAAAATATATATATATATATTAAATATAAATAATGAAAACTATATTTTTAATAGCAAATAATCCAAATATTTCACAAACGATATATAATACCTGTAACAATTTGCAAGTAGATAATGAGTCAATTATAGTAAGATTTAATCATGTAGAAAAACGTACTAGAAGTTTATTTAATTCACGTACGGATATTTTATTTCTAAGATATAATGCGAATCCACCTCTTTATTATCATGGACTCGGGTTAAATGGACTTGTATATAATCTTGCCAGCAGCAAAATATATTTGATTGGTGGATCGAAAAAATTATATACAACTATTACAAATAAATATGCACATCATTTTTTGGACAAAGAATCTGTTGATAGATTGTGGAAAGTAAAGTCTGCATCTTCTGGTCTTGTGGCAATAACATATTTTCTTGATCGTTTTCCTGATTA